>JGI24699J35502_11133871_pt1 | contig 17662 bp, 19 predicted proteins | sample TergutMp193P4_FD_35502 | JGI IMG/M metagenome (IMG submission 35502) | reverse complement strand
CGGCCAGCCACAGATCGCGCAAAGCCTTGTTGAACATGGCGGCGCATCCAGTCACCGGCGGGCCCGCCAGGAAATCCTTGAGATCCGGAGCATGGTAACCGCCGGTCGTGTTCTTCACCCGCTGCTTGATGACACCCAAATCCGGGGCGACACTCGTCAAATCCGAGTACCACAATTGAGGCACAGCAAGGTCGGAACCGGCTGCAGCGCCCAGCATGCGTTCAATCTTGTCCGGCAGCCACACGTCGTCCTGGTCACTCAAGAAGTACCAATCAGCGTCCTCGCACGCCGCCAACTGCTTGAACGACCGATGGACGCCGACATTGCTTGTGCCGGTCGGGTTGATGAACCGGATGCGTGGATCAGCGGCCGTGTAGGCCTCGATGAAGCTCCGTGTCCCATCGCTCGACCCGTCGTCGCGAATGAGCAACCCCCATTGCGTGTACGTCTGGGCGATGATGCTGTCGATCTGCTGAGCGAGGTACTTCTCGCCATTGAACGTTGACAGTATGACATTTATTTTCACCGGACCTCATAACCACACGTCGGGCCGTGATGCCGAAGCGCACCGGCCACCCCCATGGTACAGTCATTACCTGAATCGTGCAGAAAGTCGACAATGGATGATTTCACCCTTCTCATGGCTGTGTACGCCGGGGACGACGAGGCGTTCGTACGCCCGGCGTACGATAGTGTGACACGTGACCAGCAACTGCCCCCGACGTACGTGGTAGTCGTACGCGACGGCCCGGTGAGCGATGGAGTGGGCCGCTGGTTGGAGGAGATTTCTGCTGATCCGAAGGTCGATGTCGTCGCCCTGGAGAAGAACGTCGGTCTGGCCGCGGCGCTCAACACGGGCTTGGAACATGTGACGACGGACATTGTCGCCCGCGCCGACTCGGATGACATCTCCCTGCCCGAACGTTTCGCCCTGCAAATCCCGCTCATCGCCTCCGGGTACGACCTTGTGGGCAGCGCTATCGCCGAGTTCACCGACGATCCGAACCATCCCGAGGTCGTCCGCCATGTGGTCACGACTCAAGCCGAGATCGAACACCAGGCCCGGTTGGAGTGCCCTTTCCACCACCCCACTGTGGTCTTCCGCAAATCGGCGGTCGAGGCCGTCGGAGGGTACCCCGGGCTCAAACAGATGGAGGATTACCCCTTGTGGGCCGCCATGCTCATGAACGGGGCGAGGGTGGCCAACCTCGACCAGGTTCTCGTCTACTACCGGGTGGGGGCGGGTGCTTTCGCCAGGCGCGGAGGGAAGGTCCTGGCCGCCTCTGAGGCCCAGTTGCAAAAACAGTTCCTCACCATGGGCTTCACCACCAGGCGGCAGTACGTGCGCAACAGGATCCTGCGCGGCCCCCTCTACCGCCACCTTCCCGCCTCGGTACGCCGGTTCGCGTACCACCTGCGTGAAAAGGGCAAACGATCCGGCATCCAACCCGGAGCCCGGGATGATGAGACATGATGACCGCCCATGACCGCGACATTCTGATCCTGCTGTCCGCGTACAACGGTGAAGGCTATCTTCCTGCCCAACTGGAAAGTTTGCAGGCCCAGACTGTCGCTGACCGGATTCATGTGACCATAAGGGACGACGGATCCACCGACTCCACGGTGTCGCTGATCGAGTCGATGGCGTTGGAACCACTGTCGGTCGAGGTCGTACGCGGCAAGAATCTGGGCCCGCGCGATTCCTTCTCCACTCTTATCTGCGGAGCCGACCCCAGTTTCTCCACGATCATGCTCTGCGACCAGGACGATGTGTGGATGCCCGACAAAGCCGAGATCGCCTCCCGGACCATCGCCGGTTCGACCGTACCCGCACTGTACTGTGGGCGCTCCATCACGACTGATGCCGATCTCACCCCTGTCGGCGTCACCGACGACGCACCCAACGGCCCATCTCTGCGCGCGGCCCTCTTCTCCAACATCGCCCCGGGTCATACGATGACGTTCAATAGGGCCCTCGCCGATCTGTACCGCCGTACGATCAACCCCCAGGCGATCATGCACGATTGGTGGTTGTACCTGTTGGCTGCGGGAGTGGGAACGGTGGTTTTCGACTCCGAGCCCCACGCGTACTACCGTCTTCACATCAGCAACGAGATAGGGTACGGGACAACGTGGGCATCCAAGCTGTGGCGGGACGCGAAACGCCTTATCACTGAGGACAGATCAGCCCTGACCCGGCAAGCGGAAGCCCTGTGGGTTGAGATCGGCCCCGACCTCAACCCCGACGACCGTACGATGCTCTCGGCTTTCCTCGACCAGCATTCCCTCACCTCCCGTTGGGGGTATCTGCGTCGTTACCCCATGATCAGCCAGCAACGGCGTCCCCCCTGGACCTCAACTCTCCTCTTCCTCCTCGGACGATATCGCGAACGCAAGCCGACCGGGCTGCAACCCTAGGCTGCAAAGTCCCGAGGCTAAGGAGCGGTCGACAAACGAAGCACCGCGAACGCAGGCCGACCGGGCTGCAACCATAGGTTGCAAAGTTCCGAGGCCAAGGAGCGGTCGACAAACGAAGCACCGCGAACGTAGGCCGAACGGACTGCACCTGTGCATTACGATTCCAAGAGCTAAAATTGAGATTGATTACCACGGATAAAGGTGTTAAGTTGAATAATAACATGACACCCCTAAGGAGGCATCGATGACAACATTGGAACTCACCCGTGAGTCAAAGGGTTGGGAAGAATTGATCGCCGACCATATTGCCGCCGGCGACCTTGTTGAAGTCCACATTGACACACCTGCATTATCTCCAACAGAGTTCGGTTCTCGAATGGGATTGTCTCGCACTGCGGTGATCAACTGGATTGAACGGGGAAAACTCACAGCGGAGAAACGAGGCACGTACTGGCGTATCCCCGTCAGCGAGGTGGAGCGTTTCCGCCGTTGGTATTTAGACCACATGGCCGCTGACCTGGCAGAAGATATCTAGTAATGCTTGCCTATGTCGATGCCAGTGTACTAGCCACACCTTTACCGAGGACAGTGCTATACCTTGCCAGCGCCTATGAGGAATGTGACTTCTCCCTAACATTCAGCCCATACGTTGAAGCTGAAGCGGACAGGGCGTTGAAGCCAGGCGCTAGAAAAGTCTCGGAATTGCGTGAACGCTGGCTGTGGCAAGTAACGCCTGATCATCCGGACGCGAATAGTCTCAACCTCGACGATACGAACTGGAAAGACAAACCTGTGCTCGCTGCTGCTGTCCACGCGGGTGCATGCTGTGTCATCACAGGCAATGTCCGCCATTTTGGCGAAAGGGATTTGGCTCGTTTTGGGATGTACGCTATCCATCCGGGCCTTTTCTTGGCCCATAGGTTAACTGCTGAGACTTATGCTGCCATTCTGGGGATGATAGCTGCTGGGCGAATGCGCAATCCGCGTACCGTCGAAACGATCCATGTGGAACAAGTGGCTGTCGAACTTCCAGACCTTTTTCAACGATTCCAGAACATATTCGGCCCAATAAACATGCCCAATGTGCCAAACTTACCTCACCTGGTCGTACGTGGGGTATGGGACAATGGCGGTAGCCTGACGGACATCAATCCAAGTGAACAGTGACACTCATTTGGGCCTGGACACTCGGCAGCGACTCACCTGTGGACGATGACTCTGCTCTTCCTCCTTCGATGGAACCGTGGACGCAGGCCGAGTGGACTGCAACCGTAGGATACGGTCGTAGCTATTTTTGCGTGACGCTCAATTGAGTTGGATGTTACTTTTTCCACGGCCCGGAAGAGTTATTTTGTATGATGCGACGAAATTGGATCGTGGGGTTAGTCCTCATAGGTGCGACGATGGCCCTTTCCGCATGCGGCCAGCCAACGAATGCATCCCCTAGCCCAACACCGACGCATACGGTGATGACCATCGCAGAATGGATACCGGAGCCGTCATTCTTCCAAACCATCTCCAAGTCTGATGTGATTCTTGTTGTGGACCTCGTCTCGTCTGAAACCCAGGAGGTGAAGGAAGCTGTCCCGTGCATGAGCAGCGACGACCCTGATTTCACGTATCCAACAATGAATCCGTACTACGATCCCGATATTCCAGGTTCAGGGTGTCCTTCATCGGATTCTACTCCAGACTCCTGGATCTACACCTATTCCACGCTGGCTGTGACCGAGGTGATCAGGGGTAACTATCACGTCGGGTCCCATGTCATCCTTGCCCAAAATGGAGGTGTCCGAGGAGGAGTCGCCGAGATCTGGACCAATGTCGCATACCTCGATCAGACCGACTATCGCCACTTCGTCATCCTGGCCAGCGTCGACCCTTCCGGAGTGCTCCATCCGAGTCCTCAAATCCCTCATACTTATGGAATCTGGGTCGTGGATGCGGATGATGACATTTGGCCACTACCAGACATTGACGGTTACCCGGACGCAGGTGCTGCAGGCATCGGCACTCCCGATCTGGACGTGACCGATCGCTCCTGGTACCCCTCAACCCTCGACGACATCCGTACTCTCGCCTGAGTCGCTTCCTTGACTCCGTGGATAATGGTTGATAGCAGTGCTATCGCTGCGGCCGACGTTTTGCTAGGGAACCCATCGTCACAAACGCCCATGGTAGGATGAACGATCGGAAATGATGGCTCGTTGATGGAGGTCAACTTTTGAAACAGTTGATCATCGTACCCGCTTGGAACGAGGCCCAATCGTTGGGCCCGACCCTTGCGGAGATTCGCGCCACCGTGCCATCCATGGACGTGCTCGTCGTGGATGACGGGTCGACGGACTCGACAGTACAGATCGCCAACGCGGCTGGTGTCATCGTTCTGCAACTGCCTTTCAACCTTGGCGTCGGCGGAGCCATGCGCGCGGGATACGAGTACGCCAAGAGGTTCGGTTACGACCAGGCCATCCAGGTCGACGCCGACGGACAGCACGACCCGGCTGACATCGTACGGGTGCTCGCCGGATTGGACCAGGCTGACATCTCAATCGGCTCCCGTTTCGCAGACAGGGGCGGCTATGTCGTCAAAGGACCTCGAAAATGGGCAATGAGTCTACTCGCCGCCATCGTCTCCCGACTTGCCCATACGAAGCTCACTGACATCACCAGCGGATTCCGTGCGGCCGATCGGCGCGCGATCGAGCAGTACTGTCGGCATTACCCAGCAGAGTACCTCGGCGACACCGTGGATTCCCTCGTGGGCGCGATCCGCTCCGGGCTCACAGTGACCCAAGTTCCTGTGAGCATGAGGACTCGCCGGGCTGGGACCCCTTCTCACAACCCGTTCAAATCATCGGTTTACTTGTTGAGATCCATGGTCGCCCTGGGTATCGCCCTGACCCGGCGCCCAGCGAGGTCAGGAGGGAGCACCTGATGCGTTCAATCATCTTCTTTTGCATCGTCACGGTGGTGATCCTTGTCTCCATCTTCCTGTTGCTGCGTTCACGCAAACTCAAGGAGAAGTACGCCGTCCTGTGGGGCTTGGTGGGAATCGCCTGTCTGGTGTTGGCGGCGTTCCCGCATCTACTCAGTTGGGTCGCGTCGTTGGTGGGAATCCAGGTGGGGTCCAACCTCTTGTTCACCCTCGCCATCCTGCTGTTGCTGGGCATCTGCCTCCAATTGTCCCTGGAGGTCTCCTCCCAAGAAGACAAGATACGCCGCTTGGCGGAGGAAGCCGCGATCCTTCGTACTGAAGCTGAATCCAAGAAGCCAACTGATGACGACAGGGCGTAGCCAATGTATTTCTTTGACAACTACTACACGTTTTCAGAATTGGTGATACTGGCTTATTCCACTGTTGTCACCAAACTCTTCTACCCCGGCGCTCTCCTGATCCGCCGTCCTGTTTACGTACGAGGAAAGCCTCGCATCCAGTTCGGCAAAGGGTTCACAACTGGCTATTCCTGTCGTTTCGAGGTTTTCGGGGAGAAAGGCGACAAGACAAAGAAACTCATCTTCGGCAAAAACTGCAAACTTGGGGACAACGTTCATATCGCCGCAGCCTCCAAGATTGTCATCGGGGACGACTGTCTCATGGCGTCGAAAATCTTCATCAGCGACCTGAGCCACGGCCAGTACTCCGGCACCGACGCTGACACGGTTCCATGGTCGGTACCCAACGAGAGAGCACTCACCGGTGATCCGATTGAAATTGGCAATAATGTGTGGATTGGGGAAAACGTCTGTATCCTCAAAGGAGTACGCATCGGCGATGGGGTCGTGATCGGCGCGAATTGCGTGGTGACGAAGTCTATCCCAGACAACTCCATCGTCGCAGGTGTGCCTGCCAAGGTGATCAAGGTGTTTGATCCGACGAGTGGATCATGGAAAGTTGCTTGACAAAAGGTGAAAATCCATAGAGCAGGCCCCCGGAGGGTAAACTTCTTTGTCGTGAGTCCCGGTTCAACTCGTATCATGAAAGGAGGGCAGTGTACTCTCATCTTGACCACACTTTTGTGATATGCGGCTATAAGGAAAACCCTTACATCGAACAAACCATCCAGTCTCTCAAGAATCAGACCGTGTTGGGCAATATCCTTATGTCGACCTCCACCCCAAACGCCTTCCTCCAACAGATGTGCGATCGCCACGAGATCGAGATGATCGTCAGTCCTCATCCTTCCTCATTGGGCGGGGACTGGAATTTCGGGTACGACCATGCCACAACCCCTCTCGTCACTTTGGCGCACCAGGACGACACGTACGACGCCGCATATCTTGAACGGATGCTGTCCACAGTGAACCAGTATGAGGAACACAACCAATCGGTCTCACTGCTGTTCTCTGACTATTTCGAGATCAGGAACGACCAGCCGATCAAGGACAACAGGATCCTCAAGGTCAAACGCGCTATGAACGCCATTCTCAAACGCCCAGCGTTCAACAAGAGCGTATTCGTCAAAAAGAGAGTATTAAGTCTTGGCTGTTCAATCTGTTGTCCCTCGGTGACCTTCGTCAAGCCCATGCTCGGCGACAGCATTTTCGACACGAGGCTGAAGAATAGTTGTGATTACCTCGCGTGGGTCACCTACGCGTCGAAGCCCGGGAGTTTCGTGTACATCCCCGAGAAACTGCTTGGTCACAGGATCTACGAGGAGTCAGCGACGACGAAAAACCTCGGCGAGAACATCAGACGTGAAGAAGACGAACACATTCTCTGCATGCTATGGCCCAAGCCCATCGCCCGACTCGTGAACACTTTCTACGCGAAAAGCGAAAAGAGTAACCAATTGTGATTACTCTTTACTTCACCACGGTTCAAAACGGCAAGTCATCATGAAGGTCTTACAGGTCAATTCCGTATGTGGCAGAGGAAGTACGGGCCGTATCGCTGTGGATTTGTACCGTACTCTTGAAGAAAACGGGGACGAATGCCGGATCGCCTTTGGCAGAGGGCAAGCACCACAAGGCATTGACACAATTCGAATCGGATCGAATCTCACGACTGTGACACATGCGGGATTAGCGTGTATCACAGATCGGTCAGGTTTCTATTCAACTACAGCGACAAAAGCAATGATCAAGGAAATGAAATCCTGGAACCCAGATATTGTGCATCTGCACAACATCCATGGGTATTACCTGAATATCGAAGTGTTGTTCCAGGCCTTGTTCGAGATAAATAAGCCAATTGTCTGGACGCTTCATGACTGCTGGGCTTTCACAGGACATTGCGCCTACTTTGATGATGCGAATTGTTCCCGTTGGAGAATCGGATGTGGCTCATGTATTCAGAAAACGAGATACCCGCCAAGCTTTGTTTTCGACTCCTCCGCTCGTAATTTCATTGACAAACGAAATGCGTTTTTATCAGTTTCGAACTTAACTCTTGTCACTCCTTCGGAATGGTTGGCATCTTTGGTAAACCAATCATTCCTTGCTCGATTCAACACACGAGTCATCCACAATGGGATTGATCTGTCAGTGTTTCATCCTGTGAAGGGGATATTTCGGGAGTCCAACAACATACAGGGCAGAATGGTACTGGGAGTCGCGAGCATCTGGGATCATAGGAAGGGGCTTGACCACTTCATCAAGCTTCGTTCAATTCTCGATCCTCAGGATGTCATTGTCCTTGTCGGATTGTCAGAGTGGCAAAAAAGAACTCTTCCCCCAGGCATGATCGGAATTGTGCGTACGGAAAGCGTTCAAGACTTGGTGCAGCTTTATACCGCTGCTGATATCTTTCTCAATCCAACTCTGGAGGACAATTTTCCAACGGTCAACATTGAGGCTCTCGCCTGTGGAACTCCTGTCATCACGTATCAGACTGGTGGCAGTGCGGAATGTCTTACTCCGGAATGTGGACTAGCTGTGCCAAAAGGAGACATCCAAGGTCTATTTTCTGCCATTATGTCAATGCCGAAGACTCCGGCGCGAGAAGAAGCTTGCATCAGTCGATCCTTCCAATTCTCTAAAGAGCAGATGTACACCAAGTATGCCAGGCTCTATCGGGAAAAGGCAGAAAACGGGCCCGAGTAAATGTGACTATCTGGTCAACGTCTGTTGTCGTAACAGGAAGAACAAATGTACTGACATACCGCACAGTGGTCCGACTATCAAAGCTAAGATTGTTCGTGTCGTCAGGCCAAACGGTGTAGTCAGTAAGCCCACCGCGACAGCCACGGCAACCAGCCATCCGATCAGGTAGTGAGCATATTTCGCATTGGACTGGCAGATGATCCCCGTGATGGTGACCATGGCGATACATGCCGCACCCAGCATTAGGCCAGCTAGAGTCATGCCAGGAAGCTCATAGTCGGGGCGCACCAGGCTCAACAACCAAGGGCCGATCGCCCAGGCCAACGCACCTCCGAGAACACCTGCTATCAACAAAGCCAATAGCACAAACCGCAGCATATGCAGCATGCCTTGCTGACGTTTAGTGAAGTACGAAACAGCGACGTTGTACAAAGCCGAGATAGGCACCATGAGAGGAGCCCTGGTCAATGAAATGGCGAGCATCAATGGTGCCGCACCAAGAACGATCACTTCCGGGGTGGTCAGACCGATGAGCCAGGGGAAGCCAACAAGCAAGATGGAACTGGCGCCCAACCCCAGTATGGCACCTCCAACACGACGAGCGAATTTTTCCGCAGGAACATCAGTACGTTGTTTGAGTGACGCCCGAACTGTTGGTGATAATACAAGAAAGACGATCCAGGCATACTCGGCAAACACAGTGGCGAAGGCAAATTCAATAACACCTCCACCAAACACCGCAGCAAGGATGAGAAGTGCCATGCGTACAGAAGCTTCGGTGAAAGTGATCGCCGCGTACACACTCCACGCTTCTCTACCTGAAAGAGCTCCGACAAGTACAGACTGCCCCGCATAGCCAACCGCGCCTATGACGATCGCCAAACAGACCAGCCAACCGTCTCGATCGGAGAATGCGGGAATAGCTAGGTGCCACGCTGGCAGAGTACCTCCCAGGACCACAAGCACACTGCCGACCGAGCAAACCATGATGATGAGTACTGAGACGGAACTCTTCTGTGATGTCGACTGCTTACTTGAATTAGCTGCTGTCGTGGATCGTGTGGTTTCGACCGCCAATCCAGAAACAATGCCAAAGGCCAAGAACATCACGGACCAAAACAGCGAGAAGCGCGCATTGTCAGCCAGGGAGAGATAGCGAGCTCCGAGCAACAGAGCCAAAAACCCAACAATCGCACTGAAAATGCCAGCTATCCCCACAAGTCCACGTGCACGGCGCGTCGCTACATTGTTTCGGGCCGATTCTGGTGTGCCATCGGCTGGGCCGCCATTGTCTGCCACGTACGAAAGGTTACCACGACAATGTACCGCGATTGGCTTCAGGTGAGAGTGGATAGTGATGGTAACCTTGTCACGTGCTGATTCATGTCCTTAACCATCACTTTTGGCCCGATGGTTCGCCGTCGGCAGTGCTCGAAGAGGAATTAGCCGACACGCTGCGGAGCATGGGCTACGACACAAGGCTTGTCGCCGGATCCGGTTTGTTCCATGAATCACAACGTCCTGCACCCACATCTCCTGTCCTTCATCTTCCATCGGGGGAAACTGGTGATCGCCAGTCACAATTCGCCATACTCGCGGATTATTGGCGGTTGCTTAAGGCTGTCGTGGCCTATGTGAAACACAATGTGGGACCCAATGATGCGGTGCTCGCGACCTCGTCCCCCTTCCTGAATGTTTTCCTGATACGAGTCCTGCGCCGTCACGCACCCCGGGCGACCACTATTTTCCATCTTCACGATTACCTCCCGAGCAATCTACGTTCGCTGGGGGTCATCCAGCGTTTGGTCCGCCCAATTGTGGAATGGCTGACTGACTCCCATCTGAAACGCTGGGGGTTGGTGATCTCCTGTGCGGGCAACATCGCCTACAAGGAAAACAATTGTGTTGTTGCCCGTTTCTGGCCCACGATTGTCAAACCAGCGGACAGGGCGGTTGACCAGAGCGCGAAAGCTGCTCTCTACGCAGGCAACTTGGGTATCGCGCACAACATCGCCGCGCTGATCGCTCAAATGGACGACTTGCACTCACAAGGCTGGACCATTGATTTCTACGGGGACGGACCGGCTGTGGCAGACCTGCCCGCTTATGTCAATCAGCATCCCTTCGTGTCTGGCGAGGAGTATATCGACGTCTTGTACAGCCATCCCGTGCATCTGGTGTGTGGCGTGGCAAGGGATGGGACCGGGGCGTTCCCCTCAAAGACCCTCAACTCTCTCTATATCGGCGCAGATGTACGTCCCTGCGGGTTTCAGCCGGAAATGTTGGCAGAATTGGAGTACTTGCGTACTGTGCCCGATTTGGCCGCCAATCGTGAGTATGCGGCCCAGGTCGTGGACGATTACCTTAGGGGACGTATCCCGGTGGTCGAGTGACTGTCATCCCGCCTACGGCGGGATGACAGTCTGCAAAGGCAGCATGACACAGTCAGAGCACAGGACTAGGGAACAGACCGAGACGGCGTTGATGGGAGTGCACCGTGCCGACGATGAAGGAGACGACGCGAGTCGATGTGTCAGTGATCTGGTAATCCACAGGCGGTCGTGGCCGGGGCAGGCGGATCACCAAGTCCAGGGCTTCGAGCACACTGGATGGCTCCAAACCGGCGGTGATGATCGAGCCTGTGTCGAGGGCTTCCGGGCGTTCGATAAAGTCGCGCAGGGTGATCGCGGAGAAGTTCAGTATCGAGGACTCCTCGCTGATCGTACCGGAATCCGACAACACAGCTTTAGCCTCCATCTGCAACTTGACGTAGTCGTTGAAACCGAAGGGTTTGTGGAACACCAACCCCTCTTTGAGGGAGTCAGGCAAGGCTTCGAGCCTTTGCCGCGTACGAGGGTGCGTCGAGGCCAGAATGGGCAGCCCGTAGGTCTCCCGTACTGCTTGCAACGCCTCACAGGCCAACGCCAGTCGGTCGGGATAGTCCACATTCTCCTCACGGTGAAGGCTTACCAGGAAATAGCCTCTCGCAGTGAGTCCCTGGTCGTCGAGCACGGAACTGGCCTCGATCTGAGCCCTGTTGCCGTCGAGGACTTCCGCCATCGGCGAGCCGGTGACGATGATGCGCGACGGATGCAAGCCTTCGGCCAACAGGTTGCGTCGGGCATGTTCTGTGTACGCAAGGTTGTAGTCGGCCGTGTGGTCGATGATGCGGCGGTTAGTCTCCTCTGGTACGTTCTCGTCGAAGGAACGGTTGCCGGCTTCCATATGAAAGACGGGCACACGCATCCTTTTGGCCATGATCGCTGAAACACAGGAATTGGTGTCCCCAAGCACGAGGAACGCGTCGGGTTTCTCAGCAATAATCACCTTCTCGATTCCAGCAAGGATTGAGCCCAGAGTGGCGCCCAGAGATGTGACGTCGGCGTTCAGAAAATGATCGGGGGAACGCAAACCCAAGTCCTGGAAAAACACCTCGTTGAGTTCGTAGTCGTAGTTTTGGCCGGTGTGGACCAGCACGTGGTTGGTGGTCGCGTCCAGTTGCTTGATCACGGCAGCCAGCCTGATGATCTCGGGACGGGTGCCGACAACGGTCATCACTTTGAGCTTCTTCATGTCATGCCACCTCGGGGATCGTGTCGGGATGCGTTGGATCGTACAATTCATTGATCCAGAAAGCTGTATACAATGGTTTATTGCCTGTGTTCGTGATCGCGTGGGTCCACATCGTTGGCATGTCGACAGCCACTGGTGTGTCGCCAGTCACATCAATGAACACCCGTTCTTCTGTGCCGTACTTCCTCAAGGTCATGGTGGCCTGCCCGGACAATACGACGAACCGTTCGATCTTGCGGCGGTGAAAGTGATCACCTCTGCGAAAACCTGGGTTGGTCACGGAGAATGATGATTGGCTTTGTCCGCCGCCTGAGCGCATGATCTCGAAGAATGTGCCGCGGCCGTCACTGTGCACAGTCAGGGGGATGCCTGTGGTCAAGGTCGGGGCGTACGAACGGTAAGTGTTGAACAGATCCCTGTTGAAACGTGTTGAGACGTCTGGAATCTCCCCATAACTGTACTCAGCAGCCATCCAGGCGATCCTCTCGCGTAGCCCTGTGACTGTCTCCTGAGCGGTCAATTCATCCATTGTCGCCAAAGGTGCATTTCCGATCAACAAATCAGCAGCATTCTGGGCGTGTAGCAATGTCAATTCCCTGTCCTCGATGACCTGGGGAGAGCCTCCCTCTGACAGGATGTGACAGAAAGTCGCCACGACGGAGTTGTAGAAAGGACGGCCGTGCTCACCGAAAAGATTGGGAAAGGAAATGTCGATGAACTGGGCCCCGATGGCATCCGCTGCGCGACGAAGAATCTCGCTTGCCTCCGCTTTGGCTTTCCCATACGTGTTGTCCAGACTGGACTGTATGGAATTCGCGTACACCACTGTTGCTGGTGGATTGTCAACGGTACGCAAAATCCCAGCTGCTTGCTCGGCGAAGAGTCGGTTGCCCTCTGCCACTTCTTCATCGGTTCCTCGGTTGACGCCGGCCAGGTGGATGAAACGCTGCGCCCCATCGATGGCCCCACGTGCTTGGCCCGCGTCGAAAAAACTGCCGACCGGAATGTCCCCAGCCACCACATTCTGTTCGCGCAGCGCACAACGGACGTGCCACCCGAGAAAGCCGTCTCCCCCGGTCATGGCCACATTCATGCCGTCCGCCCCGCCTTACGTAATTCGTCCTGGATCTCGGGGAGTTTCAACAACAACTCCTTGATCTGTTCGACGCCCAGCCGACGGGTGTTGGCAGATGTGTACGACTCATTCGGCTCCGCTTCTTGGCCTTCGTTGAAGAACTGCTCGTACTGCAAACCGCGGGCGTCGATCGGGACCCTGAAATAGTCACCCTCATCGGTGGCCTTGATCATGTCCTCGGCTGCGAGCAGGGTCTCGTGCATCTTCTCACCGTGGCGGAAACCCAGGACGTGTATCTGCGGATCATCGACTCCGAACAGCGAGGCAACTGCACGCGCAAGAGTTTCGATAGTGGCCGCCGGGGCTTTCCTGACAAACAGGTCACCCGGTTCGGCGTGCCCGAAAGCGTACTCAACGAGGTCGACCGAATCGGCGAGCGACATCAGGAAGCGGGTCATCTCACCGCAGGTCACCGTCAGCGGTTCCCCAGAGGTGATCTGACGGACGAAAAGCGGGATGACCGACCCGCGGGAGTACATGACGTTGCCATAACGCGTCAACGACACTGTCATGTGTGAGCCTGGGTTGTTACGGGCGTACGCCTGTACTGTCTTCTCCATCAACGCCTTTGTCATGCCCATCGCGTTGATGGGATAAACGGCCTTGTCAGTGCTGAGACACACCAGGCCTTTCACACCGGACTCGGATGCGACGTTGATGACATTGTTGCTGCCAATCACATTGGTGAAGACTGCTTGTTGAGGGAAGAATTCGCACGACGGCACCTGCTTGAGCGCGGCGGCGTGGAAGACGTAGTCGGCTCCACGGAAGGCCGGCCACAAAGATTCACGGTCGCGCGTGTCGCCGATGAAGAAACGTACCCGCTCATCATTCAGGCGGCGTCGCATGTCATCTTGCTTGGCCTCGTCCCGGCTCAAAATGTTGACTCGTGCCGCGCCGACGCTGAGCGCATGGCGTGTCATCGTCGAACCGAACGATCCAGTGCCGCCGGTTATGGTGAGAACCGCGCCCTGCAATGTTGGAGCCACGTTCAATCCTTCCTCATTGATTGTCGTCCATGAAGTTTACCGCACAGCGGGTGACGCCATTGAGGTTAGGTCAAACCAGTAATATGTACCGTGTGCAGATCACGGACACGGCGCTCATCATCCCAGCCCACAATGAGGGGGAGGTCATCGCGTCCACGCTCGCCCGGGCACTTGAGAACTTCGCCTATGTGGTGTGCGTCGATGACGGGAGCAGCGACGACACGTTCGCCACAGCCAAGGGTGCCGGGGCGCTGACGCTGCGCCACGCTGTCAACCTTGGCCAGGGTGCGGCTCTACAGACCGGGATCGAGTACGCCTTACGGTTACCGGTCGACTATTTCGTCTCCTTCGACGCGGACGGGCAGCACCGGATCGAGGACGTGCTGACGATGAGACAGACCATTGAGGACACGGGCGTGGACATTGTTTTAGGGTCACGGTTCCTGGGCACGGGCAACACCATCCCCCGCTCTCGCCGAATCCTTCTGAAAGGGGCCGTGGTCTTCTCGAACCTCACCTCGGGGCTCAAACTCACCGACGCACACAACGGGTTGCGCCTGTTCAACCGCCACGTCGCGTCCACGATCGATCTGCAGGAAACCGGGTACCGGCATGCCTCCGAGTTCACCGAGAAGATCGCCAAGAACCATTACACGTACAAAGAGGTACCCGTCACAATCGATTACACCGCGTACTCCATGGCCAAGGGACAGTCCAGCCTCAACGCGGTCAACATCCTCATCGACACCCTCACAGCGAAAGCGTTCCGGCAATGATCGTTAAAATTCTGCTGATTGTGGCCGTGCTGCTCATCATGGCCCTGTTCCTGCGCTCGTACTCCTCCAACACACGGGCCCTGTCGAAAATCCTGGCCCTGATCTTCGCCCTGTTCGCCGTCTCGACCATCCTGTTGCCCGACTGGACGACCCGGGTGGCGAACCTGATCGGAATCGGGCGAGGCGCGGACCTGCTGCTGTACTGTCTGGTGGTCGTGGTCGTCTTCATGATCGTCAACGGCGATCTGCGGCGCCGGGCGGACGACAAACGTTTCGCCAAGGTCGTACGCCATGTCAGTCTCATGGACGCCCCGGCCGTGCCCGGAGGTCCTGCCTGCGGCAGGATGACAGGTGAAGACGGCGGGCTGACAACCGACGACGACTCATGAGCCTGAAATCTTTCCTGCTCAACGATCACAAGGTTGAGCGCAACTCTTTCGTGTGGAACAGCGTGTCCACAGGGTTGTTCGCCCTGCAATCCATGCTCATGACCATCGTCACCCAGAACAAACTGGGCGAAGCCGACACCGGGGTCCTCGCTATCGGGTCGGCACAGGCCTTCCTTCTGGGATGCGTAGGCACGTTCGGGGTGAGCCGCTTCCAGGCCTCGGATGTCGGGCGGCGCTTCTCTTTCGTGCAGTACGTCACCGCACGGGTGGTGACTGTGGGGGCCATGTGGCTCATCGCCGGAGGTTTCCTCACCTGGCAGTGGGCACGCGGGGCGTACGACGGGTTCAAAATCGGGATCATCGCTCTCATGGTCGGGTTGAAGACCGTGGACGTCGTCGAAGACGTCGTCCTATCGTATTTCCAGCAGCACAAACGCCTAGACATAGGCTCACGGGCGTGTACCGTGCGCTATGCCATCACCATGTGCGTCTTCACAGGGGCCGTCTTCCTGCTCGGGAACCTGACATGGGCGCTTGTTGCGACATTGATTGTGGCGGTGATCGTCTTCTTGGGGCTGGCCTGGCTCATCCTGCACGGTTTCGTCACCGAGGAGGACAGGGGCTCCTCTAACTCCATTTTCCGGCTTTTCCGCGAGTGCGGACCCATGTTCGTCGCGTGGGCTCTCACGGTGTACGTCAACAATGCCCCGAGGTATGCTATCGACCAGGCCTCCACGAGCGTGGTCCAGGCACAGTACACATTCCTCGCCACCCCTGTTTTCGCGATCTCGCTGGTGGCAACGTTCATGTTCAATCCGATGATCGCCCGGCTGGCCACCCTGTGGCAGGAACGGGACGTGGCGGGGTTCAACCGGATCGCCCTTCGCCTGCTGGTGTTGATCACCGGGGTGGGGATTGTGTGCGTCGCGGCGGGGTACTTCATCGGTTTGCCCATCCTGTCCTGGATTTTCCAGGTGGATTTGTCCGGGTACTTGCATGAGTTCATGGCCTTGCTCGTGGCCGGGTTCCTCGTCGCGGTGACCGGACTACTCTCCACTCTGCTGACCGTCATCCGCCACCAGTCCTTCATGGCCTGGGGGTACGCGGGGGTGTCGGCGTTGTCACTGGTTTTCGCCGCCCGATGGGTGAGGGCCCAGGGCCTCATGGGCGCGTCATTGTTGTATCTGTGTTTGACGGGTGCCCTGACCCTGATTTTCGGCGCCGGGTTGATTGCGTACCTTGTACGGGCACGAAAGTTGTCATCCCCACCGTTGTCATCCTGACCTTCCCCCGTGTCATCCTGACCTTCCCCCGTGTCATCCTGCCAAAGGCAGGATCTCCGTCATGTTACGAATGTGATCAACCACGCACGATGGCGGAGATCCTGCCTTTGGCAGGATGACAAAGTGGGGGCGGAGATCCTGCTTTTGGCAGGATGACAGGTTGTCACCACTTCACTTCGTGGTGGGTACGTTGGGCGATCCTGTCCAGGATTCGCATGGCGGGGACGAGAAGGCCCATTCGGAACATCACGCGGGAGGCCCGCAGCCGCAGGATGACCGGGTTGGAACTCACAGCGCGCGCGACATATCGGGGAAAAGCATGCTTAAGAGTCACCCGTACCCATGTCACATAGTCACGGATCTGGTGGGGCGACGCCGTACGGATCAGGTTGTCCAGAGCGGAGACTCCCAGGTGGACGAAGGCCATCACGTCGATCGCGGCCCGTACGTCGTCGTCAGCGTCGGCTCTCACTAGTTTCAGCCACTGTGCGACCGTACGCGCGTCGTCGGTGGAAAAAGTTCTCATCGACGAGCCCGGATGGACGAAATAGTCGTACAGCGGGGTGTCCACGAAACTGACAGTGTCGATATGGTTCACCATGGAGGCGATCAGGACCATGTCCTCCATCAAACGGGGAGGCTCTGGATGCGGGACCTCCCTCACCACCAGCGAGGAGCGTACCGTTCCCATGTCGAAAACCTTGTTCCACAACGCCGTGTTGACGCATGCGAACCCGACGGGATCCTCGCAAGGTTTCAGGTTGGCGTGAGCGGTCATTTCGGCCCCCATGACCTCGCCCGTACGCGCGTCCATGCGTCGGTAGGCGCACACAGCCATCTGGGTGTTGTTGGCCTGCGCGGACGCCAGCAAGGATTCGTACAGCTGGGGATGAGGGATATCGTCGGCGTCGCAGAAAGCCAACCATTTGCCCCTGGCAAGGGCAATCGCCGCTAACCGGGCCGCCCAGACCCCGCCATTGACTTGATGGACGACCCGTATCCGGGGATCGGATTCGGCGTAACGGTCGAGGATGGCGGGCGAGGAGTCGGTCGA
>JGI24699J35502_11133872_pt1 | contig 17717 bp, 5 predicted proteins | sample TergutMp193P4_FD_35502 | JGI IMG/M metagenome (IMG submission 35502) | reverse complement strand
TTCTTGCCTATTATGAGCAAGAATCACGCCCGCTGAGGATTCTGTTTGATAGGGCCGAGGACGGGCATATGAGATGGTCAATAGATAGCATCAAGGTATGATAATGTATCAAAACGACGAGGGGGTTATTCGCAATAACAATTTCGTATGTACTAGATACATTGCGAAAAATATGTAAACGATATATACTCCTGATAGTACAATAGACCGAGGGGGGATACCGTATGGTAACTATTTTTGCGCGCGCAAGATACCTTGTAGAAAATCGTCAACGTCCTGCTGTTCTGGCATCAGTGAAACTACATTGTAACTAGACGTTTCGTGCTGTCAAGGGGGGCAAAAGCTATGAAGAAACCTTCAGAGCAGAATATCCATATGCGGTATTTCGAAGAAGGCGCTTATGAAAGGGCACAAGATATACCGCAGGGCACCACAATCACTGATCTGATCAAACAATGTGCCCTCGACGAACGATACAATAAACATCCAGCTTTGATCTATCATGTCTATCGTTTTTCGGTCACGGTGTCGAGGGAAAAGTTCAACGAGAAGATCGATTTGTACGCGAAGGCGCTGGACGCGCTGGGCGTCGAGGAGGGCGAATGCGTCGCGGTCTACGGGCCTTTCGTCCCTGAGATGGGATATGTCGTCCTCGCCCTGGTCCAACTGGGCGCCTGGGCGAACATCCTTCAAGTGATGAGCCCGGTTGAGGACTCAAAACGACTGACTGAGGATTGCCGGTTCGCCGTCGTCTTTGACGGCATGGGCCTGTGGCATTACGCCCGCGAGGTTTTCGACGAGGATCATTTCCAGAAAGTCGTGGTCATCTCTCCCTCCGATTCCTTCGCACCCCCCATGCGAAACGTGATGAATGTGTACCTCAACTGGTGGGCGAAAAAGCTCGACGCGGTCATCCCCCCCACTGACAAGTACCTCAGACTGAAAGATATCATGCGGCTCGCCAGGCCGTACGAGACTGCGCCCAGCGTACCCTATGATGTCAACAGAGTCGCTCTGGGGACCGGGTCGAGCGGGTCCACGGGCGCGGCAAAATGCTCTGTCGTGACGAACAAAGCCATCATTTCGAATGTGCTGCAGATTCGCAACGCCGTGACGACGATCGACCGCGAGGAAGTGGACAGCGATGATTTAGAGTTCTCTGGATATCAGTACGGCCAGCGCTTCTTGAGCCACCTCCCGTTTCTGTCCACATCGCTGAGCATACTGTTCTTCCTCCCGCTCATGTACGGAATGACCGTTGTCTGTGATCCGATGGCGGCGCTGACACCGAAGAACTTCGCCGATTCCATCTTCACATTCCGCCCGAGCCAGGTGCTCAGCACCGGTTCGGAATCCAGGGGGCTGTTCAAACTGCTCGAGGACTCCCATGACAAGCGCTCACTCGACTTTGTCGTGAGGTACATCATCGGCGGCGACGCAATAACAAATGAAGATTACTACGAGTTTCTCGATCTGCTGGGGAAGTACGGGGTCCAGGACCCACAGAACATGTTGAGCGTCGGATGGGGGCTGAGTGAGTGTTTCGGCGCGTTGACGTCGAAATTGGCCGAGGTGGAGATCCCCAAAGATGAGAAAACTCGCCTTGTCACCAGCGTGGGGATTCCCTTTCCCGCGACGAAGATCGCCATCTTCGACGAAGACGGCAACGAACTGGATTACGGCCAGCGCGGGGAGATCTGGGTCAATGCCGACGAGACCCCGACCGTGATGGCCGGGTACTACAAGGACGACGAACTAAATAAAGAAGCATTTATCACGGACAAGAACGGCACCAGATGGTTCCACACCCGGGACATCGGGGAATTGGGCAGCGACGGACAACTCTACTATTACTGCAGGACCAACGACTTCCTCGGGAAACTCGACGGGGACAACGTCTACACGGTTGATATCGCCAACGATGTCATCCACTCCGCTGAGACGATCACGGCGGCACACGAGAACAGGAGCTGTGCGTTGTCGTACGACCCAGACATCAGGTATTGCTTTGTTTCCAAATTCCCGGTGGCCCAAGATCGGTTCATCACCGCCGCCCACATTGTCCTGAGGGATAAGAACGCCGACCTCAATCACGTTCTGACAAGGATAAACGATAAGCTCAGCGCGTACTTTCCCAGCTCATGGATTCCAGCCGGATACCGGGTGTACGAAGATTTCCTGCCTGAATGGGTGAAGAAAACAGACAGGAAGCTGCTCAATTCGTACGTGAACGATTTCGTACGCCCGTCTGACGACGGTTGCGTTTCTGTCGCATTCGTACAAGACGATGATGGCTTTTTCACTCTCGTGGAAGACAGCGCGATGACAGAAAAGGCCGTGCTGTGACACAATCGATCGCAATCATCGGAATGGCCGCCATTCTGCCCGGCGCCACTGATATCACTGAATTTTGGGGGAACGTCCTGTCGGGCAAGAACTGCATCATCGACATCCCCGACGATTATTGGACGATGGACGATTTCTTTGATCCCAACCCGGACGCCCAGGACAAGACATATGGGTACAAAGCGGGGGTCGTCGAATCCATCGAGTTTGACTCGATAGGCTTTGGGATTCCCCCGGCCGTGATGGAATCTATTTCGGTTGAGCAACTGTACGCCCTTGTCGTGGCCAAGACTGCCCTGCTGGACGCCGGTCTGATCGGTGAGGACGCCAAAGCCTTCAACAAAGACAAAACCGGTGTCGTTCTGGCCGCTGTGACCGGGAAGAATGCGTACTCCCTCTCCTATCGTCAAAACATGGTGCGGACACGGAAAATACTCATCAATTCCGGTGTCAGCGAAGAACTCGCCGACCGTGTGATAGCGAGGCTCAAAGACACGGAACTGGAATGGACGGAGGACAGCGAGCCGGGTTACCTCGGCAACGTCACAGCGGGACGGATCGCGAATCGGTTTGATCTGGGAGGCATGAACTGCGTCGTCGACGCGGCCTGCGCCTCGGGACTGGCCGCCCTGAAGATCGCTGTGGGCGAGCTGCAAAACGGGGACAGTGACGTCATGCTCGCGGGAGGGGTCAACCTCGATCTGACCGCAAGCGCTTTCATATCATTTTGCAAAACACCTGCGTTGTCAAAGGAAAATGTGTCCAGACCCTTTGACGCCGGGGCTGACGGCATGATTCTCGGCGATGGCGTCGCCATGGTCGTCCTCAAAAGGCTCGAGGACGCCGAACGGGCGGGCGACCGGATCTACGCTGTGATCAAGTCGGTGGGCTCATCCGCGGACGGCCGGTGCACAAGTATTTTCGCGCCCAGCATGGAGGGCCAGATCAAAGCGATCGAGCGCGCGTACGACATGGCCGGCGTGGACATGACACAAACAACCCTGATTGAGGCTCACGGTACGGGGACCTTCGCCGGGGACGGGTGCGAATTGACCGCTCTCAACCAGTTGTACAGCAACTACGACGTGAAACCGCGGTCGATTGTCATCGGAAGCGTCAAGAGCCAGATCGGTCACACCAGGCTGGCGGCAGGTATCGCGGGGCTCATGAAAGCAGCGCTGTCTCTTTACCACCGCACGTTGCCTCCCACGATCAATGTGACCAAGGAAAGAGCCGAGCTCGAGGGCTCGCCGTTTCGTACGATATCATCACCCAAACCCTGGATCACAAGCCAGCATGCCCCGGTGCGCCGTGCCAGTCTGAGTTCTTTCGGCTTCGGGGGAGCCAACTATCATGCCGTTCTGGAGGAGTACGCGCCAGGTTCGCACCCCAGGCTCAACCGTGTCCCCGAGGGAGTCTGTCTCAGTGCCGCCGACAATCAGGAGTTGGCCGTTCAATGCCGAACCTGGATCGACCGGTTGACTTCGGATCCAACGTCGTACGATTGTCTGCTCGACGAGCAGAGTGATGGCGCTGCGATACCCGTCGATCACCCCCGCCTGGGTTTCGTGGGCATGGACGGCCCAGACGTTCTCATGAAACTGCGGTACGTCGTGGACAAGATATCTGGTGGGTCCCAGACATTTTCTGTCAACGGCGACACCGTCTACTTGAGGTCGGCCGGCATTCCGACCGGTACGAAAGTCGTGACCCTTTTCCCCGGCCAATCCGCCCAGTACGAGGCGATGATGAGCGAGATAGCCATGGATTACCCCGAGATGTCGGATTTCCTGGCGGTCGTCGGCAATGCGATGGAGCAGCGGGGGCTCACCCCGATATCGGAGGTCCTTTATTTTGGTGACAATTCTGAATTAACCAATACCGTGAATTCCCAGTCGGCGCTTGCTGCGATTTGTGGTGGGTTGTACAGCGTGATGGCACATCGGGGGTACAGCGACGACATGGTCATCGGACACAGTTTTGGGGAGATCGCAGGCCTGTGGGCCGCGGGAGCAATCGACACACCCACATTCGCTGACATGACGGTGGAACGGGGCATGGCGATGGCATCGGGTACCCCCGGGACCGGAATGCTCGTTGTGGCAGATGACGCTGAGGCTTGTCAGGAGTGGATCAAGACGTACGACCACGTGTACATCGCCAATGAGAACAGTGCCGATCAGACGATGCTGTCCGGTGACATGGTTGAGTTGAAAGCCCTGGCAGCCGAATTGATGGACGCCCATGTGCCATGTTCGATCCTCAACGTGTCCCACGCCTTCCATTCCCCCTATATGAAACACCCCAATTCGTTGTTCCAACACGTTCTCGACAATGTGGAACTGGCGCCGCTGACGAAGTCTTTGTACAGTGTCGCGGACGGCAGGCCGTACGACAATCACGAGCCGTCCATCAGACAAACTCTGTTCACGCAAATCGAGCGTCCCGTACGGTTCATGCAATCGGTCGTCGACGCCCACGAGTCGGGCGCTCGGGTGTTTGTCGAAGTGGGTCCTGGAAAGGTTCTCACGAATCTGGTCAGGAGGATCCTCGGCGATCAGGATGTCTTCACTATTGCGGTCAATGGTGATCGTGATGGGAGGTCTTCCCAGGTCCAACTGGAAGAGGCTCTTGTCCAATTGCGAACTCTCGGATTTCCCATCAGTGGTGATGCGTACCGAATCCGTGCATCCGATATCCCCCAGGCGGAGAAACCGAAATCCGCGTACACGGTCGGTCCAGTCGTGTACATGACACCTTCGAAGAAAGAGATTGTGGAGCAGGCGATCAACACTGTTGACACCGTTGTCGATCAGGACAGGAAAGGAAAACAGGCCATGGATACGAATGCGCTGGATGTGGTGTATGGCATACAGAGCTTGAACGGCCAGGCTTTGGAGAAATTCCTGGCTTCGCAGGAGCAGCAAATCAGTGTGTTTTCTCAATTGATGCAGGATTCCGGCGGGGAGTCGACAGATGTGTTGAGGCTGATGGAAGCGTTCCAGGCCAACAGCATGCGGGCCTATGACACGTACATGGAAGGTCAGCGCGAGATTCTGGGCGGCCAAGGATCCGGTGATATCGCGGAAATTGAGCCCACCGGGATGCCTGCGTACAAGCAACTGCCGGTTCCTGTTCAGCAGCCAAAACTTCCTGTTGAGAAGATAAAACTTCCTGACCCACGACCTGTTCACAACAAAGCCCCTGTCGTACGGCAGGCCGCCGTGCAGCCGTCTGTGCCCCCTGGGCCTTCCGTGCCCCAGGAATCCCCAGTTCCAACGAGGGAAGATATCTTGGTGAACGCCGTCGACTTTGATCCTGTCGCGATGATGATCTCAATCATCAGTGATAAAACAGGATATCCCGAGGACATGGTGGACGCCGACATGAACATCGAGTCGGATCTGGGCATTGATTCGATAAAACGAATAGAAATTTTTGCAGAATTGAGCAATCGGTTGCCGAACAAGCTCGAAGTCGACGACGTTGAGGCTCTCGCGATGCTCCACACGATCAGCGAAATGGGTGATTACATAAAAAAAGCGGGCAGCACGAAGAGTGTGGAGCCCAGTGATCACGTCATCAAACGGTTCGAGGTCGGGGTGAGGGAAGCAGAAACAACGAAACGCGACGACGCGCTGATGGATGCCGGGATCGTTGTCATCATCCAGGATGAGGACGGTGTGGCCGAATGCCTCGCAGACAAAATGAAGACGAGGGGGTACGAAACTCGCCTTGTCGACTTGCCCGAAGCCGATGAGGCGGCGGTCGAGCGCCTGTTCACCTGTGCGCTGGAGGAGGCGAATCAGCCTCTGGCCGGATTCGTCCATGTCGCGCCCAACTCGGACTCGAAATCGCCAGGGTCCCTGCCAGGCGCCGTGTCCCTGACTCAGATCGACATGTTGAAGAGCGTTTTTTTGTGTGCGAAATATTTCACCCGTTCGTTCGTGGGAACCGGGGCCAATGGTTTCTTCGTCAGTGCGGTCCGGATGGACGGGCATCTGGGGTTGTCGTACGGTGACAGAGTCGTACAAGGTGGGTTGTTTGGTCTCCACAAATCACTGAACGTCGAATGGCACAATCTGCCGCTCAACAGCCACACGATCATCAGCGAAGCAATCGACGTTGCCCCCGACGTACCCCCCGATCAGGCAGCGGACTACGTGATGGAAGAAATCTTCACCTACGCCAGCCAGTGGGGGGTGGGCAGGACCAGCGACGGCCGGCGTTTCGAGACATGCTTGACGGAGAGGTACCCCGATCCCGATTCGCGTGAGGACCGTCTCGGAGCCGACGACGTGCTGCTGGTCACAGGAGGCGGGCGAGGGATCACAGCCCAATGCGCCATCAGGCTCGCACAGACCGCACAATGCGGCTTCATCTTCACAGGTCGTACAGATATCAGCGCCGATTACGCCTGGGCCAAAGGGGAACGTGACCGGGCCAGGCTCCGGGGCCTCGCCATCGAGAAACTCAATCAAAAACGCCCGCGGCCCGCGACGATCGAGGCGCTCGTGGATTCCGCCCTGCATCAGATGGAGATCAACGACACCCTCGACGCCATCCGAGCCGCCGGGGGAAGAGCGCACTATGTTTCCTGCGATGTACGAGATGCCAGCCGTCTGAAAGCTATCATTGCCGAGGAGGAGGCCCGACTGGGGCCCGTCACGGGGCTCGTCCATGGGGCGGGAAACATCGCTGACAAGACGATACAACGGAAAACAGCAGACGATTTCGACATGGTCGTCGGGCCCAAGGTGTACGGGTTGGAGGCCTGTTTGGAGTCACTCGACCTGGCCGGGCTGAAGTATCTCGTCATGTTCAGTTCGACATCGGCGTACTTCGGAAACGGCGGACAAACCGATTATTCGATGGCCAATGAGGTGATGAACAAGTTCGCATTTTCGTTTAAAAGATCTCATCCGGGGTGTACGACCATGGCGATCGATTGGGGCTTGTGGGACGGGGGTTCCATGGCATCGGACTCGATCAGGAACGCGGTGAAGGATTCCGAGATCGTGCTCATTCCCGTCGAGGTGGGCACCGAGTATTTCGTCGAGCAATTCACGTACGCGCAGCAGCCAGATGTGTGCCAAATCGTCATTAATTGTTCGCCGCAGATGCTGAGGCCGAGTATGGATGTCGGCGAGTGAGGGCGGATCGAGGGGGGTTTCGTGGACAATATTGCGATCGTCGGGATGGGGTGCTTGTTCCCCGACTATTCTGACAAGGAAAAATTCTGGAACAAGCTGATCAATGGCGAACGGTTCACCTATCAGTACGACTACCAGGGACTGGCCGTGGATCGAAGCGGGCTCGTCGGCCCGGGTGAGGAATTTTTCAAGGGTCGTTTGCCGGACGCTGAGATTCATGAGCTGGATGAGTACGGGGATTTGTTCAAGTGGGTCGCGTACGTCACCGATGAGGCTCTCAAACAGTCGGGGTACGCCGGCGATTCCGAGAGGCTGCAACGAACAGGAATGGTTTTCGGATGTCTGGCCCAACCCATCAAAGATCAGTTCGACGCCATGTATGACTACATTGAACCAACAGTGAACAAGGAACTCTCTTGGGTGTTGGGCGACGACCGGTTCGCATACCACCGGGACCACAGGGATCTGAAAATCCAAAGCATGTTCACCGACACCGAACCCGTACGATATATCGCCCAAAAACGGGGTTTCGGCGGTCCGGCGGTCATGTTCAGCGCCGCCTGTGCGACACCGCTATACGCAATGAAGCTTGCCGCGATGTACCTGAACGCCGGTGAGGCGGACATGATCATTGCTGGATCCCACTGTTCCAATGAATCGGACGAGGCGGCGTGCGGGCTGTTCGACACGTTCGGGATCTTGTGCGAGACGGGTGAAAGCCGCCCCCTGAACAAACACTCAAACGGAATTGTGACTGGTTCGGGCGCGGGCGCTTTCGCATTGAAACGGCTGGCGGACGCGAAGCGCGATGGCGACGAGATCCTTGCCGTGATTGAGAGTATTGGCTTGTCAAACGATGGTGGTTCGGGCAGTGGGATCCTCAGTCCGTCCAAACAGGGCCAGCTCGTTTCCTATGGGACGGCGTACGCGGGTGGCTGTTCCCACGACATCGATTACATCGAATGTCACGCGACGGGCACCGAGGCGGGCGACGAGTCGGAAGTGGGGTCCATTGAGGAGTTCTTCAATGCGGATCGTGCTGAGAAGGTCCTCATCGGCGCGCTGAAAGGGAACACGGGGCATTTTCTGACCGCAACCGGTTGCGCGTCGATTGCAAAAGTCATCATGGCTCTTCAGCACGGGGTGATCCCGTCGACCATCGGTGTGGACGATCCGATCTATGACTCGGTCGTACGGAAGAACACGCCCTGGGAACCGAAAACGAAAGGTGCTCCACGACGTGCGGGGATCAACGCATTCGGGTTTGGCGGGGTGAACGCCCATCTGGTCCTCAGAGAGGATGTCGCTGAGGTCCCCCGAGAGGAGGACGTTGCCGGGGCCTCCCACGAGCATGTGACCGAGGTCTCCCACGAGGAAACGCTCGCTATCATCGGGATGGGTTTGAACATTGGCAATTTCAGATCGGTTGAAGATTTTCTGGAGGGGTTGAAACACTCGACAACCGCCTTCGAGGCGCCGGGCCATGCGCGGTTGAGGAATTACTCGTCCGATCAGGAGTACATGGACAGCATCGGGCTTGGGGAAGTGCCGAAGGGGTCCTATATCAACACCTTCGATTTTGACACGATGCGTTTCAAGATGCCTGTCAACAGTGACACATTCTTCTTGCGACGAGACATGTTGTTGCTGGAAACAGCGGCGGAAGCCCTTGACGAGGCGGGTGTCAAGGAGGGTGCCGCACCTCGTACCGCTGTGATCATCAACAGCGCACTCGACTTCTCCGATGAGATTTTTTACGCCACTTCCGATCTCAAGCCCAGCGTCATCGCGAGTCTCAAACACACGTGCCCCGAAATGACCGACGCGCAAATCGACGAAATTGTGCGCATCGTGAGGAAAGATGAAAAATCGCGTGAAACCCCGGACACCGCCCCCGGATCGATCACCAGCATACGCGGCAACAGGATATCTTCGCATTGGGGATTCAGCGGGCCCTCATTCACCGTTTTTGAACAGGAAGTGTCCATTTTCCGATGCCTGGAACTGGCCAAATTCTTCATCAACGAGGGACTGGCTGATCAGGCAGTCATCGGAGCGGTGTCATTCGCCGGTGAAATTGAGCATTTGTACGCGGAGAAAGAACTTGGCGTACTGGATTTGATGTGTGACAAGGGCATCGCCGAAGGGGCGGTCGTCCTTGTGCTGAAACCGATGAACGCGGCTCGTGCAGCTGGGGACAGAATATATGCGGCGGTGGACGGGGTAGCCCTGTCGGGAGTGTCGCCGGATGGCGCGAGAAACATGGAAACCACTCTTGACAAGGCATTGGGCCAGGCAAAGGTGGATGCCAACGAGATCGGTGTCATCGAGGTGCCTGACAGTTACGACAACCAGTATGGGGCAATGATTGGAGATCCTGATGTCGTCAGGATGACGAGACGTTCCCAGGGGATGGTGACGCAAAAGTCTGTTCGGAGAATGACGCAAAACGTCGAGAGCTATCTGGGGTTCGGCTTCAGCCTTTCCGCCGCCGCCTCCATCGTACGCCAGGCGCTGCAACTGTACTTGTCGTGCAGTTTTGACTTCGGGAAACAACCCGTCTGGTGGGATCAGCGGAGTGGAAAACGTGTATCCCTCGTGACGGGCTACACCTACGAGAAACAATTCGGCTGCGCAGTCCTCTCAGCCGTCACCCCCGATGTCATCCCACCCCAGTCCCCGGGCAGCCGGTCCCAGCCTCCGGTCAGCCAGTCCCAGCCTCCGGTCATCCCGTCGCGACCCCCGGTCAACCAGTCCAGGACCCCAGCCATCCTGCCGCAGGCAGGATCCCAGGAACCCAATCGACTCACATCGCGCCTTGTCATGGTGCCGATCAGATTCGGCACGCCGGATGACCTGAGGCAAAAACTGATCGATCTGGATTCCCAGGCGGCGTCATCTACATTCCGGAAAATCTATGAGTCGATGTGGGCTGAGTTTTCCCGTACGAACCTGGCAAGCAACACGGCGGTACTGTTGTGTTTCTCGAAAGAATCCCTGCACGATGAGGTGAAACAACTGATCCGGGCTGTTCCGGAATTCAGCGACCCAGGTTTCGTGTACGCCAGTGATCGCGGGTCGTATTGTACGTTGACAGATCCCGGTTCCCCGAAATTTGTGGTCGATCCCCGTGTCATCTTACCTTCGGCAGGATCTGCGAAACTTGTGGACGACTCCCGTGTCATCCTGCCTTCAGCCGGATCCCCGGTGCCCGACGATCCCGTGATGGACGACTTCGCCGCGTGGTTCGGACTCCCGCCGGATGCCGGAGTGGACAGAACAATGGCACTGTACTGGCCGAAGAATCATCTGCTCAGGCTGGGCGCCCAACTCCTGTCACACAACGTACCTTTCGACTTGGAAAAGTTCTTGAGCCGGTTCGATTTCTATCCGCTCAACCGTCCCTCGCATGTCGTCCAGATCTGCAACGGGCTACCGGCAATGCACGAACATCTCAGCAACCCGGAGAATCGTGTGCGCATCGCCCTCAAGGGCAGTGAGTCGATCGCACAACTGGAAACGTCTGGTACATGGGAGATGGACCTGGCGATTGTCGGCATGGGGTTCCATGTCGGCGCTTTTGATTCCCTCGGAGCCTTTCTCAATGGGCTGATGACCTCCAACAAAGCCTTCGGTGCACCACAAGGGAATGACGATCTGACAAGCGCAGACACATTGCTCAACGAGACACTGGCCATGGCTCTTGCCGATTCCCGCCTCTCGAAAGACGAGATACGCGACGCGGCTTTCGTACGTGTCATCCCGGATTCACCGGAGAAGGTACGCATCGAGGGCACGGACCAGCAGACGGTTGGCGGCCCCTGCTACACGATGCATGGTGGGGACATTGTTTTTTTCCAGGGGTTGACGCTCGCTCACGATATCATCACACAACGACTCGCATCCACTGTCTGTGTCGCGACCGCCCCAGTCGCGGAGGATTCAGGTAGCGAGGGCGCTGTCGTGATTGTGCTCAGAGGAAAAGACAGGGCGCTTGAGGAGCACGACAAGATATACGCCTGTGTGAGTGCGGTCACAATGGAGGAGTCGTCTGGCACTACAGCGCTATCGTCAGTCCTTGATATCGCCAGTGTCGGACGGCACGAATTACGAGTGGCGGATGTGTCCGGCCCCGAATTCGACCAGGATTTCAACAGATTCGACGACTATCTGGACACAAGATTCGCCACAACCGATGTGGACAGATGGCTCGGACGCCATCTCCAAATTTCCGCAGCGGCTTCGCTTGTCAAACATGCTCTTCAGCTGTCGTTCTTCACTGTGTTCGCCTTCGACCCGGGCACATCCGGGCCAAGCATCAACGACCAATTAGCACAAACATTCTGGGGGGACGCCGCCCGTCGGTCCTCGCTCATCGCGTACTCTTCGACAGGCGGAAACGGGTTCGCGGTGCTGACTGAGTGCATTGACACGATGGACACAGCAACCCCGTATCCGTCCGACCTCGCACTCCTGCCGATATCATGCTCCGCGCCGGACGATCTGCGTGGGAAACTGACCAGCCTGCAAAACTCATCAATGGGCATGAAACCTTTGTGGGAGGCGGCCTGGAGAAACTATCGGTCACGCACAGCCGCGTACACAGCTGTGCTCGCCTTCTCCTCCCGCAGTTCGCTGGATGAGGAGATATCAGCGATGCTAGCGTCGTTGGACCGCCTCAGTGATGGCAACCACTTCATCCCGGGTGGGAAGTACGAAAGCACGCTCGGCTCGTACTTCACCGCTGACCCGTACGGCGAGGACGCCCAGATCGTCTACATGAACCCGCCGTACACTTTGCATTATTTCCTGTTGTTCTATCAGTTGATCATGATGTTCCCGCAGTACCGCAGTGATTACTTGGACTACCTCAACAGCTCGTATCAACAAATGTTGAACGGTCTCGATTTTCATTTCGGCTTCTCAGGTATTGAATCCGGGATGATCTGGGTCGCTCGAAAACTTGCTCGCGAGGTTTTCGGGTTGAGTCCTGACATTCTGATCGGCGCCAGTCTAGGTGAGATCACCTCCCTGGTCGCGTATCGCAGCGTCAATTGGAACAACGCCAAACCGGACGCTGTCTACCGGCTCTTCACGGCGTTTCGGGACGTGTTCACCTTCAGTACGAAGGACATGACCCCGATGTACTGCAAGGGGCCCTTGGACGATATCAAAAAGATAGCGGCAGAGCATGGGGATGTGTTCGTCTCACTGATAGCATCGCCGGATGGCGCGTTCATCGCCGGCACCCAGGAGGCCGTCGATAGCGTCGTCAAGGAAGGAGGGTTCCTGGCCTGGCGCCTGGCGAATGATCTGGCCATCCACACCCCGCTCGTCGAGCATTTCTATGACGAGGTGTACGACGCTGCCCGCGACTCGGGCCTGAGACTGCGCTCCGATCGTGATTTTGACATCTACAGCACGTACCTGAAGAGGCCGATCAGCGACTCCCAGGAAGATTTCTGCGAGTACGCGGCCACCATCCTCATCAAGGAATGCGACTTCTACGGGCTGCTGGAAGTGCTTTATGACAAGGGAGGACGCATCTTCATTGACATGGGGACGGGAGGATCATGCTCCGACTGGGCGCGTGACACATTCCGGGGACGAAACACGACCGTCTTCTCGATATATCCCCCTGTCCTCGATCCCATCGGCCAGCTTTTCAGAACATTCGCCCAGCTGATATCGAATCGCGTACACTTCGATTGTTCCGTCCTTGTGGACAACTTCACGTACCCGTTCATGGAGGCTGAGGAGCTCGTACGCCCTGACAGTCAGGCCGCCCCGCAGCCGGAACTCAGCGCATTCGTCAGCCGAGCACTTGCAAACAATGTCAGTGCGTACACAACGTACGTGGACAATGAGATGCTGCTTCTCGACTGGTTGGGACGAAAACACACAACGGACAAGCGTACATCGCATGTGATCTGGGACCGCGAGCAGATCCTTGAGATCACGGGCGGATCGCCGTCGAAAGTGTGGGGCAAGAGGTACGAGGTGCTCGATTCTTTGGCGGTACGCGCCAGGATGCCTATGCCACCATTTTTGTTCGTTGACAGAGTCGTCGGGATCGACGCCGAGTTTGGGGAGCTTCGGCCTTCATGGATCGAGACGGAGACGGACATCAATGATGATTGCATCATGTTGACGTCGGAGAACATGATCACGCCGACGCTGCTCGCCGAATCCTCGCACTCAGCCATCCTGTTGTTGTCGTACATGGGGATCGACGTGATCTCCGGGGGCGGGCTCGGGTACAGGATTTTGAACACGCGAGGGGAGTACCATGACGACATCCCACTGCGCGGCGACACCGTACACTCCAGGCTCGAGTTCACGGATTTCATCAACAGTGGTTCCATGACCCTGGTCACGTCGAAATTCTGGTGTTATGACAGCCATGACAGGTTGATCGTGACATTTGACCTTCTGGGAGGGCTGTTCACCGAGCAGGATCTTGCCACGGGAAACAGTGCGTCACAGCCGGCCATTCCTCCGTTCACCCCTCTCGATGAGCCGTACAGCAACGATAGCTTGTACGACGGATCGCAGGGTCCATTGTTCTATCCCCTTCCGACGTCACCTGTGGCTGAGCCCGTCTTTGTGAATCCGAAGATCCAGATGGTCGACAGGATCATCGGGTTCGACCTCACCGGCGGTGACTACGGGCTGGGGCTGATCGTGGCTGAAAAGGACATCGACGAGTCGCATTGGGCGTTCAAGGTTCATTTCCTCAACGATCCCGTGTTCCCCGGGACGTTACTCTCGGAGGCGTCCAGCCAGATCCAGTTCATGTACGCGATGACAGCGGGGTACATGAAGGCAGATCGCAAGTATTACTTACTGAACAATAGGAATGTTGTCCTCAATTCTTCCTTCCGGGGAGAAGTGAAGCCAGTGAAGTCGGTTGTCACGTATGTCCAGCAGTTCAAAGAAGTGAAACAAACGGACAAGAAAGTGGTCATCTTGTCGGATCTGGACGTGTACTGGCAGGGCAGGCATGTCTCCAGGACAGAGAATTGTTGTCTGGACATTGAAGAAATCATCAGGTAGGGCACCATGCGAAAGATAGGATATCTTGTTGACTTCACGTCGGTCGGGCCTTTGCCCGATGCCTTGTCACGGGTGGAGGATCTGTCACAGGACGAGATTCGTACGCTGTCTATCGTCGGAGATGAGTCGGGGCTCATGCTGGCCAGCGGTGGGCGGATGTGCGGTGAATGGGCGGACGGGTCCGCCGATGTGTACGACGGATTCCCGGCGGTGACATCCCAGTCATTGGGCTGCGAGTCGTTCCGACGGGTGTATCGAACACGGCATGCGTACTATGCCGGATCAATGGCGAACGGGATATCGTCGGTGAACATGGTTGTCAAGCTGGGTTTGGCCGGATATATGGGCTCTTTTGGTTCGGGGGGTTTGTCGCCGGACCAGGTGGAACAGGCCATAGATGAGATTCAGCGCAGCCTGCCCGATGGGCCGTACCTGATCAATCTGCTCCATTCCCCCGATGACGAGAATCGGGAAGAGCAGATGGTCTCTGTGTTTCTTCGCAGGTCGGTGACAGCGATTGAGGCCTCGGCGTTCATCGATCCGAGTCCCGCTCTGATCCGATATCGTTTGACGGGATGCATGCAGGGTCCCGAGGGGATATCATCCGCGCATCATGTCATTGCGAAAGTCTCCCGCAGGGAAGTGGCTGTGAAGTTCATGAGCCCTCCCGACCCTGAGATTGTCGCGTCTCTGCTTGCCAAGGGGGAAATTTCGGCGGATCAGGCGATGTGGGCGCAGCATGTGCCCGTTGCTGACGATATCACTGTGGAGGCGGATTCGGGCGGGCACACAGACAACAGTCCGCTGATATCGTTGTTCCCGATGATCCTTGATATCAGAGATCGTTCCCAGAACGGACACCGGCGGATCCGTGTCGGGGCGGCTGGCGGGATCGCGACGCCCATGTCTGCGGCTGCCGCGTTCAGCATGGGCGCGGATTATGTCGTCACCGGTTCCGTGAACCAGTCCTGCGTCGAGGCTGGTACGTCTGACTACGTGAAACAAGTTCTCGCACGTGTGGACATGGCGGATGTCGTGATGGCTCCAAGCGCCGACATGTTCGAATCCGGGGCTCGGGTCCAGGTGATCAAGACCTCCACGATGTACCCCATGAACGCACAGAAGTTGTACGACCTGTACACCCGGTACTCATCATTGGAAGATATTCCTAACAGCGACAGGACAGCCATAGAAAAACGCCTGTTCCACTGTGACATCGAGACCGTATGGGGGTACGTGAAGGAGTATTTCACACATGTCGATCCGGGGCGTCTGGCCAAAGCCGAAAAGAACAACAAGTTGAAGATGGCTCTTGTTTTCCGGTGGTACCTCGGCAATTCGTCCCGATGGGCCGTCACCGGGGATATGGACCGGCGGATGGACATGCAGATTTGGTGCGGCAAGTCGATGGGCGCCTTCAACCAATGGGTACGGGGCACCGACCTCGAAGCGCCGGAACATCGTACTGTTGCCGGGGTTGCAGACGCCATCATGACCGGAGCCGCTGTCATCACCATGCGGAACTATCTGAATGCTGGGGCGGGGCAGTGACGGACACGATCATCAGGGTGTGCGCGGGGATCATCAATGTGGCCGCGGTGATCGCAGTGGCCGGGACCGCCCTCATGGATTTTTACAACGCCACCGGCAGAAAAGACGCTGTCGAGACCAAAAAAACCCCGGTTTCTGCGGTCACGATCGTGATCTTCATCGCGGCATACTGTGTGGTTTTATTGTTCAAGGTGGGGGCTGTGCGATTCAACACCGCGTGCATGGTCGCCGGAGCTCTCATCTGCGCCTTCGGGGCGACGTTCCAAATCATCGGCAGGGTCCAACTCGGGCGTTCATGGTCGAACCAGATCAAAATCTACGAACACCACCGCCTCGTCACAACAGGTATATATAGTGTCATTCGGCACCCGTTGTACGCCACCTTCATCATCATGTTCCTGGGCAACGCCCTGATGTACTCGAATTGGCTGGCAGGCGTGCTCACGGCAGTTGTGTTCGTGCCCATGATGGAATTCCGCGCGAGGCAGGAGGAGAAAATCCTCACCGAGACCTTCGACGGGTACGCGGACTACATGAAGACCACGGGCCGGCTCTTCGTGAAATTGTGGGGGCCCCGATCCGCCACGGTTCCAGTTCGGGTTCAATCGGGTGTTGACAAGGGGATTGACACCATTGACCCGGCAGGGCGCCAATCACCGTTCACGGAAGTGAAATTTTGGATTTTCTATCTCATCACAGTGGGTGTGTGGGCACTGGGATTGCTTCTTCCGGGCAATCTCGCCCTCATCCCACTGATCAGTGTCACGCCGTACCTCATTTGTGGGGTGGTCCTGTGGCTTCTATTCCGAAACCGCGACAAATCTACAATGTTTGGAGTGCTGCTGGGGACGCTGACACCCTTCATGGGAATGTTCGCCGTCATCAGCATCGGCGAATTGTTGGAACTGCCCTGGTGACATCGACGTGCCCGAGGGGAATCAGCAATGAACACTCTCGCGATCCTCAGGATGAGGCAGGATCCCACCCGTATGATTGAGGATTCAGGTCAATCCGAGGGCGACTTTGACAGCGGCGTCAACTGCTTGCATGGTTCGAGGTGACAGGGCTCCAGCCGGGCGGTATGGATCGTCACTGTACATAACGGTGATATCGTCGCACAACACCCGTCCGACAAGCGGGTCATCGCTGCCGAGTTCAACGATGGAAGCAAGTGGTGGTTTTTGACTCGTTGTCATCCGTACGACAAGGGCCGATCCAAGTCGGGTGTTACGTTGATTGTTCGAGACGACCAACCAGGGTTTCTCGCCAATTCTCTCGTCAAAAGTAGCCCAATACACATTAATGAGTCTATATCTATGATGCACATAATGCAGCACATTCTGATGCAGAAATCGTGATCCTCCCGGTGGTCATTGTCGAAGGTCGCCTTGTGTACGCTTCAAGGTCGCCTAAACGTACACAACACGACCCTCGACATCGCGAAACAACGAGCATTGGCGAGAAAGGATCACCGGGCGAGGGCCCGGCGTACAGAGGCGACGATCCCAGCCGGATCGGTGGCCAGGTCCAGGGAGGTGACGGAGATGACTCGCCAGCCCCGGTCCTCAAGGGCCCGGCGGCGAGCGGTGTCACGATTCATCTGAGCACGGT
>JGI24699J35502_11133873_pt1 | contig 17730 bp, 16 predicted proteins | sample TergutMp193P4_FD_35502 | JGI IMG/M metagenome (IMG submission 35502) | reverse complement strand
TACCCCTCTCGGTCGCTGACGCCGTACTGCTCGGGTGCATCCCCCATCGCTCCCTGCTCAGCAGCGAAACCGAACATGACCGCGAAATCGCCGCCGAAGCCTTAGCCCGCACCGGCGCCGCTCACCTCGCCACCAGAAACTTCAGCACGCTGTCCGGCGGGGAACGTCAGCGGGTGCATCTGGCCCGCGCCCTCGCTCAACAACCCGAAATCCTGATACTGGACGAACCCACTAACCATCTGGACATCGCCTCTCAATTAGACACGCTTGCGCTGCTCAGAGAGTTGGCCGACCAAGGCTTAACCATCATCGCCGCCCTCCATGACCTGAACCTCGCGGCCAGCACCTGCGATCATCTGGTTTTGCTCAGCCACGGCAGGGTCGCCGCCGCCGGCACCCCAACCACGGTACTTACCCCCGCCGTCATCGACCCGGTTTACGGCGTCCGCACCGCAGTCTTGGCCGACCCAACCTCGGCCACTCCCATTCTCACCTTCCGACGCCGGGCCGAAAAGGCCGATTAGCAAAAGAGCACGCCAGCCCGCAACCGATTTGTCCAGTTTTTCAGGTAGAATGACAAATGTGAAGCTCGCACCCGACCAGCTAGACCGCGCCCAAGGCGTGCTGCTCGGCGCTGCAATTGGCGATGCGCTCGGAACGGGTTACGAGTTCGGCACCGCAAAATTCGAAGGCAGGGCCGAAATGATCGGCGGCGGGTTGGGCAACTTTTCCCCCGGCGAGTGGTCTGACGATACCTCGCAAACTTTCGCGGTCGCCCAAGCAGCGGCAAAGTATCACGACTTGCGCACCCCCGAAGCCCTTGACGCCGTGGCGGCGGGCATCGGCAGATGGTTCAGCGATGACCCACCGGACGTCGGCAATATCACCAGATCCGTGCTAATTGAGGCCGGGCCTCAACCATCGGCGGCTCGACTCAAGGGAGTCGCGCGCTACTTTTATGTTCGCCATGACCGCTCCGCCGGTAACGGTTCGCTGATGCGCACCGCCCCGGTTGCGTTGGCGCATCTGCGCGACCCCCACGCGCTAGTGCAGGCCGCGATGGCTGTCAGCGATTTGACTCACGGCGATCAACTAGCCGCCGAGGCCTGCGCCATCTGGTGTTTGGGCATCCGAACCACCGTGTTGCTGGGCGGCTTTGAGCAACTCGAGAACCTAGTGGGCTACCTGCCGGATGAGGCTTCACAAATCCGCTGGGCGGGCTACCTGCGGGATGCCGAGTCAAACCCACCAAAGTCTTTCAGCCCCAACGGCTGGGTGGTGAGCGCCTTGCAAGCCGCATTGTCGGCCATCCGCCACACGCCCATCCCGCCGTGGAAGCCCTCGGATCATTTTCAAGACTCGTTGAACACGGCCATCTCGATTGGTGACGACACCGATACCGTGGCCTCAATTGCGGGGGCGATGCTGGGTGCACGGTGGGGGGCAAGGGCGTTGCCTGCCGAGTGGCGCGCCATGGTGCACGGCTGGCCGAACGCTACCGGTGAGGACTTGGTAAATCTGGCCACCCAAATAGTCACCGGCTAAGACGGAACACACTTGTTACGCCCAATCCTTGAGCTTTGAGGTTTTGCCAATGCCCGGATTCATCGTATTAGTTGGATCAAGTTCGTGGTAATGATCGCGCAAAGTATCCTCGGCATAATACATGTGCCCAACATTATGCTCGGCGGGATACTTGATACCACGTTCATCGTACATTTCCAGTAACCGCTTTTTGACCATCATTTCATCGGTACCGGGCTCCAAGATATAGTCTTGATGGAACACGTAGCAGAAAAAGTGCCCATAATACATCTTGTGCCGCACTCGGGTGGCTACCTCAGGTGGTAATACCTCAAACCAGTTTATCTCGTTGCGAGGTAAGGCGATATCAACGGCCAATAACCCGACCTTTTCATGGTGGTGCATGGTGTGATATCGGATGGCCGCGCCAGCCGCCACAAACCTGTGCAAGAATGCGTATTTGCTTTCATCGTCCGTCGCCACAAAGAAGTCACCATCGTGATCCCTAAAGAACTGCGCCAAAAACGCTTTGGCTTCGCCAATCCCATCACCAGACATCTTAATCATCAGATGATGTTCATACTTATCGCGATACTGACCCATCCTTGTTGGCAGGTGGTGGGGGAATAGATAACCGACGCGCTGTAACACCCGATCTGGTAAATAAGGGGCGAATATCTTGAACTTGTCCAAGATGTTTTCGGCGCGAGCTTTCATCGCAAACATGGCAGGTAGCCGGTCGGTGCCAAACTTATCAATGGTGATAAAGGAGTCTTTACCAAACCGCGCGGCAATGTCATAGATTTCGCGATGCATATATTCGCCCGCTACCGGCAGATTTTCTAACTCAGTCAGCATCCGCCGCCGGATTTCCGTCAGCACTAATGGATCATTGGTTCCGACGTAAAAAACGGCGGTTTCGCCATCGCTGGCAAAAGTGTCCACCCGGACAGCAAATACCGCAATGCGACCAGCACTGCCCGATGCCTCATAGAGCTTTGTGGGATCGGCATTATACCTAGCCGGGGTGGGCGCATCAACATCGCGAACTTTATCCTTATAGTCAGCGGCGTGCCCCAGTTTACCCTCGTGACGAACCCAATCTGCCGGTATTTCTTTGGCATCAAGGTTGCTCAGGATCTCCTCGGGAGTGTCGCCTAAGTCGATATCCAGATGATTTACCAATTCCAAAGTGCCATCGGCATTAATCCGCGCGAATAACGCCATTTCGGTGTATGCTGGCCCACGCTTAACTAACGAACCACCGGAATTATTAGCTAAGCCGCCAATTACAGTGGCGCCCAATCCCGACGAACCGATAACGGAATGGGGCTCGCGCCCAACCGCTTTAAGCGTCTGCTCCAGACGATGCAAAGTGGTACCCGGATAACAGATTGCTTGCTTATTATCATCAATAAGGGTGACTCCAGTTATCCGCATGGTATTTATAACCAAAACCTCGCGGCCATAATCGTGGCCGCTGGGTGTGGAACCCTCAGTTAAACCGGTATTGGCAGCCTGCATTATTATCACCACATCTGCGGCGACGGCGGCTTGCAACACCTTCCACAATTCCAACAGCGAGCCGGGCTGCACCACAGCTAACGCGTCGCCGTGGCCGGTGCGGTAACCACTGCGGAAGCGCTTTGTCGCCCCCCGACCGGTTAGCACATGAGACGCACCTACGATGCTGCGGAGTTCATTCACCAGCCCAGATTCAGCCATTCTCAAAGAATACCCAAATACCCGGTTGTGTCAAGATTTACTCAGGCGTGGCAACACGATGCCCCCACCGGCCCGCTGAACCACTTACCACAATGAGGTCAGCTACTTAATCCAGTGATATCTGTTAGTAAGATACCGCAACTTAGTAAACGCACAGCCCTAAGACACTTCAATCCGTCTTACGGGAGTCAATTTATTCAAAGGTGAAGTATTATGTTTGCTCTTTTGGCGGTATTGCCGATTATTTTGGCAATTGTCATGATGATGTTCCTCAAAGCTAAAGCAAGTACGTCGTTGCTGGCGGCGTGGGCTCTGGCCTCGATTCTGGCGATGGCTTTTTGGCGGATGAATATCGCCGATGTCGCCGGGTTTACGCTTTCCGGTTTCTTGTCGGCGATTGATGTTATTTTCATTATTTTCGCGGCGATTTTCTTACTGAACGTCTTGCTGCAATTGCGGTTTATTGAAACCATCGGAAACAGCTTTGCATCTATTACGCAAGACCGCCGCATTCAGATTCTGATTATCGGCTGGCTGTTTGGCGCGTTTATTGAAGGTGCTGCCGGATTTGGTACCCCAGCCGCCTTGGCCGCGCCTTTGCTAATCGGTTTAGGCATTCCCGCCGGTTTTGCCGCGTTAGCCGCGTTGATTGCAAACTCCACCCCGGTATTGTTCGGTGCTGTTGGGACGCCGACATCTGCCGGCTTTGCCACCATTAACCCGGGCATTACTTATGAGTTTGGGGCACAAACTGCAGCTACCGTATTCAGCCAACTAAACTGGGGTGTTTCGTTAATCAATATGCTGCCCGGTATCTTTGTGCCGTTTATGATGATTGCGTTTATAGTGATGCGTGATGGCCGCAAGCGTGGCATTAAAGACGCCTTAAACATTTTGCCCTTAGCGATGTTTGCCGGTTTAGTTTTTGTGGTTCCCGCCTTCTTGGCCTCTTTGCTAGGCCCGCAGCTGCCCACCCTCACCGGTGCGCTGGTTGGGTTAGCGATCTTTATTTTCGCCGTCAAGCGTGGATTTCTGGTACCGAAAGAAGTTTATCGCTTCCAAGATGATCCGATTATCGAGACCACTGAAGTCCAGTCCACTGGTATTTCTACCCTGACCGCGTGGGCACCTTATGCGATTATCGCGGGCTTATTGGTATTGACCCGCTTACCTTGGTTACCGATTGTGAACTGGATTAGGTCGGCAGCGGCCACCATTTCTATTCACAATATCTTGGGCATTCCTGGCATTAACTGGAACTGGGCACCGCTTAATAACCCTGGGTTATTGCCAATGCTGCCCGTAGCGATTGCTTTTTTGTTGCTGCGCCGGGCTTCCCGGGAGGATGTCAAAGAGATTGCCCTGAAAACCTTTAATCAAGTTAAGGCTGCTACCTTAGCGTTGTTATTTGGTGTCGCCCTAGTTCAGATTATGCGGTTTACCGACTTCAGCTTGACTGCTGGCGCTTTGGGTACTGGCGATTTAGGTTCAATGACCCATGAAATCGCTGCTGCCCTTGCTACCCTTGCTGGCCCGCTCTATCCGTTATTCGCTCCGATTATCGGCATTGTCGGCGCCTTTGTTTCCGGTTCGCATACCGTCTCCAACATCATGTTCTATGGCTTGCAGATGGAAACTGCCCGCCAGTTAGGCTTGCCAATCGTCTTGATGTTGATTGCGCAGACGTCGGGTGGGGCGATCGGTAACATGATTGCGCTAAATAACGTGTTAGCGGTGGCGGCTACCACTAATGCCCAAGGCCAAGAAAGTAACTTGATTAAGCAGGCGTTAGTGCCGTGTTTGATTTACAGTTTGGTGATCTCCGCTATCCTGTTTGTGCTTATTGGAATCGGCGTCAGTTGGGTTTTATAGTGTCATCACGAAGGTAGTAAAAAGCCTAGCGCCTATGCCGATGGCAGCCTCGTCAATGTTCAGGTTGCCTTGGTGTAGGTCGCCCGGCTTCGCACCGGGGGCGCAGGTGCCCAGCCGCACCATCGCGCCCGGTACGCGGGTCAGGTACCAAGCGAAATCCTCACCGCCCAGCGACTGTTCGGTGACCTCCACGTTTTCGGCCCGCACCACCTCGCGCGCGGCGGCGATCAGTTGCTCAGTGACTTCCGGATCATTTTCGACTGGTGGCACGCCGCGCATGTGCCGCAACGTGACATCTACCGCGAATGGCGCTACTACCTGAGTTATCGCTTGGTCAAGCAACGCCCCGGCCTGCTCCCAAGCGCGAATGTCGAGGCAGCGCAAGGTGCCAGCCACCATGCCCTCTGCTGGAATCGCGTTGTGGGCGTCGCCCGCGCGTACCATCCCCCACGTCAGGTTCACCCCACTGCGCGGGTCGAGCCGTCGGCCTAGAATGGACGGCACCTGCGTAATCACCTCACCAAGCGCAAACACAATGTCGCCGGTCAAGTGGGGGCGCGAGGTGTGACCGCCGGTGGAAATCAGGTGCACGGTCACCTCATCTGTGGCCGATGTGATCGGGCCGACGCGCGTTGCAATCTTGCCTACTTCAAGCTTTGGCTCGCAGTGCAAGGCGACGATGCGCCGCACCCCGGCTACCCCATTTTGCGCTAAGACCTCATGGGCGCCGCCCGGCAAAACCTCTTCGGCGGGCTGGAATATTAGCCGCGTGGGCGGCACGGTGTAGCCTCGATCTTGCAGCTCCTTCAACGCCAGCGCAGTGCCTAGCACGACTGTGGTGTGTGCGTCGTGCCCGCACCCATGCGCCCATCCCTCATTCAGGGATTTCCACGGCTCGCCGCAAGAATCGGGTAGCGGTAACGCGTCAATGTCGGCTCTGACGGCGGTAATGTTCGATGCCAGTGGGTCGATCACGCCGATGTCGCAGGTCAGGCCGGTGCCCTCTAAAAGCCGTACCGTCAGCCCGGCTTTCCTTAGCCGCTCGGCAACTTTGGCCGTCGTGCGATGTTCTTGGTACGACGGCTCAGGATGCGCGTGTAAGTCGCGGCGAAACTCAATCAACTCTGGTTCAAGCTGCCGGATGATGGTGCGAATCAGGGAAACCAGATGGCGAGCCTCACCCGCGCCAGCTTTCCCCTCCACTTAACCAATGTTACGGCAAACTACCACGCCCCGCCTAGTGCGAAGCCAGTGCCGTGTAGTTATCTGCCGCGCAACTCGAACTTGCAGTATTTGCGCCACACCCCGTCCGGATCGTGTAAATAGAGCCATAAAGTGTCAACCTTGAACCGAGCGAATAGATTCGCAAACTCTTTTTCTGCGATATCCAATTGCGACGCAGGTACCCCATGCGCCAAAGTTACATGCGGATGATAAGGGAAACGCATAGGCCGGGCCAATACGCCTTTATTCGCTCTCGCTTGCAAGGCCGCACATTGTTCGTACCCCTCACCGAGTTTAATAAAAGAAACATCTGAAATCGGCCGAAAAGTTCCGGTGCCATCTAGTACCACGGTAAAAGGCGGGGTGAGGTCACAGATAATATCCAGATGCACGGTAATAGCGGGCAACTCTTGAAATTTGACGGCAGTGGGTCCAATTATGGTGATATGCGTGGGGATCATTTCGGCATAATCATCGCGATATCTAATGCGCGCTTGTTGGATTTCCTCCGCCCACGGCGGTGGCACCGGAATCGAGAATCCGACTCTGGTTTCATCTGGCCCACACGCAGGGAGATACACGATGTTGTCTTAACCGTTCCGCGCGCTAACTCGGCCTATGCCAGCAGGTCGCAGCAAACCAAAGCGGTCGTAAATGCGCGCTAACGTTGGCTCGGCTATCGCCTGTGCCCGCTCAGCACCATCGGCCAAGATGGCATCCAATTGAGCCGGGTCAGACAAATACATATTCGCGCGCTCTTGGAACGGCGTCAAAAACTCGGTTACCGCATTGGCTAAATCAACCTTTAGATAGCCATAACCGCGTCCGGTATATTCATTGGCAATTTCGGCCATATCTCGGCCTGTTACAGCCGCGAATATCGTCAGTAGGTTTGATACGCCGGGCTTCTTTTCCGGATCATAATAGACGCCATATTCTGGGTCGGCATCGGTAACTGCCGCCTTTATGGCTTTTTGCGCGACCTTGGGCGGTTCCAATAACCACACCGTGCCTTTACCGCCCGTGCTGGATTTACTCATCTTGGCTTCGGGGTTTTGCAAGTCTTGGATTTTAGCGGACTCTTTTACGATATACGGTTTTGGAACCGTCGCTGTTCCGGCGCCGAACCGTGAGTTCAAACGTTCGGCCAAATCTCGGGCTAGCTCCAGATGCTGGCGCTGATCCTCGCCCACTGGCACAAATGCGGAATCATATAACAGAATGTCGGCGGCCATCAGCATCGGGTAAGCAAACAGGCCGACGGTAGCACCCGAAGCGCCACCATCCCCTGAAGCTGCCTTGGCCGACTTGTCCTTAAACTGCGTCATGCGGCTGGCCTCGCCAAACCCCGTCTGGCACTGTAACAGCCAGCCCAGCTCGGCGTGTTGTGGCACCTGCGACTGCACAAACAAAATGGACTTTGCCGGGTCAATGCCAGCGGCCAAGTATTGCGCCGCCGTGCGCCGCGTGCGCTCCCGCAACAAGGCCGGGTCCGGGTTTACCGTCAACGCATGCAAATCCGCCACAAAAAACAGGGCGTCAAAGTCTTGCTGCATCTCAACCCATTGCCGCGCCGCCCCAATGTAATTGCCTAAGTGCAGCGAGTCATTGGTGGGCTGCATCCCCGACAAGATGCGCTTCGGGACGGCAGCCCCAGCGGAATCCGACATAGCAGCTAGCCTAACCCAAACCTTGCCGCAAATCACAGTCACAAGCGGCGCGGGTGGCGATTTCGAACTAACGCCTATGCGCGGGCTAACTCCGTTTCGCTGGCTAAGAGGTCAGATAGTTCGGCATCTAGGTCAGACGCGGTGGGGACTACTTGGTCGGGCTGGCGTTCTGTAGGCGTGTCCAAACGCGACCCAGTCGGAAAACTGTCCGGAATCGGCTTCGCAGTTGTCTCCGGTCGCACGGTTCGGGTGGCTATCAAGCTGACAACCATCGCGACCGCAATAATCAGCAGCGCATGGCGGACACCCCAAGAATCGACCAGTAGCCCCAGCAGCGGCGGTACTCCCAGCATCCCGATAGATGAAAATGAACTGGCAACCGAAACTCGCGCCGGAGCCTTGGCTGGGTCATCGGCGGCGGCAGAATTGCAGATCGGCCAAGCGAGCGCAGCCCCCAGGCCCCAAAAGGCTATCCCCGCCCATGCCAGTGGCAGCGCGGGCGCCAGCCCGAATAGTAACAGCCCAGCCAAGGCCGTCGACGTCGAAGCATACATCACCTTGACCCGCCCAAAGCGCCCGATCAGCCATGCGCCGGACACTCGCGTTACCAGCATCGCCGCCACAAAAGTGCCGTAGGCCAATGCACCTATGGCCTCGCGAATGTGGAACGAGTCCACTACAGCCAAGTTCAACCAGTTGCTCGCCGATGCTTCCGACATGGACGCCGCGAACATCATCAGGCCTATTAAAAGGGTACGTCGTTCAGTCCATGCCGCTAAAACCGGTGAGCGGGGCTTTTTGGCGAGAGGTGAGCGGGGCTTGTCGGCAAGATGGCGCAGCGGCGGTGCGGAATCCGGTAACGCCGTGCCCGGTTTGATCAGCCAAACCCGAATTGCCGCCCCAACCAACGTGATGCCGATAATGTGGAGCGCCGCCGCTACCCCAGTTAGCGACGTTAACGCCGCCAATCCCGCCCCGAGCGCAGCCCCGACCGGAAACGCGGCATGAATGGGTGGCAAGATGGCGCGCCCCAAAACCTTTTCCAACTTGGCGCCTTCAAGCACAATAGTGGTCTTATTGAGCGGCGTCGCCATGCCATTGATGGCTAATCCCGCACCGAATAAGGGCAACGACCCAATCGCAATGCCCAAACTCACCGCTGACATGCCCACCAGATTGCCGATGGTGGCTAGCCATAGGGTGCGCCGCGAGCCAATGCGCGGGATCAATGCGCCCGATCCGATCACGGCGAGGATGCCGCCAATAGCACCCATTACGATCAGACGACCGACTTGGCCGTCGGTGAGTTGCAAGTCTGCGCGGATGGACGGTAGCCTGCCCAACCACGACGTAGTGGACATGCCAAATAGGCCGAACATCGCGATTAGGGCCGCGCGCATTCGGCGTGCCTCGGCCAATGCCGAAGGGGTCAAGTGTAATCCTCTTTGCCGCTCTGCCATCAGGCAAGATGTTGTATTTCTGTTTGTGCGCGTTAAGCTTCCGTCAGCCAAGTTAGCCCGCGGTATAACTCGGTGCGAACCGTAAAGCCACCTTTAGGCAGGGATCGCCCCTACTAGCGCGTCGCGTAAGGCTTCGGCCTCCGGCAGCTTCATTTCCACAACCAGCCGACCACCGCCTTCCAGCGGAATGCGCATTATTAAGCCACGATTATCCTTGGTGACCTCAAGTGGACCGTCGCCGGTGCGTGGCTTCATCGCTGCCATGATCAGCCTTTCGGGTAAATGTCGCCTTTGTCTCATATTACCGTATTGACGCCTGCTATAGTATTGGTTGGCGGCAAATGGTCTTGTCGGCGCTGGAAAACGTTCCTCCGCCTTCTGAAAAAACGGCTACATGGCGGTAAAGTAGAACAATGGCTCAATATTCTGGGGATGATATGCGGGGCGCGCGAGCGAACGTAGTACAGGACGTACGTCCGAGCGATAGCAATGTAGCAGATCGCCCCAGAATAGCTTGGGCGCATGGATTGGCGACGGTTTCTACCCCACCCGCAAAAAGCGGGGTTGAGCCGCAAGTTTTAGACGTTTGGTATCCATTCCCAGAGGTAGGCGAACCCGGACAAACGCAAGCGCCGGTGGGGTTTGAAGCACCGGAAGTTATTACCGAGGCCGTCAAAATAGATCAAGCCGTCGGCACCGAATCTATGGTGATCTTTACTGCGGCAAAACTTAACGAGCCGCCCGTTGATGTCGCTGATGTGTATTTACGCCTGACGCTATTGGCGGAAAAACTGGTTGCCCCCGATGCCGTGAACTTGACCGGCTGGGCCGATATTTTGCCAGTGGTGGCTTGGACTAATATCGGACCTTGTCCCCCCAAGGATATTGAGCAAACGATAAAACGAGTGCGTGCCCATCGCGGATTGCAGTTAAAGATAACTGACGTGGCGCAAGTGCGGCCTGCTTTACGGGCCTTTGCTCCGACAACTTCAAAGTAGAGGGAGCTGATCTTATGCAACTCGGTGATGTCCAAGCACGGGTCAGGATTGCCTTAACTACGTCTTTGATAAATGAATGGAGTTTATTCGCGCCCAGTACCGGCACTTCCCATCCAACGGAACGTTCTATCGCTTTCCATTTCGGCTGGAACTTACGGCCCTTAATTGATGAATCTTGGGATGTGGATTGCGATTATCAACGTTCTGGGATGATGTTGGAACCTTCGATGACTTTTACTGACGGCATTTATCGGGCACCCGATTTAATAGTGCACCGACGGGGCCGGATTGGGCCTGAGGACAACTTACTTTTGGTGGTTATTTCGGCAGATTTTGCCTCATCGCAAGAACGCACGCCCACGATGGAACAGGTGAATGCCGTGCAAATGCGATTTGGTTATCGCTATGCCGTGTGGATTGATTTGCAGTTGCGCGAGGATGGGCCAGAGGGGCGCGTTAGGCCGGTATGGCAGTGGTCCACTTTGGAGGAAGGGCCGGAGCGGTCGCCGCATCCGGTTTATGCCTCGCGCGAGTTGAAATCCATCACTGAAGCCATCAAAACAATGTTCCTCGGATGAGCAATGAGGCATATTCAGGGGCGATTTGCTGTGTTGCTATCGCTCGCAAGTACCTCCGTACTAGCTTCACTCACGCGCCTTGCAACTCATCCCCAGAATAAGCCTCATTAGTCTTTCGGTGCTGAGATTCGCTTTGCGTTTTTATCAACGATTCGCTGCGCCACCGGCAAGTAATCCCGCTCCGGCTCGCCAACATATATTTGGCGAGGCCGCCCAATCCGCGTATCGGGGTCGTGAGCCATCTCTCGCCATTGGGCAATCCAGCCTGGGGTACGCCCCAGCGCGAAAAGTGGCGTGAACATAGACGGCGGGAAACCAATTGCTCGATAGATCAATCCGGTATAAAAGTCAACATTCGGGTAGAGTTTCCGCGAAGTAAAGTAGTCATCCTTTAAGGCGATTTCCTCTAGCTCACGGGCAATGTCAATCAAGCCATCATTAGTGCCAAACTTATCGAGTACTTTATCAGCATGGGATTTTATTATCTTTGCGCGTGGGTCATAAGATTTATAAATGCGATGCCCAAACCCCATTAAGCGGGCTTTCTTATCCTTGACCTTGGCCATATAAGACTTGATAGATTCACCGCCCGCCGCGATATCTTGCAACATTTCCAGTACGGCCTCATTAGCGCCACCGTGCGACGGCCCAGATAACGCGCCAATGCCCGCTGCTACCGAGGCATAAACCGAAGCAGTAGCCGAACCAACTAAACGTACCGTGGACGTTGAGCAGTTTTGCTCATGGTCGGCATGCAGGATGAGCAGTTTATCCATGGCGGTGACGATATCCGGATCCATATCGAAGCGCTCATACGGTTGAGCAAAGCACATGCGCAAAAAATCCTCGACATAACCGCGCGCGTGGTCAGGGTATAGGAATGGCTGGGAGTTATGCGACCGGAAAACGTAAGAAGTTATGGTGCGGATTTTCGCCAAAATCAACACTGTAGCTAAGTCAATAGCATCCTCATCGCGCGGATTGAGGGATTCTGGATAAAACGTCTCTAGCGCACTCATTGCCGAGGCCATAACCGCCATCGGGTGCCCCGTCTTTGGGAAAGAGTTAAGTAAGGCGCGATAATTTTCTGGCACTAAGGTACGCCGGTTAACTTGCTGCGTAAACTTGTCTAGTACCTCAGCGGTAGGTAATTGCCCATAAATCAATAAATAGGCCACTTCTAGAAAGCTGGAGTTTTCGGCGAGTTGCTCAATAGGATAACCTCGATACCGCAGAATCCCCTTTTCGCCATCCACATAAGTTATCGCAGATTCCACCGCAGCGGTATTCATATAACCGGGGTCAAAAGTGACCAAACCAGTGGTTTGCAGTAGCTTATCAACCTCTAAACCAGCTGGGCCTTCCAGTGGACGCAACACGGGCAGCGTTAGCTTTTGCGCGCCGACCTTTAGCTTGGCGCCCTCCGGCTCCACAACCGGCTGGGCGGTGGCAACCGCGAGACCATGCTCAAACTCCATAACTGCTAATGTTACCCTGTTCTAATGCAGGTTTCGACGGTCTCTGATTCCCGGGGCGACGCGGTTTCCAGCTCCGGGCGGGCGGCTTGGCGGCAGTTTCTGCCCGGAATGCGCGTGGTGGTGCGGCGAGTTATTGCTGCCGATGCAGTTGGTTCCGCGCGTAAGTATAGCGATGTCATTGGAATTGTTATTTCCGTAACAGATGCGGGTGTCGTGTTGCGCAAAGACGCTGCGGGCTATTCGGATGATGCTGCCGTCACCATCTCCGCGCCGGAAATCTTTACCGTAAAACAAATCCCCCCACGCCCTCGTCGCGCCAGAGGTTTATTCTCGGGATGAGATGCAAGGCGCGCGAGCGAGAGGAGTACGGAGGTACTTCCGAGCGATAGCAACAAAGCAGCTCGCGCGAGAATAAAGCTCTGGCCTATAGACCTTCGGTGCGGTGGATAATCAAGCTCGCCGCCACATTCTCGGCCATGTGCTCCGACCAGCCGCTAGCGATAAGCTGCTCGCGAGTTTTATTCATCACGCTTACAATGTCGCTAACCTGATCACCGACATCAGCGACTTTCTCGATAAAACTTTTATCGTCTTTGCTGTCGCTATCCAACTTACCGATTAACTCATGCACTTTCATTGGCATCACGTATTTGATCACCCATTGCGAAACGGCAGGATTAGTAACGTGTTCGGCGCACGCAAACCCGTCATCGCCATCAACGATGACTGGCGCAACGGCCTCTTCAGAGCAGTTGGGATACGAACAATGCTCAGCTTGCAAGTCAATTCCCAGCAGATTCATGGTCGCAAAAATGTCAAGCTGCGATATTTCGACCTCCTGCGCCACGATGTTCATAGGCATATCTTACTCGCTTCTGACACTTGTCGCTGACTTGATAGCTAAGAGCTAAATCCTGCCCACTAAGTGTTTGTCTTACTACCTGAACAACGCGGGATGCTCCAGCTTTGGATTAGCGACGATGCCGGGGCTAGGCTATCGAAGCCGACGCAGCGAGTCAGCGGCATGGAAAAAGGACGTCGTGTCCTCGCTTTGCTCCAACTGCTTAGCCAAGTCTGTCAGCGCTGCGGCCGTTTGCCTTAGGACGTTAGCGACATTCGCGCTATTCTCGGTCACCAGCGCCTTGGTGCGCTCCGGGTCGGTGTAGGCCACCCGAGTGCCATCGCGAAAGGACCCAGCCGCGAGCGCCAGTGCTGTCTCACTTACCGCCGATGTGGCAACTTGGTTAAGCAGTTGCACGGCCAACACATGAGGCAGGCCACTTATCAGAACTTGGGCCTCATCATGCGCCTCATCAGTCAGTTCGATGATGTGCGCGCTAAACACCTCACCCAAAAAGTGCCGGACAAGGCGCGCTCGCCGTTCTGCTTCTTGTAACTGACTGGTCGCAGCATTTTGACCACAGGTACCAATCGGCTCCGGTGCTTCCGGTGGTTGGTTTGGGCCACGCAGTGACCCGTCCGTCGAAATCACCCAAGGTGCCCCAACCAGCAGCTGCGGGTCGGCTGCCGCGAACCCGCTCCGCTCGCTCCCCGCCATCGGGTGCGTGCCGACGTAACGCCCTGCCAGCCCAGTCGCCTCCAGCGCCGCCCGCACCGACGCCTTAACCGAACCGACGTCTATCACCGTCGCCTGCGGGCTAATCGCAGCAGCTACCCGTGCCCCAACCTTGCCCATCGTGGGCAACGGCACGGCCAGCACCACTAGATCGGCATCGGCCACGGCATCGGCAAGGTTATCGCAGACCGTAATGCCAGCCGCGAGTGCCAATTCTCGCTCTGAAGCTGCTACCCCATAGCCTCTTACCGGGTAACCGCACGCCACCAACCGCAAGGCCATGGACCCGCCGATCAAGCCAAGGCCGATAACGCCTATTTTTGAAAACGGGCGACCGACATCCGCGCCTGCTTCTGGTAGCTTCGACTGTCGTTCGCTTCGCTCACTGCTCAACCACCGAGAAGCAGGTGTCCGCAATGGCGCAATAGCAGGGCCGGTTACCAAAGCAGCGCCCGCCCCAAAGCTTCGGCATCCGCATCGCCGGTGGCCGAGCCGGGCGGCAGGGCCTCGGTAATAACCCCGCCCACGTCGTCGTTCTCTGCGTCTGCGGCCCAAACGCCCAGCGTCTTGACGGCATCCCCAGCCGCCAGCAAGTCGGCCAGCAGCGCGCGACTATACGGTTCCCACGGAGCGGCATCCATCGTCAACACAAATACATATTGCCCGCTGAGCGCTTTGAGAGGGCGGGAAATCAGCGACGACATGTTGATGCCACGTCGGCCAAACTGCTTGGTTACTCGCGCTAACACGCCGGGCCCGGTGTCGCGTGGCGTAATCGCCAACAGCGTTCGCCACAGGTGAGTCGGAGAGTCCAATCCCGTTGCGGCAGACGTGGGTGGCAGTTCAGAGCCCTTAGTGGCGGCATCGAGGTTCGGGTCAGTTGACAGTGCCTGCGCGCCCACTTTGTGTAGAGCTTGAAGCTGTTCAATGGCAACGGTGCGCCGTGCTATTACCAGAAATCGCGTGAGCGCCCCCGGGAAATCCTCAACGCCCTCGGCCAACACATACCGCCCATAAAGCGCACCGCAGATGGGGGCTCCAAAAGCCACTTGGTTGTATCGCACGTCCTTAACCGCCGCCGCGTTGGAACCGGCGGCTACCTCTTGCCAGCCGTGTCGGGCAATATACCTCCGCACTTGCGCCAACCCGTGCGGATGCGCCACAGCTTGCGTTAACGCCGGATCGTCGGCTTGGTAAGGGCGCTCGGTAAACGCGTTCAACTTGATGGGCAATACTATTTCAGCAGTCGCCACTATATCGTTCGCCGCCAGAAGCCCATCTATAGCGGCCATCACCGAGCCTTCCACCGTGTTTTCCACGGCGATGACACCCAGATCGGTGCGCGCGGTGCTGACCGCTGCAAATACCTCGGGCAGACTTTGCACTGGCACTGGATAGGCGTTGGGCACCCGCCGCGCCGCTGCATGCGAGAACGTGCCTTCCGGGCCGAGATATGCGACCGTCGTTCTATCGGCGCCTTGGCTCGCAGAGTCAGTAAAGTTATCAGCCATTATTGGTTTCCCATCTTGGCGCAATGCCCCCGGGCATGGGTTGGAAATCGGAACCGGGCAGTACGGCGAGCACTCGATGTTGGACGCCATTATTGCTTAGGGCTGCCCGTAGCTTGGTGAGCAGCCCTGCATTAGCGCAGCGGAAAGCGCTGTAGAAGTGATGCGAGCGTTGCGGCCACGGGTCTTGCCTATCCAGTTGCCCTTGCCATGCTCCATTCAGAGCCAAAACCGGCATAGTTGAACGCCCCTGTTCCCCTGCCGTCCGCTGCGACCGTAAGTGAGTGAGGTTAAGGCCGTGATCTGCGAAAACGCCCAAGGTCTCCCGCAGGGAGCCTCGCCGGTCATCGTGCGGACCAAACGCCAGCCAGACTTGCGCGGGTTGGTCGAATTCCGGCGGTTCTACAAGGGCGTCTACTAGGCCGTACCAGACGGCTGGGAGTTTCGCGAGCACGTCAGAGCCGGGCAATAGCGCCATGCCCGTTGGCACTCGGGAACGTTCCAACACCAGCGACCCGCCCAAGCCTGCGGCCTCGATCCGTTCCGCGACTGTGGTGCGCCCCGCGACTACCCGGAGTGGCACGCCAAACGCTTGTAAGGCCGAGCGGGTGTCGCGGAACCCGGCCTCATCCACGATTACAAACTCGCTGGCACCGGCATCGTCGCCGGGCTTCACCCAAACCCATTCCGGTGGCACGGCCTGCGCCCTAATCACCATAAGCGTTGGGGCACCGCTCAATAGATAGCTTTCTAGCTGCGGGTCAGGCGCTTCCGGGTGGCCGATTTGCACCACTGCAGCCAGTTGATCGAGCGCGGCGACGGTCGCGAATGTATCAGTGGTGCCACCTAAATCCAGCAGTTCCTCTTGCGGTGCTGCCGTGTTATCCCAATATCCATCGTCAACCGGCGCGGTCGCCCGCCACCCACCGGCCTTGGCGGCGTAGGCGGCGTGTACTGGCGATTCGCGTTCAATGCGCCCTAGCATTGACGGCTCCCCATGTCCAAACCGCGAATACTGGCGAAGCTGCTGATTTGCATCTAGCCATGCGGGCCGACGCAAATGCGCCCGTTATCAGGTAAGTAGCGCCATGTCTTTGCTTCATCCAGCACTAACTCGTTATCGGCCAGCCGGAACACTTGCCTAAAGTTAGTTATGGTAAACCCACCGGCACCCGGCCCGGACGGAATGCAGTTTGGCGCATCAGAGGTAATCATGGTGGCGGGCTGGGGGTTTGTCCGTGCACTCGCTGAGGTTTCCACCCTGAAATAGGGCGTGCTCCAAATAGCGACATGGATTTGGTTGCCGGCTACCCAACTCTGGACTAGGGCACCATACGGGGTGTTGTTCCGAAAACGCATATCTAGTGAACCAGAAACAATTGTAGCCTCACGTCCAGCGGGATAACGCGAAATGAACTGCGAATGTGGTCGGCTCTCAATATCCTCAAACCCCGCGAAGAACGCCGCGTTATAAGCCGTAGTGGCTAATTGCGATAAACCACCGCCCATGCCTTGCGTAAGCTGCCCGCCAACGATAACTCCGGCATTACCGAAGCCATTGGCCGCCGTAATTGGATCAAGTGCGTTAAGCAATGAGAAAGTATCACCCGGCTGTAAGAAAATGCCATTAATTAATTCGGCGCCGCGCCTTAAGTTATTTGTCCGCACCACATTCGCGGTCAATGTGGTGGAAAATGAAGACACTATTTCGTTCACGCCTAACGATTCCAGATACTCGGTGGTGATTTCTGGTTCCGTCGCAACTAAATCTACTTCAACTACCCGTTGCGCCGAGGTAGCCGCCGCCTCGACGCCCACTGCCACGGCATCTGGGTCAAGTGCTAACCCATTCTGCCCAGCAATGATTGAGGGCCGCCCATCTACAAACGTGAAACTGGCATCAACTGGATCCTGCATTAGGTTATCGGCAACAGCGAGCACGCTCGCCTTTAACATGTCGCCGTCAAATACCGGCACTAACTCTCCATCGGTGGCGTGGAAAACCGTTGCCGCTGCGAGATCGGCTACCGGCACCGCCACCTGCCGCCCGCCGATACTCAACTGGACGGGCGCCGACGTGATTTGCTGCGCCAACGTAAACGCCGCATCTGTGGCTT
>JGI24699J35502_11133874_pt1 | contig 17751 bp, 15 predicted proteins | sample TergutMp193P4_FD_35502 | JGI IMG/M metagenome (IMG submission 35502) | reverse complement strand
CGTTGGGTCGCCATGTCCGGCGCAGCCGACTTCTTCACACTGTCCAAGACGACACTGGCATGGTGCCTGATCATCTACGGCTTCCTGGCCGCCATCCTCCCCGTGTGGCTGCTGCTTGCTCCTCGTGACTACCTCTCCACCTTCATGAAGGTCGGCACGATCTGCATCCTGGCCATCGGCGTTCTGGCCGTCGCACCCAAGATTCTGGCCCCGGCCCTGTCCCAGTGGGGAAATGGAACGGCAACAACAAGTGCACCTGTCTTCGCAGGCAATCTCTTCCCCTTCTTATTCATCACTATCGCCTGTGGGGCCCTATCGGGCTTCCACGCTCTCATCAGTTCCGGGACCACACCGAAGCTGGTCGAGAAAGAATCCCAGACACGAATCATCGGGTACGGCGGCATGGTCGTCGAGTCCTTCGTCGCCGTCATGGCTCTCGTCACGGCAGTCTCGCTGGATCCGCACCTGTACTTCGTCATGAATGCCTCAGCGGCGACAATAGGTGGCACAACTCCTGATGCCGCTGCGACCTGGGTAAACGGCCTCGGCAACATTTGCGGCGCCTCCATCCCCTGCGATCCGATCTCAGCGGATGCCATCCAAAAGGCCGCGTCAGACGTGAACGAGCTGTCGATCATCTCCCGTACGGGCGGTGCTCCCACGCTGGCCCTCGGCATGGCGCACATCCTGTCCTTCGGCGGGGACGCCATGAAGGGCTTCTGGTACCACTTCGCAGTCATGTTCGAGGCTTTGTTCATTCTGACGACAGTTGACGCCGGCACCCGTGTCGCGCGTTTCATGCTGTCTGACACCCTGGGCAACGTTCCCGGAATGAAGAAGTTCAAGGATCCGTCGTGGACAATCGGCGCCTGGATCTGCACCCTCGTGGTTGTGGCCCTGTGGGGTTCTGTCCTGCTGATGGGTGTGACCGACCCTCTGGGTGGCATCAACACCTTGTACCCATTGTTTGGCATCGCGAACCAGTTGCTCGCCGCCATGGCGCTCATGCTGGTGTTCACCGTGGTCGTGAAGAAAGGCCTGTGGAAGTGGGCATGGGTGCCGTTGATCCCATTGGTGTGGGATCTGGTGGTCACGATCACAGCCAGCTGGTACAAGGTCTTCTCGCAGGTGCCCGCCATCGGCTACTGGAAGCAGCATGCGAACTATGTCGCCGCCCGTGATTTGGGAACATTGGTTCCTAATCCGGCCGATCCCACCGCGGCCCAGCTTGTCTCCTACAATGACTCCACGAGTTGGGGGACCATGGCCAATGTGAACGCGGTCATCCGCAACACGTCCATCCAGGGCACGTTGTCGATCGTCTTCGTCCTCCTGGTCGTGATCGTGATCGTCGCCGGAGTCGTGGTTTCCCTCAAGGCTTACCGCGCAGGCGGTCTGCCCACCTCCGAGGAACCGGACATCCCGTCCCATATGTTCGCTCCCGCCACCCTGCTGGCCACCAAGGAAGAAAAGGCCTTGGCCAAGCAATGGGCGCAGTACGAAGCCGAGCATCCTGAGCATAAGCCGGAACCCATACCGGCTGCTCAAGCCAGAGGTGAGGAAGTAGACTGAATCAATGACTGATAGGAGGCGCGCCATGATCCCTGCACTGCTACGGGCATGGCGCGCCTTCGTCTGGTACGTGAAGTCAGTCATGGGTGAGTCCGACTACGAGGTGTACGTCAATCACCTGCGCCGCCATCATCCTGACGCGGATATTCCCACTGTTTCCCAATATTGGAGGGATCGCTATCGCGAGGAGGGTGAGAACCCCGGTTCCCGCTGCTGCTGAGCGTCCCTCGATTCACAGAAGTTTCATCTCACGACCTGAGATGAAACTTTTGTGGTTTTTTGCCGAATCTATACTCTGGGATGGCCTCCCGCACGGGGGTGCCGTACAAAAGGAGGAGCGGCGATGTCACCGGCACCCGCAACAGATGTCGAGTACCTGTCGACGTCCACCGACCATCCACCCGTAGCAGTGGTGAACAAACGACCCATGTCTTTCCGCTCGAAGATCGTCTTCGCCGTGATCGCGATCCTGGCTGCGGGATGCTGGGCGATGATCGCTGTCGCACGAGGTGAGACCGTCAACGGGGTGTACTTCGTGATCGCCGCTGTGGGCACGTACGTCATCGCCTTCCGCTTCTACGCCACAATGATCGAGAACAAGATCGTCAAACCCCGCAACGACCGTGCGACCCCGGGCGAGCTGTACGAGAACGGGCGCGACTTCCAACCCACCGACCGCCGGGTCCTGTTCGGGCACCACTTCGCCGCCATCGCAGGCGCGGGACCCCTTGTCGGCCCCGTCCTGGCGACCCAGATGGGGTATCTGCCCTCGGTGATCTGGATCGTCATCGGCTGTGTGGTGGCGGGCTCGGTGCAGGACTACATGGTTTTGTGGCTGTCCACCCGTCGGCGCGGGCGTTCCCTCGGCCAGATGATCCGCGACGAGATGGGCACCATCGGCGGGATCGCCGGGATCCTCGGGGTGCTCACCATCATGGTGATCCTCATCGCCGTCCTGGGGCTGGTCATCGTCAACGCGCTGGCGGAGTCCCCGTGGGGCGTCTTCTCCATCGGCATGACCATCCCGATCGCGCTGTTCATGGGGTTGTACCTGCGGTACCTGCGCCCGGGCAAGGTCGTCGAGGTGTCGGTCATCGGCGTGGTCCTCATGCTCTTCGCCGTCATCGCCGGGCGCTGGGTGGCCGAATCTGGCGCAGCCGATTTCTTCACCCTGTCGCGTACGACACTGGCATGGTGCTTGATCATTTACGGTTTCTTCGCCGCGATCCTGCCCGTGTGGCTCCTGTTGGCCCCCCGCGACTATCTCAGCACGTTCATGAAGGTCGGCACCATCGCCCTGCTGGCCATCGGCGTGCTGATCGCCATGCCGGTCGTCCAGGCCCCCGCCATCTCACAATGGGGGTTGGGCACTGCCACCACCCCGGCGCCCGTGTTCGCCGGGAATCTCTTCCCGTTCCTGTTCATCACGATCGCCTGCGGCGCCTTGTCGGGCTTCCACGCCCTCATCAGTTCCGGGACCACTCCGAAACTCATCGAAAAAGAGTCCCAGATGAGAGTCATCGGGTACGGCGGGATGATGATCGAGTCCTTCGTCGCAGTGATGGCCCTTGTCACAGCAATTTCCATGGATCAACACCTGTACTTCGTGATGAACGCCCCGGCCACGCTGACGGGTAGTACGCCCGAGACCGCCGCGGCATGGGTCAACACCCTGGGGCTCGGCGGCACACCGATCACACCGGACACCATCGCACAAGCGGCGGCGGACGTGGATGAGGCGTCCATCATCTCCCGTACCGGAGGGGCGCCGACGTTGGCGCTCGGCATGGCCCACATCCTGTCCTTCATGGGAGGAACGGCGATGAAGGGCTTCTGGTACCACTTCGCCGTCATGTTCGAAGCCCTGTTCATCTTGACAACATTGGATGCGGGCACCCGTGTGTGCCGTTTCATGCTCTCGGACTCACTGGGCAACCTGGGCGGGGCGCTGAAGAGGTTCAAGGACCCGTCGTGGAATGTGGGCGCGTGGATCTGCACCATCGTGGTCGTGGCCGCGTGGGGCTCGATCCTGCTGATGGGCGTGACCGACCCCCTGGGTGGGATCAACACGTTGTACCCCTTGTTCGGCATCGCGAACCAACTGCTCGCCGCGATCGCCCTCACCCTGGTGTTCACGGTCATGATGAAGAAAGGGTTGTTCAAGTGGGCCTGGATAGCGGCGGTACCCCTGATCTGGGATCTGGTGGTCACCATGACGGCATCCGTCTACAAGATCTTCTCATCCGACCCTGTCATCGGCTATTGGGCCCAACACACGAGGTACGTCAATGTCAGCAAGCAGGGCACGGTGGGCGCCGATGGGGTGGTCCAGTGGAACGGAGCGTCGTTCGGAAGTGTGGACTCCGTCAACGCGGTCATCCGCAACACCTTCATCCAGGGGACATTGTCCATTATCTTCGCCGCCCTCGTGCTGATCGTGTTCATCGTTGGTGTGGCGGTGTCGGTCAAATCGGCCAGAGTCGGCGGTCTTCCCACGACGGAGGAACCGGACCAGCCCTCCCACATGTTCGCCCCCGCCAACCTGTTCGCCACCAAGGAGGAGAGGGCCCTGGCCAGCCGGTGGAGCGCGTACGAGGCGGCCAATCCCGAACACAGACCGGAATCCAACCTCGAAGTCGAAGAAAGAAGTGAGGAATTCGAGGAAAGCGGTTGGTGAGATTCAACGCCCAGTGGGCGTGATTCTTGCTCATGACGAGCAACAATCACGCCCGATGAGATCCTGATCTCATCCCGGTCAGCCCACAAGGGCCTGGCGCAAGGTGTCGAGGCCCAGACTGCCCAGGTTGAGGGCTCGGGTGTGGAAATCCTTCAACGTGAATCCAGCGCCTTCGCGCGCGCGTACCTCCTCGCGGATCTCGGTCCAGACCCGCGCTCCGATTTTGTACGACGGGGCCTGGCCGGGCCAGCCGAAGTAGCGCAGAACCTCGAAACGGGCGACGCCCGGATCCATGGCCACATGGGCGTTGAAGTACGACAGTGCCTTCTCAAACGTCCATTCGCTTCCCCCGATCTCGGGCGGGGGAGTGAACCCGCAGTGCAGACCCATGTCGATGACGACCCGCACCGCCCTCATGGCCTGTCCGTCCAGCATGCCCAGCATCATGGCGGGATCGCTCAAATAGCCCAATTCGGCCATGAGCTGTTCGGCGTACAAAGCCCAACCCTCACCATGGCCGGACACCCAGATCCCGGAGCGCCGCCACTTGTTGAGAGAGTCCTTGTTGGCCACGGCCGCCGATATCTGGAGGTGGTGCCCGGGCACGCCCTCATGATGCACCGTTGTGAGTTCCCTCCAGGTGGAGAAGGTGGTCTGGTCCTCGGGCACAGACCACCACATGCGCCCCGGCCGGGAGAAATCATCGGACGGGTCGGTGTAGTAGATCCCGCCGTCGTGGGTGGGCGCGATCATCGCCTCGATGCGCCGGGCGGGTACGGGAATGTCGAAATCGACCCCGTTCAGCTCGGCGATGGCCTCGTCGGCGCGGGTCTGCATCCACTGCCTCATCGCATCCGAGCCATGCAGGAGGTACGCCGGGTCCTCGTCCAGCGATTTCTTGGCCTCGGCCACACTCATCCCCGGGCGGATACGCGCGCAGATCTCGGCTTGACGGGCCTCGAGCTCGCTGACCTGGTCCAACCCCCATTGGTACGTCTCGGCGAAATCAACCTTTGTGCCCAGGAAGGAGCGCGACGCCAGTTCGTACCGCTTTTCTCCCACGGCGTCGACTGGCGTGGCCAGGGGCCGCACCTTGTCGAGCAGGGTTTGCCTGGCCTGGATGTACGCCCCCTTGGCGGCGGTGATACCCTTGTCCAAGAGATCGCGGGCGGAGGAGTTGACCACGGCGTACCCCTGTTGTGCCAGACTGTCGAAGAAACCATGTTCCTTGACCCAGCCCTCGCATTGCTCAGCCAGGGCGTCGACCTGGCGGATCGAGGGGAGGATCCCGGCCTCGATCCCGGCGAACTGGGATTCGAACCAGCCGTCGATGGCGTGGGGCACAGCCGTGAGACGCTGGGCGATGACGCGCCAGTCCTCGTTGGTGTCCATCGGCATGAGGTCGAAAACCTCACGGATGGAGTGCAGCCCTGAGGCGATGTTGGCGATGTCCATCAGATCCGTACACGCCTTGTGCGACTCGTCGGCCAGCGTCAGACGCTCTGCCATGGCGGACGCCGTGACTTCGTCGGTTGCGTCGGCGACGGGTGTGGTGTCCAGGGCTTTCAGGGTGGATTCGACCAATGCGTGGTGCATGTCCACACCATGGGGACTCAGGTCGTCCAACTCGTCTTGGTACTCGTCCATCCCCAAAGAGGTCATCCAGATGGGGCTGAGAAGGGTTTCGGTGTCAAAATGGCGGTCTGCGAGATCGTCGAGTGCGCTGTGTCTGATCATAGATTCCAGCTTACTCACCTCAGGTCCAGTACGGCTCCCTCGGCCATCGACATGGCTTCTTGGTAGTAGTCCATGAGCTGATCGCAGATGACCGGCCAGGTCCTCGTGGACGTGAAATCGCGTGCGGCGAGGGAAAAGGCGTACCGCGACTCGGGGTCGGCGACCAGCCTTTGCACATAGTCCCGCATCGCGTCGAGGTCACCGGGGGGATAGAGGTACCCCCATTTCCCCGGTTCGATCAGATCGATCGGTCCTCCTTTGGCCGGAGCCACGCAGGGCACCCCTGACGCGAGGGCCTCCTGGATGGCCTGGCAGAACGTCTCCAACTCGCCAGGGTGGACGAACACATCCATGGTGGCGACTGCGCGGGCCAGGTCGTTGCCCGTGAGTTTGCCGACGAAGAGCGCGTCGGGAAGACGGGATTTCAAGGACTTACGGTTCGGACCGGCGCCCACGATGACCAGTCGGGTGCCCGGGATGTCGGACAACGCCTCCAGGTCGTTGACTTGTTTCTCGGGGGCCAGCCGGCCCATGAACCCGATGATGGTCTCCCCGTTCGGCGCCCAGGCCTCATGGAGGTCTGGGTCCCGCCGGGACGGCGAGAAACGTGTCGTGTCCACTCCCCGTCCCCAGATTTTCACCCTCGGCACACCGTGCTCGCGCAGCTGCTCACAGGCGTACGTCGAGGGCGCCAGCGTCAGATTGGCGAGTGAATGGATGTCGCGGACCCTGTTCCAGGCGATGGTCTCCAGCACGCCCAGGCCGTACCTCGCCGCGTACGAGGGGATGTCGGTCTGGTAGACGGCGACTGACGGGATGGACAGCCTCGCCGCAGCCGACAGGGTCGTGCTGCCGATGATGATGGGAGCCGCGGCGTGGAGGACGTCGGGGGCGAAGTCGGTCAGAATTCGTTCGATGACGAAGCTCGGCGTCACCCCCACCCGCACATCCTGGTACATCGGGAAGGAGATCGCGGGGACGGCCGTGACCGGGAAACCGGCATACGTCTCCGGTATGGAGGTGTCCGAGGGGGCAATGATCAACGCCTCATGTCCACCTGCGCGGAGGTGCTCAGCCACACGCATCACCGAATTGGTGACGCCGTTGATCTGGGGCAGGAAACTCTCTGTCGCAATGGCCACACGCACATCGTCCAGTCTACGCAGTGTCATCCTCGTCTGCCCTATACTTTCTCCATGAGCTTGCCGGAGAACACCCCTGATTCTTCCCCCACTCTGCCTCAGCCCTCACCTCCCATGGTCGCCATCCGGTCCCTGACCAAGTACTTCGGCCAGATGTGCGCGGTCAATGGGCTCAACCTGGACATCCCCGCGGGTTCGATGTACGGATTCGTCGGGCCCAACGGAGCCGGGAAAACGACGACATTGTCCATGGTCACCGGGCTGTTGAAGCCGGATGCCGGCGCGGTGTGGGTGAAGGGGATCGACGTGTGGTCCAATCTCGCCCTGGTCAAGGCGAAGATCGGCATCCTCCCCGACAGGTTGCGCCTGTTCGACCGGTTGTCGGGCCAGGAACTCCTCACGTACACCGGTTTGCTGAGAGGGATGGACAAGGCGACCATCGCCAAGCGGTCCGCCGACCTTCTGGGCGCCCTCGGACTGGCCGACGACGCACGCAAGACCGTGGCCGACTACTCGGCCGGGATGACCAAAAAAATCGGTTTGGCCTGCGCGGTCCTCCATGCCCCCGACCTGCTCGTCCTCGACGAGCCATTCGAGGCCATCGACCCTGTCTCGGCGCGCGCCATCTCGGAGATTCTGGGCGGATTCGTCCGCGACGGGGGTACGGTCATCCTCTCCTCCCATGTCATGGACACCGTCCAACGCCTGTGCGACCACGTGGCCATCATCGCCCACGGGACCCTGTTGGCAGCCGGCACGGTCGCCCAGGTTGCGGGAGGGGTCGACCTGGAGACCCGGTTCATCGGGCTCGTCGGCGGCGGGCCCGACGTCGGAGAATTGTCATGGTTGCGACCCTCCTGAGCCTCAAACTCCATCTGAGCATCGCCGAGCTGAGACGCTCCGTCGCGAGACTGGTCCTGTGGATCCTTTTCGGGCTGTACGCCTTGTCCATTGTCGGCGGACTGTTGATCGCCCTGGCGTTCTCCTCCCGGGCGGTCGCGGGCCACGAGGGGTTCACAGGCTCGGTGACGGTGATCGTCGGATCGGTGTTGGTGATCGGATGGGCGGTGCTCCCCCTGGTCTTCTTCGGCTCCGACCAAACCCTCGACCCAGCACGGTTCGTACAATTTCCCTTGACAGGAAGGAATTTGGCACCCGGGTTGGTCCTGGCTGGGATCATCGGGCTGCCCGGATTCTTCACCGCCTTGGTGTGTGTGGGCTCGGCGTTGCCCTGGCTGGGCGATCCCGTCGCCCTGGTCGTCGCCCTGGTGGGGGCCGTTCTGGGGTTCCTCACCACCCAGGTCGGATGCCGCCTGGCGACGACGTTGCTGTCGGGCACTCTGGCTTCCCGGAAAGGACGGGACATGACCGGGTTGATCGGATTGATTCTCATTCTGGTCTTGTCGACAGCCGCGTACGCGGTCAGCATGGCCGTCAATTACCTCTCCGTCCAATCCATGAGATGGAATCAACTGGTGTCCTTGTCGGCCACGATCTCCACCATCGCGGCGATGACCCCGCTGGGCGCGCCCTGGGCTCTGGCTTGTGACGCCGGACAGGGGAACTGGGCCATGCTGGTGGTCCATCTGGTCTTGTCGTGCGTGTACCTGGGGTTCGGCCTGTGGGCGTACGCCGCTGTGCTCGACAAGGCTTTGCTGGCATCGACCCGTACGTACGGGACAGGGGCGGTCTCCAAGGGCGACAGCATGGAACGGGCAGCCTCATGGCCGTGGGCGAGGGGCCCACTGGTCCCGGTGGCGGCCATCATGGCGCGCGGATTGCGGTATTGGCGCAAAGACCCGAGGTACCTGGGGACGATCCCGGCTGTGCTGTTGATGCCCATCCTCTTCACGGTCATGGGCCGCACGCTTCCCTCACTGGCGCCGCCAGATGCGGGCGGTGTGCCCTCCTTCCTCATCACGGGCCTGGTGGGGTTCGGTCTGGGATTCACCGCCCTGCTGACGGGGTACGCGCTCAGTTGCGACGTGGCCTACGACTCGACGGCCTGGTGGCTGCATCTGGCCAGTGGCGTACGCGGGTGGCAGGACAGGTTGGGACGGGTGTTGGGGCAGGCGGTGTGGGCCATCCCCATGCTGGTCGTCATCGGCGTCGTTGTCCCGTTGATCATGAACGCCCCGGACCGAATCGTGGCCTGTCTTGCGGCGATGGCGGGGTTGTACCTGTCGAGCGTGGGGGTCTCGTCGGTCTTCTCCGCCCTGATCATCTATCCGGTGGCCCTGCCCGGGGAATCTCCCCTGAGAATGAAGACGGGCATGATGGGCTCCCAGATGCTCTCCCAGATGGGATGCCTGCTGATCTCGGGCGCGCTCGGACTGCCTGTGTGCGTCTGGGCTGTATTCGCCACGGGGTGGCAAGCGCCACTCGCCTTGTTCGTTGCCATCCTCTGGGGGCTGGGCATGCTCGCCCTGGGTGTGTACCTGGGAGGCCGGGTCATGGATTCCCGCGGCCCCGCCATCCTCCAGACCCTGAAAAAGAACGATTCCGCGGTACGGGCATAGTCGGTCCATTCCCCGAACCCTGATCGGCCCCTGAGATCGCCTCAATGCTTTTGAGGTACCACGAAGACATCTGGGATGATGGGGGCATGGTTATCTTTGAACACCTCACCAAGAGGTACGGTTCCCTCAAAGCCGTCGACGACCTGAGTTTCACCGTGGAACCCGGGGTGACGGGTTTCCTCGGGCCCAACGGCGCCGGGAAGACGACGACATTGAGGATTGCGACCGACCTGATCAGACCTGACACGGGAAAGGTCAGTTTCGACAACGAGCCGTACTCCAAGATCCGCAAACCCGCAACCCATGTTGGTCTGGCGCTGGAACCCGTCGTCTTCCATCCCGGGCGCACCGCGTTCGACCACCTGATGATGCTCGCCCCGTACGCCGGCGTGGGCAAGAAACGCTGCCAGGAAGTGATCTCTCTTGTGGGGCTCGCGGACGCGGCGAACAAGCGGGTCGGCAAATTCTCCCTCGGTATGAGGGGGCGTCTGAACCTCGCCGCCGCCCTGCTGGGCGACCCAGAAATTCTGCTCTTGGACGAACCCGTCAACGGGTTGGACCCGGAAGGGATCCGCTGGATGAGGGACCTGCTGCGGTCCCTGGCGGGCGAGGGGCGTACAATCCTCATCTCCTCCCACCTGCTCTCAGAGGTGGCGCAAACAGTCGACCGGGTGGTGATCATCGCCCACGGGAAACTGGTGTACGAGGGAAGCCTCGCAGAGCTGGAATCCGCATCCACGCCAATTGTTTCCGTACAGGCGTCGGATCCTGCGGCTGTACGGGGTCTGGCCGCCCAGTACGGCTGGACGGTCGATGTCCAGCCCGACCAGATCCTCATCGAGGGACCCACCGCGGCCCAGGTCGGCGAGGCCGCATTCTCAGCCGGGATCGCTTTGGAAGGGCTCAGTACCCATACCACAGACTTGGAGTCGATCTTCCTCACACTGACCGAAGGACAAGGAGAAATGAGATGAAAGCCGCCATTGTTTCCGAGTATCGCAAGTTCTTCTCCACCCGAATGTGGTGGGTGCTCACCCTGATCATGGTCGTGTTCTTCCTCGGCTTTTCGTACGCCGCGAGCTGGGCCTTCTCGTACGAGGCGGCCAGCAACGATTTGCCGGACAGCGCGCTCGACATGCTGAAACCCGCGATCTATGGGCTCGCGCCGTCCATGGGGTACGTTTTCCCGGTCATCGTGGGCGCCCTGGCCGTTTCGGCGGAGTATCACCACAACACCATCCTTCCCACTTTCATCGGCGAGCCACGCCGGTGGGTGGTCATGATCGCCAAAACCATCGCGGCGGTGCCGATGGGCTTCATCATCGCCGTCGCGGGCACAGCGGCCTGTTTGATCGGCGGGGGCCTGGGCTTCCACGTCAACGCAGTGGCCACCGGCCTGCTGACGTGGGCAGTCATCAAAGTCGCTTGTCTGTCGGTGCTGACGCTCACGGTCTGGGCCCTGGTCGGGGTCGGTCTGGGCATGCTCATCATCAACCAGGTCGGCGTCATCATCACGGTGCTGGGCTTCTGCCTGATCGTCGAGCCGATTCTCTCCACCGTGCTGGAGATGTTCCCCGCCACCGATTGGATGCCGAAGTTCTTCCCCAGCGCAGCCTCGGGTTCGATGTCCGGAGGCGCCAATATCTTCATCTCGATTGGCGACGTCTCAGGCGCCTCGTACTCAACACTGTCCGCCTGGCAAGGCGGGTTGGTCCTTGCGGCGTACGGGGTCGTGTTCGGCCTGCTGGGTTATTTCCTGCGCATCCGCCGCGACGTCTCCTGAGACAACAGGTGAGACGGAATGATGAGATGCAACTGTCTCATGTCCGCTTATCGTCGCTAGTGTGATTTCTGTGACGAATGAACGGTGCGGGACACTAGGATAGAACACGGATCGACGAAAGGTACCACATGAGAGAGGGATCCGTACGCATCAGTGTGCCCACCGCTGAGGCGATGCATGACCTGGGCCATGACCTGGCCCGGTTGTCTCGCGCGGGGGATCTCATCATTCTCACCGGCGAACTCGGGGCTGGCAAGACCCAGTTGGCGCAGGGGATCGGTGAGGGCCTGGGTGTGGAAGGTGCGGTGATCTCTCCCACCTTCGTGCTGTCACGGATCCATCGCTCGACGTGCGAGGGACCGGCGTTGGTCCATGTGGACGCCTATCGTCTGGGTTCGGAAGCAGAAATCGACGACCTGGACCTGGAGGCGTACATGCCCATAGCGGTGACCGTCGTCGAGTGGGGAGAGGGCCTTGCCGAACACCTGAACGACAACAGGTTGGAGGTCGAGATTCTGCGTGCGGACGATGTGGAGGACGACACCCGTGAGGTGGTCGTCACGCCGATCGGTGCCAGGTGGGAAGATCTGCTCCCACGCTGGGAGATGCTCGTCAATGAGGACATGGGCCGTGATGCCCGTGCAGATGCTGAAGGAGACTGATGTCCGAAGTGATTCTGGGGATCGACACGTCCACCCAGGTGTGCGTCGGTTTGGCCCGCGACGGGGAGCCGGTCCTGTCTGAGTCTGTGGGTGATTCCCGCAGCCATGTGGAATTGCTGATGCCGACCGTGAAGTCAGTGATGAAGGATGCGAAAATCCGCCGTCGTGATCTGTCGGGGATAGCTGTGGGGATGGGTCCGGGGCCATACACCGGGCTGCGTGTGGGCATCGCCGCCGCCCAGATGCTGTCCGTGGCGCTGAAAATCCCCGTCTACCATCGGTGCAGTCTGGATGTGCTCGGACTGGACTGGGCGCTCACCAACCCCCAAGGGCCGTACATCGTGTGTACGGATGCCCGCCGCAAAGAACTCTATTGGGCGATTTATGACCACCAGGGACGCCGGGTCGAGGGCCCGTACGTCTCCACCTCCGACCAGATCCCCGACCTGGGTTGTGTGGGGCCGGGGATCCTGGCGCCCCACGCGGATGTGCGCGTGGACCCGTTCCTCGCCATCAAGCTGGGGGTCCTGATCGATCCGTATGAGACCTTGCCGAGCCCGGAGGAAGCCAGTGACATCGTCGGCCTCGACGCCAGCCTGCTCGCAGCGTACGCCCATGAACTGCCCGACGTCGGACCCGAACCGCTCTATCTGCGCCATGCCGACGCCGACGAGCCCGGCCGGGTGAAGTCCGTCCTGCCCGAGGCGCGTTGATCGTGGACACAGTGGCAACACCTGTGATCCGCCTGGCTGGGGTGCGGGACCTGGACCGGATCATGGCGCTGGAAACTGAGGCCTTCCCCCGCGGATGGTCGGCCACGTCATGGACTCAGGAGATTCGCGACCATTATGTGGCCATCGTCGATGAGGGGGTGGGCGTGATCGCGATGAGCGAGGTGGCCGGCACAGCAGAATTGCTCCGTGTCATCGTCTCGTCTGGGGCCCGGGGGCATGGCCTGGGGCGTGCCCTGGTCTCACACGGCTTGGAATGGGCCAGCTGCTTCAAAGCCACGGAGGTCTTCCTGGAAGTCTCTCACACCAATCAGATCGCGATCCGGCTGTACGAATCCCTCGGCTTCACCCTCCTGGACCGCCGTGTCAGCTACTATGGACCAGGCGACGACGCCCTGGTGTATCGCCGTGTCATCCCATCCGCCGACCCCGTCATCCCATCCACCGACCCCGTCATCCTGACGCAGTCAGGATCCCCGGCGCCCGACGTACAAACAAACTTCACGACTGCGACCCAGACCGTGGAAGGATTCCCGGCGCCCGGCGTACACAACCCCATCACCAAGGAGCGATCATGACCAAACCACTGATTCTCGGAATCGAATCCAGTTGTGACGAGACTGGAGTTGGGATCGTCCAGGGCCGTACGCTCCTGGCCAATGAGGTCGCCAGCTCGGTGGACGAGCACGTCCGTTTCGGCGGCGTGGTGCCCGAGATAGCATCGCGGGCCCACCTGGAGGCCCTGACCCCGACCCTGGAGCGGGCACTCGAGGCGGCCGACATCGACCTGGGCCAGATCGACGCCATCGCGGTCACAGCGGGCCCGGGGTTGATGGGCGCCCTGGTCGTCGGTCTGTCCGCCGCGAAAGCCCTGTCGTACGCTCTCAAAAAGCCGATGTACGGGGTGAACCACCTCATCGGCCATGTTGGCGTGGACATGCTCGAACACGGGAAGCTGCCCAAACCGTCAATGGCTCTTCTCGTCTCAGGCGGGCACACCAACATCCTGCGCGTTGGCGATATCGCCACCGACGTCCAGGAGGTCGGAAGCACCATCGACGACGCGGCAGGGGAGGCGTACGACAAGGTGGCCCGTTTGCTTGGACTTGACTATCCCGGCGGGCCGGTGATCGACAAACTGGCCGCTGGGGGCAATCCGAAGGCGATCGCTTTCCCGAGGGGTCTGACCGCTCACCACGACCTGAAGAAGCACCGTTTCGACTTCTCATTCTCAGGTTTGAAAACTGCCGTGGCACGCTGGGTGGAGATCCGCCGCCGCGACGGAGAGGAGATCCCCGTCGCCGACGTTGCCGCCAGTTTCCAGGAGGCCGTCGCCGACGTCCTCACCGCCAAAACCATCGACGCTTGTCAGCATTTCGGCATCGACACCGTCTTGTTGGGCGGCGGAGTGGCTGCCAACTCCCGCCTGCGGAGCTTGTTGGCTGAGCGCTGCGAACACAAGGGGATCACACTGCGTCGTCCCAGCCCGGGACTGTGTACGGACAACGGCGCCATGATCGCCGCCGTCGGCTCCGAACTCGTGAAAGCCGGGGTACGCCCCTCCCCCCTCACGATCTCCGCCGATTCCGGCATGCCCGTCTGGAAAATCTCTATGTGAGCCATGGCTCCTAGGCGCTCCCCCATGGCTCCAAGGCGCTCATCTTCATCGTCACCGATTTCGGCAACGGATCCTGATTCCTATTGTCGAGGGTCGTCTCGTGTACGACAAAACTGCCGCAGGGCGTACATATCACGACTCTCGACAGTGAGAATCAACATGGGTTGTCAAATGAGGGCTTGTTTCATGGGGAGGAGTTTGGCGACGGTCTCGGCCCACTCGGCTTCCGGGTCGGAGCCAGCGACGATGCCACAGCCGGCGAAGATGCGTACCTGATTCTCCTCGATCAAGCCGCAGCGGAGGGCCAGGGCGATCTCACCGTCACCAGCCGCGTTGATCCAGCCCACGGGACCCGCGTACCGGTCGCGATTCATGTGTTCCAGCTTGTGGATGAGCTTGCGGGCGGCGTCGGTCGGCGTGCCGCACACCGCGGCGGACGGATGGATGGCGGCGGCCAGTCCCACCACCGTTGAGCCCGGACGTACCGCTCCTGTGATGTCGGAGGCCAGGTGCATGACGTTGGGGAGTTGGAGGACGAACGGCACCTCGGGGACATGTAACGATGTCACATGGCTGCGAAGGGCCTCGGCCACGGAAGCAACCGCGTACTGGTGTTCAGCGAGGTCCTTGGAGGAGGAGCTGAGGGCTTGTGCGAGGACTGATTCTTCGTGATCTCCGTGGATGGTACCGGCCAGCACTCTCGATGTGATCAGTCCACGGTCCTGGCGGATGAGCAACTCGGGGCTGGCTCCCACAAGGGATTTCACGCAAAAAGTCCAGGTTTGGGGGTACGTTTCGGCCAAGCGGGTGAGGACCGGGCGGGGGTCGATCCTTCCCTTGGTCTCGGCGACCTCGTCGCGGGCGAGGACGATTTTGTCCACCTCGCCACGGTGGATGGCCGTCAGCGCCTGCTTCACGGCACGAAGCCATTGTTCGTGGTCGAGGCTGCTGGGATGGAAATGAAGGGCCGGGCTGGCGCCAGGCGACATCCCCTCAACCCACGGGATGCTATTCCAGCTTGTCAGCCAGGATTTTCCGTTCCGTCTCCCCAGCACTGCACCGGGGACGACGACCTCGTACGACCCCTTGGAATCGAAGGGGAAACTGATGAACGCCACCGGCCCAGCCATGGGCTCGTCACCCAGATCCGGATCGGTGTCGACCTCCAGGTTTGAACAGATCTCGCGCCACCAAATCTCCGCGCCCCGCGCGTCGGGAAAACTCTGATGGTGGGCGGCGCCCACGCCGACCATACCCTCGCCCCGGCGTACCCAGCATGAGATCTCGGCGTCGGGCAGGTGGGCAAGGAGATCGAGCGGATCGGGTACGAGCGTCGTACGAACGAAGTCGGGCACGAAACCCAAGGATACCCCAGAAACAATGGTCAGGGCGCCAGGGCGGCGTACTGCACAAGATTGGTTCTCAGCAGATCGGGTTGGGTGAAGTCTCCCCAGACGTACTGGGTCAGTTTGATCGAGGGTTTGGATTCCACCCAGAAGGTCTTTTGCATTTGGCCGTAGGAGAATTTGACGTCCGGGTATGCGATGTATTGTTCGGTGTTCGTCTTCGAGTCGAAAAAGCCCACGCCTGTGGTGTACAGCCTCATTTCATCGAAGGTCTGTTTCTTCACCAGTGTGTAAATCGTGGTGATGACCGCGGCGATCCCAAAGACCCAAAAGCCGTTGAGGATGAAGTTGACGACGCCAGTGACCCAATCCACCGTGACCGCGTCCCGGAAACGAGCCAGTGCGCTTCTCACGACGGGCAGCAGCGTGACCCCATAAAGGACAAGAAAGATCATCCAGCCGATGACAATACTTCTTACCTTCCCCTTGAGACTGTAATCTGACAATAGTTTGTGCGACGACACAAGAACACGTTCCATTTTTCCCCTCTGCTCGGATTTCTCATATATCAGCGTATCTCATCATGGTACGCGGCGTGGGGGAATGTAAACTTGGTGTGCGTATCGCGCCGGAAGAGGAGCCAGATGAAGAAAATCAACGACCAGGCAGATGTGATCGTCGTCGGGGCCGGTCCGGGGGGATCAGCGGCGGCGACTCACCTTGCCAAAGCCGGTTTGAGTGTCCTGTTGCTGGAGAAGTCCGAGTTCCCGCGCGAGAAGATTTGCGGCGACGGGCTGACACCGCGTGCGGTCAGGGAACTGGCGAGCCTGGGCGTCGACGTGGGAGCGCTTGGCTGGAAGAGGACCAAGGGGTTGCGCATCCACGCAGGAAAGGCACATTATCTCATGGCTTGGCCCGAGCTGGTCGATTTTCCCGCGTTCGGCATGACAGTACGCCGTACGGTCTTCGACCAGTTCCTCGCCGGGGAAGCCGTACGCGCCGGGGCACAGTTGCTGACCTCCACCACCGTGACAACTCCTATTCTCAAGAACAACCACATCGTGGGCGTGATCTCGAAAGACGGACGTAGCTTCGAGGCGCCTGTCGTGGTGGGTGCCGACGGCAACTCGGCGCGGCTGGAAATCGCGATGGGGATGCACCAGATCGAATCCCGCCATGTGGGAGTGGCCTCGCGGGCGTACTTCACCTCGCCGATGGGCGACGAGGATTGGCTCGACTCCTATCTGGAACTGTGGGACGGCCCGGTTGGGAAATCCCACTTGCTTCCGGGGTACGGGTGGAGCTTCCCCCTGGGAGATGGAACATGCAATGTTGGCATGGGCTTGCCCAATGCGGCGAAGTACAAGAATGTGGATTTCCGTTCCCTGATGTCCCGCTGGCTAGGCACAATGCCTCCAGGCTGGGGGCTCACAGAAGAAAACCGGCAAGGCCCGATCCGCAGCGCGGCCCTGCCGATGGGCTTCAACCGCAAACCGGCGTACTGCCGTGGACTGCTCTCGATCGGGGACGCCATCGGTGCGATCAACCCTTTCACCGGGGAGGGGATATCGTACGCCATGGAATCAGGGCGTTTCGCAGCCGAACAGATCATCCAGGCCCACGCCCGCGGCTTCCACACCCGCTCGGCGGAGAAAGCTCTCGCGGGGTACGCCAGGCGGCTCGATGAGGAGTGGGGAGCGTACTTCTGGTTCGGCGGCATTTTCGGGAAGATCATCGCCCACCCCGCGATCATGAGGTTCGCCGCCCACTACGGCCTCCCCATCCCGGTCGTACGCCGCTTCACCCATCGATTGTTGTCCCATCTCGCCGACCGCCCGTCGAGGGACGGGTACGACACGGTGATCAATTTCTTCTCCGCGATCGTCCCCAAAGCCTGAGTACTAATCGCCGTTCCCGTACGGGGCGCGAATCGGGGTGTTTTGTACCTCAACCCCCCGATTCGC
>JGI24699J35502_11133875_pt1 | contig 17755 bp, 8 predicted proteins | sample TergutMp193P4_FD_35502 | JGI IMG/M metagenome (IMG submission 35502) | reverse complement strand
CTTACACCAAAGAACAGCTGTCTACCTACGACGAATGGAAGATCGGCGTTTTGACCGGGCGCTGCCTCATAGACGATGCTTGGGAAGAAGGCAAAGCAATCGGTCTGGAGGAAGGCAAAGCAATCGGATTAGAAGAAGGCAAAACAATCGGTCTGAAAAAAGGTGAAGCAAAAAACCTGAAAAAAATAATTGCCAACGGTCTACGGGCCGGATTTTCCATGGAAACCCTGTCAACCCTCACCGGCTTAACGATGGAGGAGATCATAAGGATGACGGAAAAAAATTAATAGGCGGACGTATGGTTTTGGGGTGATCCTTTCGCTCTCTTTGTAACAAGCAAACGAGCAGACAACTTCGGCATTATGACCGAAACTTGTCTGCTCGTTTATTTATTTACTCGTGAACCGTGTACCATGGTTCGCATATCCTATCCCGCAACCGTGAACTGTAACCGGTTGCCGGTAACCGTATTCTTATTTTACAGCCACTTTGTCAGCTTTGCCGTTGATTTTGACGATATACAAGCCGGGAGCCAAACCGGTTTGTTCAAACGAACCGACAGCGGCGGTTTTTTTCAACAATACGCCGGAAACCGTGTAAAGTTCAACAGCCGCAGTACCTTCAAATTGAGCTTGGATAATGCCGCTACCGCTTGTAACCGTATAAGCGGATATTAACGTTTGAGGTAATCCGGTAGGTGTAAAAACCTCCTCTACCTGCTCTTCTGTCATTTCTTGTACGCCACGATACCCTTCTCCACCGGCGCTCATACATTGGATTATCCAATAGTGTGATTCAGTTATATCTTCAACATTGATTGTTTGATCTCCCGCATAGTAGCCATTATAATCAGTAGGCGTTTGTACCGGGAACCCAATTCCGCTAGGATCGTCCAGGTCAAGTCTCCGTAAAAAAAGAAGGTTTAATGAACCGGCTATATCACCAAAACCATCCGCAGCATCAAAAATATATTGATAACAAGGAATATTCCCCACATATATTACGTCCGGTTTCACTTTCCCGGTCTTCAGCTGACCATTAGTAGTACTATTATACCAATAATAAAACCAAACATCAACATCTCCCTGACCGTCCTTGAGGGGATCCCAGTCATTTGCCAGTCCGATACCTCCTTCTCCGTTGTCACCGGCACAAGTCCATAACACTGACGGATTACACAGTCTTATCGTTATCGGGCCGAGAGGTTCGAGAGGAGTCGGAGGAATGTAGGTTGTCCAGCAATTATCACCAGTACCATCCCAAACGCCGTCGAGTATCGTAATAAGGTCAGCTGTGCCATCATATGTGAGGTTGCTACTTTGATTCCACTTATTATCCCAATTGTTTTCAGTTGTACCAGAATTCATGCGACAAAAGATAACATTCGGCCAAGTACCGGCAGGCGTAACCACTTTATATAAATCGGTTTCTCCTGACACAGCCGTAAAATCTACCCACATCTCAGCAACAGGACTCACGGCATCATTAAAAAAATATGCGGCAAAACGAGCGTTGGCAGACTTCCAATTATCGTTTACTTTCAGGTATAATTCTGTACCCGCAGGTATATTCACTGCATTCATTGTGCTTCCGCACATCCATGCCATCAAAATAAAAGTAATCCACTTTTTCATGATTTAAATTGTTTAAAACAGTTAATTAATTTAAAAAATATAGATTAAACAACCAAATCACAAAAGATCAAAGACCCGCAAAGGAAAACAAATCCCGGGTACACAGAAAAACAGGGTCGTAACCTTAATGACGTCTTTTATCTTTGTGTCTTTGTGTTTAAAATATTCTATTATTCCGCATTACACGGCAATTACATAATTTCACAATCTACAATTTATAGTTTACAAATTTACAATTTATCCGCCTATTGCATACCATAAACTCATTTATTTATATATTTTTGTTTTTATTTGGTTTATGTTAATGATTCCGCCCTTTTGGGGGGGATTTGTTTCTTATTTTATTCTTGTTTCACAGGGCATTTGCCCTATGCTCTTATATGGAAGGTTTTTTTGCCTTCGGGCCGGGTTCACGGTAATCGCGTTTACTCTTTTATTTGTGAACCGTGAACCTGTTGTCGTAAAACCCCGCCAATATCCTCCTTCGTAAGTCAGGGGGCTTGTCGGTTTATTATTTTACTGCCACTTTATTTGCTTTGCCGTTAACTTTGACGATATACAAGCCGGGAGCCACGCCGGTTTGTTCAAACGAACCGACGGCTACGGTTTTTGCCAATAACATGCCGGAAACCGTGTAGAGTTCGACAGCGGCAGCACCTTCAAATTGAGCCCGGATCAATGATTGCCCGGATGAAATGTTCAGGTTATTATTTTGTACCGACGGAATGGCATCGGGTTCCAGTTTTTCGAAATAAACCCCTAAATCAGGCTCTCCGGATGAAGTGTCGTCAATCTTTATACGCACAACGTCACCTGCCGTAAGAACATTGCCTTTGGCTTCGGGTATCCCGCCCATTTTCAGGGGTTCGCTTATTTCTTGGCCTTGGATATAATCCCCATTGCGTCCTACATAATAATCCAGATTTTCAAAACCGTCGGGGAGTATAAAAGGCTCCAAACTACAAGAATGAGGCCGCAACTCTCCCGTTATCTCCACTTCCGCCAGCTCCTCCGCCATTTGGGATCTGGTAACAATATCATCAAAAGAAAATCCCATATTCGTCCAACCGGAACCGTCATTATAGCTGAACGAAAAGTTAAGAAAGCCCCAATAATCAACAGCGGCATGTACCTTTCTGGGTTCAGAGACCGGCTCATTATAACCTGCATCAGCAGCACGACAATACAGAAACTCATCCGGTGAGTTATCCATTGATCCGGAAAAAGTTCTTAAACAATTATCATCGCCCGGAATCTCACACAGATCCTCCTCTTCAATGCCGAAGTATGACACCTCCCAATTAATTAAATCACCTGTTGCAACAAAAATCCGCGCCGGAGGGCCTTCCTGCGGATAAGGTAAATAATATTTCACGTTAAATTCCGTTTGGGACTGAACCTGCTGCATCAAGGATATCACACCGAATATCACTCCGAATAAAAGTAGCGGTTTTTTCATCATTTTATTTTTTAAATTATTAATAAATAAAAATATCATTAAAATGCAAAGAATGATTCCCGGTACTGCCTCCACATTAAGACCTTCACCCTTTGAACGGATTCACGGCACGCAGATACGACCATCCCCTAGCTTTTTGCTCCCCCCTAACTCTCCCTTCTTCCCTTATTGACAATGATCTGATAAGGTAATAAGGGCAGGTTGGATGCATGAATCCCCGGCGGCCGGCTCTTACTAAGGTTACTTTTTTAGAATAAGGTTTTTATCCTATATATCAACTTCTTACAAATTTTCCTCCCATGACCGGGCGTTGCCTTACGCTATGGATTAAAGGCTTTCAGCCTTTGGGTTAAAAGTTCACGGTACACTGGTCTATTCGTGTACCGTGAACCGATTATTTTAAAAACCCTGCCAATATCTCTTTTTAGGGGATTAGGGACTTACTATTTCACTGCCACTTTGTTTGCTTCGCCATTGATTTTGACGATATACAAGCCGGGAGCCAAGCCGGTTTGTTCGAACGAACCGACAGCAGCGGTTTTTTTCAACAATACGCCGGAAACCGTGTAAAGTTCGATAACCGCAGTGCCTTCAACTTGAGCTTGGATAACACCGCTACCGCTTGTAACCGTATAACCGCTTGTTGTGGTTTTGGCTACTCCGGTATTCGGGCCGAACGTCAGGGATTCGGTATCATAAGCCAAATAGTCGGAGGAGTCACATCCTTCGGTTACACCTACTTTAATAATGTAAGAGCCTTCTGTCCGAGTAAACGGAAAAGATGATGTTATATCTAAATATTCTGAATCCGCCTCTTCCTCTTCTTTTATCCAATACGTATAACAGGGGTTATCAACACCTGTTGACTCAGTACCTAAGTCATCTTCATTAATAAAGGTACCAGCTGGTCTTGTTATAGGTAGGTTGTTCGCTAATGTAACTGTCGGTTTTATCACCACCGGCACGCAAACCTCATCAGAAGTAGCCAACAGGACATCGGACTCAGTATTGAGAAATGCTTTTACGATAAAACAGTAATAACCGGGTTCCTCCGGAGTATATTCATTGCTTATAGGTTCATCGGAATATGCACAATCTTCATCTTCCCGGTCGTTACATTTCTTTACATAATACCTATAATCAACATTTTCATCAAGATTTATAGATGTGTGGCCTAAAGTAATTACATCTTCAACATAATATGGCCCTTCTTCAAGATCCAAAGTTAATGTCACCGTCGACACCGTCACATTAACGACCTCAGAATAAAAAAAGATACCGGATAAACTATTATTATTACTACTACTGGATACTTTTGCTCTGAACGTGTAAATACCGAATGCCGTCGGCCAATACGGAGATGTTACCGTTTGAAAATCACTATCAGCCGGTCCTTTTACTTCATAGGCAACAACAGGGTTCTCAATATTTGTGGGGGTAGCACTTAATGAAACAGATGACCCCAAATTTATCGGTGAAGTCAAAGGATTTAATGAGATTGTCGGAGTCTGTACAGTCACCACAACTTCAGAAGAAGTCGCAAAAATGGTTCCGGTACTACTTGATAGATTTGCTCTGAAAGTGTAAGTACCGGGTGCTGCAGGCCAATACGGAAGAGATGTTACCGTTTGAAAATCACTATCACCCGGCCCTTTTACTTCATAAGTATAAGTATAAGGAGGAGTACTAACACCTGAAGTTGAGGAAGTAGCACTTAATGAAACAGATACACCCCAATTTATTAGTGAAGGCAGAGCTAATAAAGCTGTGTATTGTTTCAAATCAACAGCATTACTGCCACTATTACTGTTCCATCCCGTTATTATCACACAGTTGTTACCATTAAGAACAATACCAGGGCCTTCGATACCCATTCTATCCCACCTTTTATCCCATGAGTTTAAATCAAGATCACCGGGATTTCTACGCATAAGGATGACATTTGTTGTTCCTGCAGGAATATCTACCATATAAACATGATCTACACCTGTAGGTACAAACGCAGCAGTCCACGAATCAGCCTCTGATCCACCCCATCTCCAAGCATTAATTACAGCACCACCATCATCCCATCGACCACCACCCGAAAGAGCGGTGCTCATATCAAGAAATAGTTTCGTTGTTTGCGTTTGAGCATACATTGCACTAAAAGAAGCACATACCACCATCATAAATAAAAATAATACTAATTTTCTCATCATTTTTTTCTGTTTTTTAAATAATTAATTTGATTGTACCCGATTAGAATTACTATAAAGATTCTCACCGATTTCACAAATTTCACCGATTTTTTTTAATTGACATCTGTGTCATCCGTGAAATCCGTGAGAAATATTGTTTTTGTAAATAGATTCTCACCGATTTCACAAATTTCACCGATTTTTTTTAATTGACATCTGTGTCATCTGTGAAATCCGTGAGAAATATTGTTTTTGTAAATAGATTCTCACCGATTTCACAAATTTCACCGATTTTTTTAATTGTATTATCTGTGTCATCCCTGAAATCCGTGAGAACAAAAGCGTTTATTTCACCGCCACTTTGGTTGCTTGTCCGTTGATTTTGACGATATACAATCCGGGAGCCAAGCCGGTTTGTTCAAATGAACCGATCGCCGTGGTATTTGTCAATAAGGCTCCGGAAACGGAATAAAGCTGAATAACCGCAGCTCCGTCGAAAAGCGCATTAATGCTGCCTAAGCCGGAGATGACAGATTCGGCGTCGGCTTTAGGTTGAATGACAGCGGTTTCGCCACAGGTTACGAAATTTACCGGAAGTTTTCCCCAATCGGAGTTACCGTCGGTATAATCCGCAGTTCCTAATTCACAGCAGACGGATGTCGCAGTACTCTTATCAACAGATTGACGTCCGAGCCGGGTTGCAGCATCCTCGTCTTGCGGCCATGCCGGACCCGGATCTGCATCCACAAAGAGAAAATTGATGCTTGACACATTCGTGAACGTATATTTGTACCAATCTCCGACCAAAGCAGGCTGAACAAAATTTCCTGTCATTCCGGTAGCCCAGTTCCAGATGTAAACATTTGACCAACCGTCAGGTTTTTTCATGCTGATCGTAATATCCGTTCCCGGTAAAAGCGGTTCGCCACCCGAACAATCCGAAAGCACGGTCACAGTATGGCCCGCACTGAATTCGCCATCAACAGTCTCCGAATTTATTTGGTAACATGTGTTGGAGGATACACCCATTATATTTTCACTTTGATTGTCTCCGCCGTCGTTAAAAATAACATTAACCGGAGAAACGTCAAACGTATACGAATACCAACCGTCCACGGCGGTCACCGGCGTACCCGGCCATTCCCCCAACAGATCAGGGGATCCCTCCGTCCATGCATACAGATTCATCGCACCCCAGCCCAAATCATTTTTCCATTTAACGGTTACACTTCCCGAAGTCGTCGTTCCGCCCGAACAATCCGAAAGCACTGACGTTGTATTGACTAACTTACCGAAATCGCCTTCGGTAGTCTCCGAATTTATCTGGTAACACGTGTTGGAAGATACACCTGTTATGTTAGCGGTTTGATTGTCTCCGCCGTCGTTAAAAATAACATTAACCGGAGAAACGTCGAACGTATACGAATACCAACCGTCCACGGCGGTCACCGGCGTACCCGGCCATTCCCCCAACAGATCAGGGGAGCCCTCCGTCCACGCATACAGATTCATCGCACCCCAGCCCAAATCATTTTTCCATTTAACGGTAACCTGCGCCTGCAGAGATAGCATATAGCAGATCACCCCCAATAAAAGTATTAATTTTTTCATGATTTTAATTGTGTTAAGTTGTTAATAAAAAGGTTCTCACAGATTCCACGGATTTTTTAAATTGTATTTATCTGTGTAATTCGTGAAATCCGTGAGGATCCTTTTACAAAAATAATTTTTTTCACAGATTTCACCGATTTCACGGATTTTTTAATTGTATTATCTGTGTAATCCGTGAAATCTGTGAGAAAATAATTACTTCTTGACAAATTTCACCGTTTCGCGTCCCGATTTGGTTTTAATATCCATAAAGTACACGCCCGGAGAAAGGTTCTTCACATTCACCGTACCGGAAATTGCCACAGATTGTGAAACTGTTGCACCGGCAATGTTCCGGATCACCACTTGTTCGATACCGTCCGCATTTCCGATATGCAAGAAATCGGTTGCGGGATTCGGATATATCACTATTCCGGCATTGGTTGCCTCTTTAATTTGAGTGGGGGAACATAGGATCGGATCCGTAGTATGGACGGTATTTTCGAAATTGCCCGCTACAGTTTCCGGATTTATTTGGTAACACACGTCAGCTGATACGTATTCCATATTAACCGTTTGTGATCCGCCCTCTCCTTGGTTAAAAATAATACCAAGAGGAGAAACATTCTCAAACGTATACGAATACCAGCCGCTGCCATCAGGAAACACCTGCATACCGGGCCATTCTCCCAACAAATCAGGGGCTCCTCCCATTTCCCATGCATACAGATACATGGTACCCCAATTCTGATCATCTTTCCATCTGACGGTAAAACTTGTCGGCTCAACAGTGCCACCCGAACAATCCGTGAGTTCTGACACCGTATTGACGGTAGTACCGCCACTATTTGTGGTTGTCTCCGCATTTATACTGTAACACTTGTCGGATGATACACCTGTTATATCCATCGTTTGGTTTGTTCCGTCGTTAAAAATAACATTAACAGGAGCAGTGTTAAACGTATACGAATACCAACCGTCGCCATCGGGAGTCATCACTGTACCCGGCCAGCCTTCCAACAGAGTACCGTTGCTATCCCAAGCATACAGATTCATGGAACTCCAACCCTGATCATTTTTCCACTTAATGGTAAACGGATTCGTCGTCCCACCACCGCAGGTCACCGTCCCTACATTATTGTGGCCCTGAGTGTCTGTAGTCGATAATATTTCATAGCAGGCGTCTGAAGTTGTCGAAATGTCAACGGTTTGAGGTTGAGGAGCAGTGCCGTCACCGCTCGTGAACAGGAATTTCGCGGACGAAACATTTTGGAATGTATACGAATACCAGCCGTCGCCATCGGCAGTCATCACCGTACCCGGCCACTGCCCGTTCGTAGGCTGATCATTATCATCCCAAGTATACAATTTCATTTCAGGCCACTCCAAACTGTTCTTCCATTTGATCGTAATATCTTTCACCGGATCCGGACCACCAATCTCATTACCGCCTTTTTTCCAGATGGCATATTTTTCACCCGAAGTTACCAGTTCATAACCGGCGGGAGGAGTAAACGCATACCGGGTGCCCACTTTAACCACCAGCGAACCGGTTGTGCCGAACACTTCGGCGGCATAAATATCGCCGGCCGTTTCCAATACATTCACTGTGCTTTGGCTGTGAATGCCCACCGCTTTACGGGCGGCAATCATTTTTTTAATCTCGCTTTTATGGTCGATCCAATGTCTCAGGAAAACACACGGAATACCGGGTTGAGTAAGAATAAAGGCATTGGCAGCCAATACGTTAGGCTCATTAATATGATAAAATTCATTACCATAGGTATCATGGTTATCCACGAAGGTATATGCAAAGCGACGGAAACCGCTCTGATGAATCACTCCGGCAGGTTCGGGTTTATTGTTGTTGTTTTGGTCAGCCCAACTCAATGCATTGTACTGACCTTGTCCGAATGCCGCCTGTAATTGATCCTTCAAGGGAAAATCAAAAGCGCCCGAACGAATTTGGCCATTGCTGATCGTCCCGTCAATAAAGCCGGTTACCCTATCGTAACTGCCGTCCCAATATTCGGCCACGGAAAATTCAGCGCCGGCGGCCATGTTATATTCGGCAAAATATTGGGGTGCAAACCCTTTGGCATAGTCATAACGCCAACCGGCAAATCCCATTTCATTTTTCATGAACCCGAGATAGGCTTTGATCATCTCCCGTACCTGCGGATTGGCATGATCAATGTCGCGGCCGGCATCATACCCTTCTCCGGTATCGTTATTGCCTGACGGATTGCATCCGTTATTTTTACTTTCATCATCATTACAAATAGATGCCATGCCCCCTATATAGGATCTTCCGTTATAGGTTTCAGACAGAACATCACACCAACCGGTTGCTCCGCACCTGTGATTGATCACGATATCGGCCATCGCTTTACAACCTTTGTTTTTTAAGGTGGAGATCAAGGTTTTCAGTTCGGCGGCTGTTCCGAAGGGACTGTTTTGATTAAAATATTCAATCGGCAGATAACCCATTCCTCCGGTCGATCTCGCACTCGGCGGAAGCCAGATCAAATCAAAAGAAGCCGCCAGTTCATCAGCTTGGGCGGTAAGATTCGTCCATTTCGTATCGGAATACGAATCCCAATAAAACCCTTGCAGCATCACACCGGGATAATTAGCCGGCGCAGCCTCGGTCTGGGAAAAAAGTTTCCCGGGTAAAAATAACCCGCAAACCAACAAAGAAAAAATCACTTTCGTAAAAGAAAAAGATCGATTCATGTGTTTCATGTGTTAATTGTTTTTGTTGTTAATAATTAAAAATAATTGTTTTTATTATATCCGTGTACCATTCATCCATATGCAGCACCGCTGTTACCCTCCCGCTCTCTCCCTTATTCCCTTATTGACAATGATTTAATAAGGGGAATAAGGGGGCATATCGGGAATAGGATTACCCGTCGCTGCTAAGGTTGCTTTTTTAAAATAAAGATTTTATTCTACTCTCTCAACTCTTACAAATTTACCGGACGATCAGCTTGGTTTTATAACCGGTCAATCCGTTTTCGGAAATGACTTCCAATACATATACACCGCTTTTCAGATTATTCCGTTGCAAGATGTAATCACTTCCGGTAAAGGCTTCGCGCAAGATTTTTTTACCCGACAAATCATACACCTGCAATGTATACGCATCGTCCCCCGTGTTGGGCAGGCTGATCATGCATTGTTCGCGCATGGGCGACGGATACACCGTCATCGACAACGTGTTTGCGGAAGCGGCATTCACCGAGGTTGTATTCGGGCATGTTGCTTCCCTCACCTTTAACAATGCACCTTCAAAACCGTCCCCTTCATAGCAGATAGAAGCGGTTATATTCGTGATGTCCACCGTTTGAGCCTGATTGTTTCCGTTGTCGTTGAAAACGACATTGACGTTTGTTTCCGACGGATTAAACGCAAACGAAAACCATCCGTTGCCTTCATCTGTGGCGGCAGTGCCGGGCCACGTTCCGGCCAAAGCGGTATTCGTTCCTTTCCAGCCGTACACATAGACCGTACCCCAATCAGCCGGTTTTTTCAATCGTACCACAATGCCTGTCGTCGTCGATTTTACGTTGAACGTGGCGGTATAAGTCGCATCACTGATTAAATCCGCGTTATCTACTATTTTGTAGGTAAACGAGCCTTGTTGCGTACCGACGGTATATCTCATCGAAGCCACATCGGTCACCGTTTGATTGACGGTTGCGGGGCTTCCGCCGACGGTCAGGGAACCGCTTGTCGGCAAAGACAGTATGTTGATGCCTTTGAAAGTATTTCCTTTAGGACTGCTGAATCCGAAATCCGCAGCCGTAAAAATATAGGACGCATTTTCATCCAAAGTTTTAGAGATATTGGTACCTTTCGGATTGTCACCGGCAGCCTGCGTCAATATATTAATGCTGTAATCGCTGCCGTTGTTGTTATCCCAATCCTGACCGTTGGTATTGATACAGAATTTAATCATATTCACCGTTGTGTCAAACGGCCCGATTTTGGCTACATACCGTCCGTTTTCCAATACAAACGGGGTGGTTGTTGCTCCACCTTCCCACTCATTTTTACCCCAATAGAAATTTTTGCCTTGCGTCCATCCGCTTTTCATGACGATGGTAATAACGTCGTTACAAGTCGGGTCCTGGGGTTCGATTTGGATGTAACTCGGCAACACATGTCCGCCCGGATCGGTCGAATTTGAGGCTCCTATATATACATGTTGGATCGGTGTTTTAAAAACATTGCCTTTGGTATCCGTAGCTTCCACGTAATAATCCACCAACACTTCCGACAAGCCGGTGATGTCGGCATAACAAAGATCGGCTTTGGCTGCCGGTTGAATAAAGAAATTCAGTTCCGGATCATTGGTCGGATCGGCCGCCATCGGCTTGCGGTTCATTTCTTTTTCCTCCCAGGCATTCACTTCGGCGCCTCCGGCATATGTTTCGTTATCTTTGCTTGCCAACGACCTGACGCCGTCTTTATCCGTCCGGTATTTTAATTTGACGGAAGACAACCCGCTGACGTCGAAAGCAAACGTCCATACCGTAAAATCACTCGGATACTGCACTTTTTTGTATTGAGTAGTCGGCCCAAAGCCGGTTCCTCCCGGATTGTAGGGATAACGTTGCGGAATAAATACAGCCGGTGGGGTGTTATCCTGACCGGATTTAGCATTGATGACTCTTTTCGCATAGTCGATGGCGATATTACCCGTCATGGACGCTTTCACCTCCATATCTTCGGCTTTTCCGTAATACATAAATCCGGAATTAAGCCCTCCGAAATAGAAGTGCCACGCTTTTTCGGCATCGTTGGCGGAAGAACCCCCTTCACAAATCCGTTGAATATTCAGAGTTCCAGTCAGATCTTCGGCCATGGTGACGTAATTTTCGGTGGCGGTGATTACGGCCCAATTTCGGGCATCTTCCGTCCATCCGTCCGGATTGAACGTATAATTGCTTTTATACAAAGGCCATAACCAATTGATGAATTGCGGATGACCCCAATCGCTGTCGGCATTTACCCAAGCGCCGTCTTCCACCCGCACCACATCGTTATCCGGCACCGGACGATCTTTTAAAAATTGTTGAATAGTCGTGGGTTTATATCCCGCATTTTTTGCAGCATGAGTAAAACCCGTCACAGCTTCGTAATAATAGCTGCTGCCGCCTCCCCATGCATTATCGCCGTCATGGGCAAGCAATACGATACTCGGTTTGGAGGCATTGCTGTTGGCTGCAATTTTGCTTTGCACGTCACCTACATTGGCACCGCTGTATCCGTCCACGTAACTCAAATAATTACACATCGGCACCACATCAATCTTGTATTCCGTCCCGGTATTCGGATCCACATATCTGGCCTTATGCGCCTGATAGCAATAAGGAACCGCCAAGCGGCTTCCCCGCCCGTCGATGGCGGCGTCGAACCAGTTATTCCCTTTTGTGGAAACCATATCCGCTTTATTGGGTGCGTCGATGTTTCCGTTAATGTTGTAGGGATGCACATAATCGCTCAAGGTACGCGCCAAATGGCTGTTGGCAATCACTGACCAGCTGATGCCGCATTCGACCAATGTTTTGATGATTCTTTCGGAAAAAGCACATTCAGCCGGCCAATATCCAGGAGATTTATACCCGTAATATTTTTGCGCCACATATTGATGTCCCAATATCTGTTTTTTCAACGTTCTTTCGCTGACCAGCGGCGAAAGCGCGTGGTCGTAAGTGAAACTGACCACATCCAAACGCGGATAGCCGCCGGATGTTTTTTTGTTGATGACTTCTTTGTACGCATTCATCCACCCCGATCCGTATCCCCACTGATTTTTTGCGCCGAGGGATTGAATGTTTTCGAGCAACCCCGCGGAAATGCTCAATTGCGCTCCCGCATCGGGGAGATCCGAAATTGAATTAACGGCATCTTTCGGCGCCCCTTGATAAGCGTTTACCCGGTCGTTTTTGGAAAAAATCTCCTGTAAATCATTCGTGGGATGAGAGACGTTACTACCGGGATACCTATTAGTCCCGTTCATTTTTAAACGCTGGGATTCTTCCACGAACTGTTTGGAATCCGATTTATCCCGGCTTTTATCGCCCCAATAAACAGGCTGATCCATATGCCACAAATAAGTCGTATAAACACTTTGTCCGAATGCATACGCACCACAAAACGAACAGATAGAAAAAGAAATCATTAATCTTTTTAAACTCATGGTATAAACAATTTTTAATGCTGAATGCTTAATTCTCAACTTTCAATTTTTAACTCTTAATTCTTAACTTTTACTCTTAACATTCAAACTCTCATTTCACAAATTTACGGGAAAGACTTTGCCCGCTTAATTGAACATTCACGATATAGCAGCCTTTGGGCAAACCGGCGATTGAAACCGTATTTCCGCCTTGTACTTGTTTAGCCAAAAGCCCGTTGACTGTATACACTTTAACGGAAACGACCGGCTCGTCCGTAACAACCGTCAACTGTTCCGGCGTTTGTTTCAAACTCAATTCGTCATTTTTTTTCACGTTGTTGATTCCCGAAGGGATATTGAGTTTCTTGTTGGTCAGCACTTTAAACTTGCCGGAAGCCAGAGAAATCGTCATATTTACATCGGTCACATTAATGGTTTCGTCGGTCATCAAATCATACCACGTTCCTGTTTCAGGGAAATTAGGCTTAGTCGTAACCGGGTCAATTGGCTTTTTCGTAGTCTGGTCGAAGCTCGGCTTGAAATTGCCGATAATCACCATTTTCACGTCGCCGGATTTCAAGCAAATCCGCCTTCCTTCGTTCCAATCGCTCATACGGATCTGCCAGTCCCAATACGAAGAATTGTCGAATGCGAAATCATATTGTTCTCTTAATTTACTCAATGTGTAATAAGTGTTGTACAGGGCTTTCCGTTCCGGCATATCGAAATAATCCCACCGGATTTCTTTCCGGGCCGTCCTGTTGCCATTATCGAGGGTCGTTAAACCGGCCGCTGAGGTGATGGAATAATCATAACCCACTTCTCCGAATTGCCAGATCATTTTAGCGCCCGGAATCGGGAGGAAGAATGCGGCATTCAACGCAGCGCGCTCCATTTGAACCGCCAAATCAGTTTTTATATCGTCTGAGGCGCCCCACGTTTTTGCTTTATACATCGTGCGTTCTTCATCATGGCTTTCCATGTATCCGACCAGATTATTGCACCCCCACGATCTCTGCCACCCGTTGACGCCATAAAATTCGGAATCAGATTGCCATCCCATAACAGACTGGCAATACGCAGTATTTCTGTTTCCCCAAGGTATAAGTCCGTATTCGGCCAGTTCCTTTTCTTCACTATTATCACAAAAATGCTCGATAATCATGTAAGCTTTAGAGTTCGTCTCTTTAATTTGGTCGTAATACTCTTTCAAAATTTTAATTCTGTCGGGATCATAAATAGAAGCCGTTCCCTCAGTGGAAGGATTTTGCGTAAACCCTTTGGTCAAGTCGAAACGAAATCCGTCCAAATTATATTCTTTCAGCATGAAATCCAAATTGCGCTTGAAATAAGCCTTTACCAAAGGAGATTCATGGTTAAAATCGTGAAATACACCGTACGGATGAGGCGCATCCACATTAAACCACGGATTGTCGGCGGCTGTTTTATTGGTCGCCGAATTCCAGTACAATTTGGCAAACGGGTGTTGTCCGGTGGCATGGTTAAACACCACATCCAAAATAACGGCTATCCCGCGTTTATGGCATTCGTCAATGAATTCTTTATACATTTCTTTGGTGCCGTAGGCTTTATCCATGGCGAAATAATAGCAGGGATTATATCCCCAACTGTCGTTTCCGTCAAATTCCTGGGTCGGCATCAATTCTATGGCATTGATTCCCACCCCTTTCAAATAATCCAATTTGCTCATGACGCCATTTAAATCGCTTGATGAAGTAAAATCACGGATTAATAATTCATAAATCACCAATTTATCTTCACGAGGAGGAGCGAAATTCGTAACTTCCCACTCATAAGGCGCTTCGTTCGTTTTGAATACGGAAACCATGCCGTCGTTCGCATTTTTACCTGCCGGATACGGTTTCAGATTCGGATAAGTGGACGAAGGAATCCAGCGGTCATTCCAAGGGTCAAGCACTTTTTGCGCATAAGCGTCGCCGACATACAAATTTCCGTCCACCAAGTATTGAAAAGCATATTCCACATCGGGTTCTAAATTATTCACTTCCAACCACCAATAATCGCCGTCTTTTTTCATCATGTAGTCATTGGAGGGCCTCCACTGATTGAAATCGCCGACTAAAAAGACATCCGTTTTGTTCGGAGCATATAAAATAAAGGTAACCGTATTATCATTGATGATGTTTATACCGTCCTGAAGTTGTGAAGGACGCTCGTCGTTTACCACCTCTTCTTTAGCGGTAACAAAAATACTGTCCCGCACCATACCCGGAGCCGTTCCGGCTTCGGCAATCGCCCAAAAAGAACCGGCATCATTAAAGGTATACGGTTGAGAGATGGAAGTGCCTGTTGTTGACGCAATCGGAGTGTTGCCGATATAAAGTGTCAGGGGCGCGCTTTCCGACACCGTAGCGGTAAACGTAACGGAAGTACCCCGGTCAATCAGTTGAATGGAAGAAGCAGGCTCCGTAAACTTGACATTTAGGCCGGTTTCAACCACATCGACAAAAATATCGGTACCACCGGTATCTTTCCCTTCTTTGCTTCCTGTCGGGTTTCTGAATACCATTGCAATTTTCAGTATTTTTTCACCGGCAGGCACGCCGAAATATTCCCTGATATTCGTAATAGTCAAAGTCGCTTTATCATTTCCGATTTTAGTCAATTCATTGGCAGGAGTATTCACCTGAGCCAGATTAGCACCGTTAGGCCAGTCAGTTTTGACATATTTCCAGTCGCTGTTAGAGGTACTTTCATCAGTGATGACTCCGATATGGGCATACCAATCTTCGGTATTGCCTTTTAATCCGCCTGATCCCTGAGTAGCATCAAAAGTAATGGTTACCGGTTGATCTACCGTGACAAATGCAGGACTTGTAGTAACCACCTGCCCCCACCCGGAAAAAGCAGTTACGATAAACAAAAAAAGTGGTAAGAATGATTTCATTGTAAGATATATTAAATTAGGGTTATATAGTTTAAAAAATCAGCTGCGAATCGTATTGTACAAATATAAGGGGAAAGGAGAAAAAGCAAAACAAATTCTAAGAAAAAACTAAATCGACGTCGTAATTAATACTATTATTATCAGATAATTGTATTTATTTGAAAAGAGAAAAATCTAAATAAGTTAGATATCCCGAATCTAAATAACATTTGTCCTTTCCGCACGTGGTAAAATCGCTCTCGACAGGAGTATCAACGCTGTGCACGGTACACGGTAAATGAGGCCGTTGTGATATCCGAAACTTGTTAGGTTGTCTACTTATTCCTCTCCTCCCCTTCTATCATCTTTATCATTTTCATTACCTCCTCCGGCGTTAAGCCGGTGATGGTTGACAAGGTTTCCACCGAAAATCCGGCCCGAAGACCGTTGGCAATTACTTTTTTCAGGTTTTTTGCTTCGCCGATTGCTTCGCCTTTTTCCAAGCCGATTGCTTCACCTTTTTTCAGACCGGCTTCCTCGCCTTCGATGAGCGCCGTATGAATTTCGCCATCCTTGATGCGGCGTTCCTCTATACTGCGCAAATACCTCCTTTTATCCTCGTCCGAAAGATTGTCGAACGCCAGTATCTTGCGTGCCATGTCAAGTCCCTGAGCCGTGAAACCGTCCTTTATCCTGTTGTTCTTCAAATAGTATATCCATTCGTCGAGGGTGTTTTCCGCCACATCGTTGAATCCCCTGACCTTGATGATGTAATATTCGGGATACAGTTCGCCCACGGCGGTTTTACCGTATGCCCGGCGCTGGGTGGCGGTCAGCTCCAGTTCATTGTGCGTATGAAGTCCCGTAAAGTTGGTGATGCCGTGATATACGTAATCATCGCCTTTTCCCAGGTCGAAATACACAATGTTCACCGAATACACCTTGCGTACTTCGGAATACGGATCGCCTGCGCGGATATGTTCCGCAACGGCCTTGCTCGTGCCGTAGAGCATCCGGTGAAAGTAGTCGGCTTCGCTGTCGTATTGCAGTTCGATGATGACCAATTCCCTGCCGTCGGCTTCAACGAGTATGTCCACCCTGTTGCTTTTGTCGTCTTCATCCGTTTTGTTGCTTTCACTCTCGGCAATGTGCCTGATGAGGATTTTACGGCTGAGCAGTTCGCTCAAAAAGCCTTCCAACACCTCGAAATTAGCCTTGTTGCGGAGCAGACGCTTCATTGCCCAATCGAATGAGACCATGCTGCGGGTTGTTTCCATTTTTTATCGATTTTTTATAGTTTTTTTTATTCCAATTTTACATCTCTTTGCAAAGGTTGGGAAACTGCAAAACCATACGTTGTTAGTTTATTTATTTTCTTCCCTTATTTTCATTACCTCCTCCGGTGTTAAGCCGGTGATGGTTGACAGGGTTTCCACCGAAAATCCGGCCCGAAGACCGTTGGTAATTACTTTTTTCAGATTTTTTGCTTCGCCGATTGCTTCGCCTTTTTCCAAGGCATCGTCTATAAAGCTGCGCTCGGTTAAAATATCAATCTTCCATTTGTCGTAAGTCACCAACTGTGCTTTGGTGTAAGCGCCCACTTCCATATATCCGATCGCTTCCCGTATCTCTTCGTTTTCCATCAGTTCTTCGGGGGCCTTCTCCGTCCTTTCATTGATCTCGGTAAGGAAACGCAGCCATAATTCGTGTAACTTTTTTTCCGCCCGGTTTCCCGGTTTGAATTTGGGCAGTTCGATAAAAACAAACTCCAATCCTTCGATTTGTTTTCCGGTA
>JGI24699J35502_11133876_pt1 | contig 17764 bp, 14 predicted proteins | sample TergutMp193P4_FD_35502 | JGI IMG/M metagenome (IMG submission 35502) | reverse complement strand
TTGACACCAAAGCACCCGGGGCACCGACGATTGTGAAACCTGGAGATGGGTCCGTGATCAACAATCCGAAACCTGAAGTGTCAGGTACGGGTGATGAACCGGGGAATACGGTCACGGTCACCGATGGTGGAAGTGTTGTGTGCACCACAATAGTGAAGGAGGACAAGACGTGGTCCTGTACGGTCGATAAGCCATTGAGCGAGGGTGAGCACACCCTTGTTGCGACTGAGACGGATAAGGCTGGCAATACGTCTGCCCCGTCGAAACCAGTCGTCATTGTGGTTGACACCCAGGCATCGGGTATACCGGTGATCCTGAAACCTGCCGATGGGTCTGTGATCAACGATCCTAAACCTGAGATCTCAGGTAGGGGTGATGAACCAGGCAGCACGATCACGGTCAAGGATGGTGGGAACGTGGTGTGCACGGCGGTTGTCAAGGTTGATCAGACGTGGTTGTGTACTCCTGACAAACCTCTGACCGATGGGGAGCACACGTTTATCGCGACGGAAACGGACAGAGTCGGCAATACTTCTGGCCCCTCGAAACCGGTGATTGTGACAGTCGATACAGTCGCACCTGGAGTTCCCACGATTGTGAAACCTGGGGACGGTTCCATCATCAACAATCCCAAACCTGAGATCTCCGGTACTGGTGACGAATCGGGGAATAAGGTCACCGTAACCGATGGTGGCAACGTGGTGTGTACTACCGTTGTGAAGGATGACAAGACATGGTCATGTACGGTCGACAAGCCCTTGACGGAAGGGGAGCACACCCTGGTCGCGACAGAGACTGATAAGGCTGGTAATACTTCCGGCCCGTCGAAACCAGTCGTTATTGTGGTCGACACCAAAGCACCGGATGCACCGACGATTGTGAAGCCGGGTGACGGGTCCTCGATCAACGATCCCAAACCGGAGATTTCGGGTACGGGTGAGGAGTCTGGGAATAAGGTCACGGTCACAGATGGTGGCAACGTGGTGTGTACTACCGTTGTGAAGGATGACAAGACCTGGTCGTGTACTGTGGACAAGCCTTTGACTGAGGGGGAGCACACTTTGGTTGCGACGGAGACGGACAAGGCTGGCAATATCTCTGGTCCGTCGAAGCCGGTGACCATTGTGGTGGACACGACGGCACCTGCCGTACCTGAGATCCTGAAACCAGGTGATGGTTCGTCGATCAACGATCCGAAGCCGGAGATTTCTGGTACGGGTGAGGAGTCTGGGAATAAGGTCACCGTAACCGATGGTGGGACCGTGGTGTGTACCACTGTTGTGAAGGAGGATAAGACCTGGTCGTGTACTGTCGATAAGCCCCTGACAGAGGGCGAGCACACCCTTGTGGCGACGGAGACGGACAAGGCTGGTAACACGTCAGGTCCGTCCAAGCCGGTGGTTGTGGTTGTCGACACCACAGCACCACGTGCTCCTGAGATTCTGAAACCTGGTGACGGGGCCTCGATCAAGGATCCCAGGCCCGAGATTTCGGGGAAGGGTGATGAGACGGGCAACACAATTACGGTCTTGGATGGTGGGACCGTGGTGTGTACCACCGTTGTGAAGGATGACAAGACCTGGTCGTGTACTGTTGACAAGCCCTTGACAGAGGGTGAGCACACGCTTGTTGCGACGGAGACGGACAAAGCGGGTAACACGTCAGGTCCGTCGAAACCGGTCGTCATTGTGGTCGACACCACGGCGCCAAAGGCTCCCGTGGTCGATGGGAGCAACGGCTCGACGGTCACTGGGACGACGGAGCCGGGTACGACGGTGACGGTCACAGACCGGGACAAGAAGCCGGTACCGGGGTGCGAGGATGTCAAACCAGACGAATCGGGACGGTTCTCATGTGTTCCGACAACTCCGCTTCCTCCGGGCACGACGGTTGAGGTCACCGCGAAGGACAAGGCGGGCAACGTCTCAGAACCGGTACGGATCGTCGTCAAAGCCCTTGTCATCGAGGTGGCGTACCCGATTCGGGAACCGTTGCAGCCCCAGATCGTGACCGGCCGGAACTTCAATCCGGGCGAGCAAGTCTGTCTCACTGTGTATTCCAATCCATGGGAAGTCGGCTGTCAGACGGCTAGCTCGGATGTGACATTCACATTCACCGTACCGGCTGGGTTCCCAGCAGGATCGCACACGGTGATGCTGACGAGTGCGTCGGGATCAGTTTCGACCGCGTTCGAGGTCGTGGTGAAACCGTTGGTCAAGACCGGAGCCAGTGTGAAGTCAGGTCCAGTCGCGGGGGCAGTTCTCGCCATCTCGCGGGCTCTCAGGTGAGCCACGGGGACGGCGTCGCACGGCCGCCGTCCCCAAAAGGCAATGATGCCTGACGTACCTCATCCACTGTGCGGAAATGTCGGAAAATCGAGACATTTCCGCACAGTGGATGAGTTGTGTCAAGGATGGTAGTCGTACTCCGTTGTGGCACGGGTGTGACACGGGGACGGTTCTTCTGTCACAGGTTGTCAGAGTGGGAATTTCCGCATTTTCTACAATATGGATTGTGACTGATCCTTATTTGCATATAGTACTATGACAGATATAGTATATAAGACGATCTGGTAAACGATCAGATGTAGAGAATAAGGTGCCTATGTCACTATTCACAGCACAGCCTCCGGCCATCGCGGTACGGGGCCTTACCAAAACCTTCTCACTGCGAACCCGAACAGGTTCGACAGCAGTCGAAGCTGTCCGCGGGATTGACCTCGACGTGCAGAGGGGCCATGTGTTTGGGTTCCTCGGCCCCAATGGAGCCGGGAAGACAACTACTCTGCGCATTCTCACGACCTTGTTGCCCGCCACGAGCGGGACGGCCACAGTCGCGGGGTACGATATCGCTGAACAACAGAACCAGGTACGCCGCTCGATAGGGTACGTGGGTCAGCTCGGCGGTACCGACCTCGACCATGCCACCGGGCGGGAGAACCTCGTACTGGCCAGTCGCTTGTATGGATTGACAAGGAAAGACGCTCACAACAGAGCCAATGAACTCCTGGAGGGATTCGACCTGGAACAACTGGCCGACAGGAATACCAGTACCTATTCCGGTGGGCAGCGCCGCCGCCTCGATGTGGCCCTTTCCATGGTGGGGCACCCCTCTGTACTCTTCCTCGACGAGCCCACCACGGGCCTAGACCCACAGAACCGGGCCAATTTGTGGGAGCAGGTGCGACGGCTCAAGGCAGCGGGCACAACCGTGTTCCTCACCACACACTACCTCGACGAGGCCGACGCCCTCGCCGACGACCTGGCCATCATGGACCACGGACTCATCGTCGCCCGAGGCACCCCCGCGTCCCTCAAACAGAGTATGGGTTCCGCGACCCTCGACGAGGTTTTCCTCACCCTCACCGGCCGAGCCCTGCGTGACAAGGAAGAAGCCCTCTCATGAAGAATAACCAAGCACCATTCGCCACTGAAGTGACACTTCTCACCCAGCGCCGGATACGCCAGACGATACGCGAGCCACAATGGATCGTGTCAGGGCTGGCCACGCCGATCCTGTACCTCGTCTTGTTCGCGCCGCTGCTCAAGGACATCCCCAGTTCCCTATTCGGCGGGCTACCGATGGTACAAATGTTCCTTCCCGGAATGCTCGTCCTCTTCGCTTTCGGGTCGGGTACGGGGATCGGCTGGACGGTCATCGCCGAACTGGACTCCGGTGTCATCGAACGTTTCCGGGTAACCCCCGTACGGCGGGTCTCCCTCCTTCTCGGCTCCGTGTTGAGGGATGGATTGTTCTTCCTTGTTTGCGCCGTGCTGGTGTGCGCCGTCGCTGTCCCGTTCGGGTTCGCGATCCATCCGCTGGGCCTGATCCTGGCCTTGCTCCTGCTGGCCGTACTGACCGGTGCCGTCTCAGCCACCTCCGCCGCCCTTGGCCTGATCATGAAGAATGTGGGTGGGTTGGCTGCGGTGATCACGAGTGCGCAACTGCCGTTGACACTCCTGGCCGGCGCCCTGCTGCCGATCTCCATGGGTCCGGCCTGGCTGCGGGCCTTGGCCCATATCGATCCCTTCTACTACGGGGTGGAAGCCGCCCGGGATCTCGCCTCCGGCCAGATCCTCACCGGGAGCGTGGGCCTCGGTTTCATGGTGATCCTGGCTCTGTTCGCGCTCGCCCTGACCTGGGCCGCCCGCGTCTTCCGCAAAGCAGTCTCCTGAAATACTGTGGAAATCATCACAGAATCATGAAGAAGTCTGTGATGATCCTCACATAATTCTTGCGAGCACACACTGATTGAGTGGACTGGTGAGTACTGGCCGGAATGGGACGATACCACGCAAACGACGGTTGCCGCATACATTGATTCCGTACGAAGCGCGATCAACTCCTACATCTGGGATGCGTACAAATCAACGGATGGGACGGTCCAAAAGGTACAGATCATGGGATGGATCGCATGGCAGTACCCCTGGATGACAACGGATAATGCTGCCCTTGTTCTTCTGTCAGTGTTGTGTCGCTGAAGTTGCTCGTACGCTCAAGGTACTCAAGCAAGCTGGCTCGGTCTTCCATGCTTAACGCGTCAACCGTACGCTGAAGAGCCACATTCACCATGAAATCATTCTACCTCTCGGGGTGGGACCTGGCGGAGCTCACGCGAAACTGGACTGGGACCAGATGTTGACCCCGCCGTCTTGGGCGTACTGGTCGATGCGGGCCAGGGTCTCCTGGTCAAACGAGAGGTTGTTTAGGGCGCCCACGGTGTCCTCCAACTGGGCGACGCTGGAGGCGCCGACAAGGGCCGATGTCACGGCGGGTGGCCGGAGGACCCAGGCGACGGCCATCTGGGCGAGGGTCTGACCGCGCTCGGCGGCGATGGAGTTCAACGCCCGCACGTTGGTGAGATTCTTTTCCGTCAACATGTCGTCGGTCCAACTGGACGACCCGGCAGCCCGCGAACCCGCGGGTACGCCGTCGAGGTACTTGCTTGTCAGAAGGCCTTGTGCCAAGGGCGAGAAGCAGATGCAGCCGATTCCTTCGTCGGCCAGCACGTCAAGGAGGGTCTCCCCGGATCCCCCGTCCCCCGACACGTACGGCTGCTCAATCCACCTGTTCACCATGGAGTACGACGGTTGATGGATGATCGCCGGCGTCCCCATGCTCTTCAAGATGGCCAGGGCTTCCCGTGTACGAGGTGCGGAGTATGAGGAGATGCCGACATAGCGCGCGCGCCCCGAACGTACGGCATAGTCCAACGCGCCCATCGTCTCCTCCAGCGGGGTCGACGGATCGTACCGGTGGGAGTAGAAGATGTCCACGTGGTCCAGGCCCATCCGGCGCAGCGACTCGTCGAGGGAGTCGAGAAGGTACTTCCGGGAGCCCCATTCCCCGTACGGCCCGGGCCACATGAGATACCCCGCTTTGGTCGAGATCACCAGTTCGTGGCGATGCGCCGCGAAACTGCGCTTCATGTGACGCCCGAAGTTGGCCTCGGCTGAGCCGGGCGGCGGGCCGTAATTGTTGGCGAGGTCGAAATGAGTGATCCCCAGGTCGAATGCACGGCGGAGGATCGCTTCCTGACGGTCGAAGGGGACGTTGTCGCCGAAGTTCTGCCATAGGCCTAGGGAGATGGCGGGCAACTGCAGACCGGAACGGCCGGCGTGACGGTACGGCATACGTCCGTCGTAACGGTTCGAATCTGGGATGTACACGGATGAAATCGACATGTGCTCAGCCTAGTACTTATTGGTAGATCGCCTTGCCCACCGGGTTGCTGGTGCGAAGCGCCTAACACCCAGCTTTACTCGGATTCAATCCCTTCGCCGGGATCGTGCACAGTCGGACCAGGCGCGACAGACGACTGGAACGCTGATTGCGCTGGGGATTGAGCCGGCGGGAACGCTGATTGCGCGGGAGGCGGCACTGGTTGATAGGGAGGTTGCACAGGCTGGTAAACGGGTTGTGCGGGGTAGTACATGGGTTGTGCAGGGTAGTACGCGGGTTGCGAGGGATGATAGGCGGGTTGTGCAGGATAGTACTGGGGTTGTGGGGGTGACGCGATGTACTGGGCCGGTACGCTTCCCGGGCCGGTCATCATCGGGACGGACATGTAACGGGGGCCGAGGAAGGCTTGGCGGGCGACGCGCATCAGGGCGAGGAGGTTTGCTTGTTGGGATTCGAAATAGGCGCGGGAAATCGTGCCGCCCACGGCGCGATCGTGCAACGAGGTCAATTTGGTGCAGGCCATCTGGTAATCGCGCATCGCATTGAAACCGGAGACGCCATGGGTGGCCCTGGCCCAGGCTCGGGCTTTCTTGCGGGAGTCCAGGCTCGACAGCATGTAAAGGTCGGCGTACGTGACCAGCCCGGTCGGGATGTACTGGGCGGCGCAGGCCTGAATCTTGGCGACGGTGCGTTTGCGTTCGGAGAAGACGGCCGCGAGGAGGCCGATGAGCACTCCCACCACGACCAGGAAGGCGAGACCCAGTCCGGGGAGGCCGAAGAGAGCCGACCCGTTCCAGAAGGCGTGAAGGCACATTGCCAATAGAAGGCCGCCGAGGGGGATGAAGATCCGGGCTGCGAGGGATTTCCTCCGTACGGCCAGAGCCAGCGCGACTCCGGTCATCGAGGTGAACACCGGGTGGCAGAAGGGGGACAGTATCCCGCGGACGATGAAGACGGCGGCGAGCGCGGGGGCGCCTTCCGAGGCCGAACCGATGTAGTACACAATGTTCTCCGCCGCCGCAAAGCCAAGGGCTGTTGTGGCGGCGTACACGATCCCGTCGGTGATCCCGTCGATCTCGCGGCGCCTGAACCAGAAGATCCCGAACAGGATCAGCCCTTTCATCGTCTCCTCGATCACGGGAGCCAGAATGACAGCGCCGGCGGTGTCCGAATAGTCTCCGAGTCCGGGTTGGAGCGCGGCGAATCCCAGACTCTCAAGGATGAGACTGATGATGGTGGAGGTGCCTGCTCCCCATAAAAAGGCCATGACAAGCATAAACATCGGCTCGGGATCGAGCCGGTCCAGAGCCAGCACTCCGGCCATCATGGGGACCAGAGTGATAAGGGACAATATCGCGGCGACGATGAAAGACGCTCCGCCGACGATGAGGAAGATCCCGAGGAATCCGGCCAGACACACCGAGGATGCGGCGATGGCGATGATGGCGCCCGCTGGCACCCCCCGACCGGCTTGCCCGGCCAATATGGCCTTGGGATCCATCACGCTCATACGTCTATAGTAGTGGGTTGCCCCAAGGGTCCTCCGCGATGAGAATAGATGCATGAACACACTGAGTTTCAGCCCGCAGCGTCTGGCTGGCCTGGTTTCCTGCGGTGGGCCGCGTGAGAAAAATGAGGTACGATCCCCGCTGGATGGATCGGTCATCGGGTGTGTTCCCATTGCGACAAGCCAGGATGTGGAGGCTGCCGCACGCCGGGCCCGCACCGCCCAAAAAACCTGGGCGAGGGTATCCCTGGCCCGCAGGTGTGCGGTCGCCTCGCGTTTCCGCAACCTCGTGCTGGATGAGGCGGAGGGGCTGATCGATCTCATCCACACGGAGAATGGCAAGTCGCGCATCAATGCTTTCGAGGAGTTGATGGACACTGCGCTGACAGCCGCGTACTATTCCAAAACTGCTCCCCGCCATCTCGCATCCCATCGGCGCCGTGGCGCGATTCCCTTTCTGACGGGCACGCATGAGACTCATCAGCCGAAGGGGGTGGTGGGGATCGTCTCGCCCTGGAACTATCCGCTCACCCTGGCCGTCTCCGATGCCGTTCCGGCCCTTCTGGCTGGCAACGCCGTGGTCCTCAAACCGGATTCCGCCACCCCGTTCACCGCTCTGGCTGCTCTGAGTCTGCTGATCCGGGCGGGACTTCCGAAAGATGTGATGCAAATTGTCACGGGACCGGGAGCGCAACTGGGCGCCCCGCTGATCGACGCGGTCGACTACATGATGTTCACCGGCTCGGGCGCCACGGGGCGTACGGTGGCTGCACGTTGCGGAGAACGCCTGATCGGGGCCTCCATGGAATTGGGCGGAAAGAACCCCATGCTCATCCTCGCCGACGCCGACCTGGAGCGTACGGTGGAAGGCGCGGTTCAGGCTTGCTTCTCCACGACCGGACAGCTGTGCGTCAGCATTGAAAGGATCTATGTCCATTGCCAGCTGTACGACGAATTCTGCCGGCGCTTCGCGGAACGGGTCAAGAAGATGCGGTTGGGAACCGGGAACAACTGGGAGGTCGACCTCGGCCCGCTGATCGGCCAGGCTCAACTGGACAAGGTCGCACGCCATGTGGACGACGCCGTCTCCCATGGTGCGACAGTCCTGGCGGGAGGAACCAGACATGAGGATCTGGGGCCGCTCTTCTATGAGCCCACCGTGCTGACCGGCGTCACCGAGGACATGATCTGTTGCCGGGAGGAGACCTTCGGGCCGGTGGTCTCGGTCTATCCGGTGCACAGCGACGCCGAGGGGATCGAACGGGCGAATGACACGGAGTACGGCCTCAACGCGTCGGTGTGGTCGCGCGATCTCTCCCACGCGCGGGCCGTCGCCCGCCAACTGAGGGCGGGCACGGTCAACATCAATGAGGGGTACGCCGCAGCGTGGGCGAGCCATGACTCACCGATGGGAGGAATGGGAATGTCGGGGTTGGGCCGTCGCCACGGCCGGGAGGGAATTGTGAAGTTCACCGAGCCCCAAACGATCGCCACGCAACATCTGTTAATGATCGGACCCCCGCCCGGGGTGTCCCGCCGCACCTATTCTCGTGTCATGATCCTGGGCGGACGTTTGCTGTGGAAGTGAGACGAGGACGTTATAGACTGTGCGCATGCTATCGAGGGGATACGAAGCGCTAGATCTGATGATTCTCGCCAATGAGGATCATGTGCCACCGTTCATTTATGAATATATTTTTTTCAAGGGCCGCATAGAGATGGACCGCCTGATTCAGGCCGTGGATCGGGTTGCCGCCATCGTGCCTGAGACGTTGTACTGTCTCGACGCCCGCCGTTCGCGGTTCAAGAAAGCTGGGTTCACCGCCCGGGACGTCGTGACCGAGACGGCACAGATGCTCGACTACGGTTTCGAGTGGGACCTGAGACATGGCCCGCAGGTCACAATCCGCGTCGGGCACGGATCTCACAAGGATTCCATGATCGTCGCTGTCAGCCACGTCCTCGCCGACGGAATGGGTGTACTGCAGTATGTCTCATTGTTGGCTGACGCATACAGTGGCGTCCTGTCCAAAGTGAGCAATAATCGCTCGTCAGCGCCGATTCTGGCTGCCGCGAGTTTCGGACCTCAAACAGAGGCGGAGAAGCGGGGAGCCGAAACACCGTCGATGGGCCTGCCGCTGACGGGTGCGGGTCAGGAGTTTTTCTGCCGTCGTGTCACCCTTCCAAAACCCACGATGGATGCCCTTCACGACCTCTCTCGCGCGCATTCGGCGACCCTCAATGATGTCTTCTTCGCAGCCTGTGCTCGCGTGGCGTGCCGCACGCTGGATCTGCCCGCTGTGGCTCTGCGATGCCCGGTCGACATCAGGCCTGTCGTGGATCCGGGCCCGCTCAGCGTGGCCAATATGACAGGTCTGTACAGAATGAGTGTCGATGTGGAACCGGATGATCCGTTTTCGGCGACGGTGACCCAGGTCCGTCAAGAAATGCTTCGCCAACGGAAACGCCGCCGGTACTTTTTCGATTTCCCCACCCTTGCCAAGCTTTCCCGGCGATTTCCCGTGAGTGCACTCAAGACAATTCTGAAGGGTTCTTATCTCGTACGGCCCGTTGAGTACACCAATTGCGGCATCCAGCCGGACTTCGCCTTCTCGGGAGTCGGCGTGGAGTACTCCTTCATGACCGGGGCCTATGCCGCCTATCCGGAATTCCCTTTCTCCGTCAGCAGTTTCGCCGGCACGACGACCTTCGCGATCACAGTGGTCGGCGATGAGAACCGGGCGGATGCCAGTGAAAAAGTCCTCCGTCGCATCGTCGCGGAAATCAAGGAATGGCTGGCACACGAGAACGGGGAAGGACGAAAGGGCCTTGCCTAAATAGATATAATCATGTGTTTTTGCTTGTCAATCGGCCGGCGCATGGTATATATCCATGTAGTATGTCTACATGGGAAAATACGAACCCTTGGACCTCGTGGAAGCTGCCTTCATCGGTCACGGTTCGGTGGGGATTTACGCCACTGTGATTTTTGACGGGCGCATCGATGTCGACAGATTGGCTGACGCGGTGCTTCGGGTCGGGCCCGTCGTGCCCGAGACTCTGTGCCGGATCGATGTCCGCCGTATGCGTTTCCTGCCGATCCCCGCGCCGGACATCGTCTCAGAGATTCCGAGACACGTCGAGACTGGTTTCGACTGGGATCCGACGACTGACACGCAGGTGAAGATCCTCGTCGGACATGGTCCCGTCTCGGATTCAATGGTGGTGGGGATGACGCACGTCGTCACTGACGGGATTGGCCTGGAACAGTATGTGTCGCTGCTGGAGAAGGCGTACAACGGGAATCTCACAATTCTGAACAATGTACGTTCTATCGATTCGATTCTCGCAACTGTCAGAATCGGTGAACCCACACGGGGTGAACTCGCCGCCGTGAAATTGAGCGCTCAGTCCTTGGGTTTGCCGGATGCGGGCAATGAACGCATCTGCCGGCGGGTCACCATCCCGGCTGGCACCATGGATTCCATCCATGACAAGGCACGAAAACACGGCGTGACGCTCAATGACGTCTTCATGACAGCGTGCGTACGTGTGGTGTCCCGCATTCTTCACCTTCCATTCATCCTCCTGCCCTGTCCGGTGGATCTGCGGCCATTCGGTGATGTGGGACCGTTGACTGTGGCCAATCTGTCCGGTCTGTACATGTCGTCCTATGCTGTGGGACAACGGGATTCCTTTTCGGAGACCATGGGGTCGGTCCATCGCGAGATAGCTGAGTTACGGGCCCGCAACAGGTCCATGGCCGCCATGGCCAAGTTCATTCCTTTGTGCAGAATGGCGCCGGTGTGGCTTGCCAGGTGGATGGTGAGGCAGGACATGATGATTCCAGCCATCGTCTACTCCAATTTCGGCAGCCTGGAACCGCTCCAGTTCGGAGGAACCCGTGCGGCGGCTTATTATGTGACCGGCGGGTACCGAAAGAATTCCCAACTCGGCCTCAGCGTCAGCAGCTACAAAGGTGCGACGTCGTTCGTCCACAGCCTGATCGGTGATGAGGAAGGAGCCGATGCCGCCGAGGCGGTCATCCGTCAGATAGTCCAGGAATGCGAATCGTGGCTGGACCCCATCGACTCCTGTGAGGCCATTGGTGTGCGCTAAACGTCTGTCATTCATCGCCGATATACTGTCAACATGAAAAAATATGAACCATTAGACCTTGTGGAAGCGTCTTTCATTGGTCGCGGTTCGGTGGACATTTACGCCACGATGTTTTTTGACGGGCGCGTTGACGTCGACAGATTGGCTGATGCGGTGGTCCGGGTTGGAGCTCTCGTACCTGAGACATTGTGCCGGATCGATGTCAGTCGCATGCGCTACCTTCCCGTCGCCTCCCCGGATGTCGTCTGTGAGATCGAAGAAGAAGTCAGGGTCGGGCTCAAGTGGGATCCAGAGACGGACACGCAGGTGAAGATTCTTGTCGGACACGGGCCGGACGCGGATTCCATGATGGTTGGCATGACTCACGTCATCGTCGATGGGATCGGTTTGACGCAGTATGTGTCGTTGCTGGCTGCCGCGTACAACGGGGATCTTCCCACGATGCACAATGTTCGTTCTATCGATTCGATCCTCAAGGGGAAAAAGATTGGAGAGCCCACCGAAGGGGAAAAGGTGGCCTCCACCCTGGGCGACCAGTCCATCGTTTTGCCCCACGAAGGAAAACAGCGCATCCTTCGCCGGGTGACCATCCCGGCTGAGATCATGGATGCCATCCATGACAAGGCTCGGGTACGCGGGGTGAAACTCAATGACGTTTTCATCGCGGCGTGTGTACGTGTGGTGTCCCGCCATCTCAACCTGCCCGTCGTGCGGATGCCCTGTCCGACGAATCTGCGGCAGTTCGGTGACGTGGGACCGCTGAGCGTGGCCAATATGTCCGGTATGTACAATACTTCTTTTCCCGTGGATCCCGGGGACTCATTCTCCCACACCGTGGAGCTGGTCCATCGTGAGATCGCTGAGATGCAGGCACGGAATCGGAGCATGGACGGTCTCGCCACATTCTCCCGGATCTGTCGATGGGTACCGTTGAGGGTTCTCAAATCCATGGCCAGAAGCAGTTTCAGTATTCCAGCCATCATCTATTCCAATTGCGGGGTCCTGGACCCGATCCAGTTCGGCGAAGCTCAAGTGGTGACCTATTTCATCAACGGCCAGTACCGTCCCAACTATCAACTGGCACTGTGTGTCACCAGTTACCGAGGTGTGACGTCCTTCGTCCACAGCCTGCGCGGCGACAAAGAAGGCGCCGACGCCGGTGAGGCCGTCATGCGCCGAATCGCCGGCGAATGTGAGGCCTGGCTCACTGAGTGATGGTCATTGTGCGTTCATGCGGATGAGGAAAGCTCGCACTGATTCCGGAACGGCGTCGGGATCGAGCGTCTCGGGGGAGGGGATGGGAGTCCCGGCACGGACGGCGAGGGGTACGACGCCGGCCCAGATGCGACGATCCTCGCCGTCGCCGTCCTTGTCGCCCGTTTTCGTGGAGGCGACCTTCGCGCTGGCATGATCCATCGGGATCCTCAGCAGGGCCACCGCGGCCTTCTCCTTGTCGGCGGCGGGCCGTACCTCGTCTCGCCAACCGGGGATGACATGATCGACCAGAATCTCGAAAGCCCGCGGACGCAAGTCAGTTGGCACCGGCGAAGCGTGGCCGTACGCCACAACACTGCGGAAACGGGCACCGATCTCGGAGGCGGACCGGCCCAGGACGAGCCCGTCGTTGAGACAGACACAGACTGACACCGCCACTCCCTCCTCGGCCGCCGCAGCATCCAGGAAGGCCCGGCCTCCAGTGGACCCGTGGATGATCATCTGCTCTCCCCGCCCGTCACCCAAATCGCCCAAGCCGTAGTGGAAAGGCAGGACCACCGGCCACCCGTCGCGCACGAACCCTATGTGTGCGATCATTGCTTCTGTGAGGATCGCCCGGATCACGCCCGAGTCGTACGACTGCCTCTCCCTCAACCGTGAAACCTGTAAATCTGGGAGTGATATGTCCATTCGAAAATTCTAGATCCAGGGGTGTGTTTCCGCAGAGGTGTCCGGATTGGGACACCTTGGCCGGGCAGGGCCATCAACTGTCGTAGACACCGTCGATGGCCGACTTCTCCATTCCGGCTTTCTGGCAATAGGCATTGACAGATATCTTGGCCAGGGCGATGTCCGCGTCCGATGCCGACCCATGACGGGATGTCAGCATCTTCTTCACGGCTTGTGTCTGATCGTCCGCACTCATGTTGACATAGGTGCCACACGTTGTGGAACCGCCGGAGTTTCCTGAGCAGCCGCTCATCGCTGTGAGCGTCAGTACAGCCAGTGCCACTATCGCGACGACCTTTTTCATCGTTGTTCCTTTCACCGCCGACGGGAAAATCCCCATGGTCAATACTAGCTAACATGGCATCGCTGATGTCTGTCTGAACACTATCTGGCGGAATTACCTGGTAGAGGGGGGATTCGGGGTGTGGAGTCGGCGGGCTCAGGTGGGTTGGGCGATGCCCAGACGGCGGGGATGATGACCGGACCGGAGGACTGGAGAGGAATCGACTTGCCCTGACTCGTACGCCTGACGATCCAACGGGTGGCCAGCGCCGAAATCGAAACCAGCACGACGGCGACTGACAACTGGATCCCGATGGAGGCGAGGGCCGTCCCCACGTCCGCGTTCGGAGCGGAAACGGTCTCCCGAAGGACCCTGATCGAGTACGTGAAGGGCACGTAAGGATGGAGTGCCTGGAAGAAACCTCCTTGTGTCAGCTGGATTGGATAGGTACCGCTTGACGCCGTCAGCTGAAGGATGAGCAGGACCATGGACAGCATCTGTCCGAGCATGCCGAGGATGGAGATGAGCACGCACACCAGGGCGATGCTGGTCATCGAGGAGACGAGCAGCGCCCCGAAGGTGGCCAGTGGGTGCTGAACGTCGATCCCCAGCCACAGGAGCACACCGGTCAGCAACGCTGCCTGTAGCGCGCCGATGAAGGCGTACACCAGGTATTGCCCGATGGCGATATTGGCGCCCGGGGAACCGGGGAAGTTGCGTCTGTCCACGCGTTTGGCGATGACGAGGGAAATCATCATGGCACCGATCCACAGGGCCAAAGAGGAGAAGTACGGAGCGAACCCCGTACCCATGTTCGGGACGGGGGAGAGGTCGGTTTGTGCGGACTGGACCGGGTCGAGCACGAAGGCTGCGAGTTTCGCCTGATCGGGAAGGGCCCTGGCCAGGGCGGACTGGGCGATGGTCGTTGCCAGGGAGGCACGGACCTTCTCCTGGATCTGGCTCACCAGCAACGTTGCTGCAAAGTTGTTCTTGCTGTCGACGGACATCTCGATGGTGGCAGGCGTCATAGCGGCCACGGAGGCTGAGAAGTCCGTCGGCACGACGATCTCCGCGTAATAGGTCGCGTCGAGCAACCCGGCGTCTGCGTCTGTACGGCTGGGGAAGTGCCAGTCCACATCGGTCGATGCACGCAGTTGCTGCTCCAGGTCGGCGCCGATCTGTCCCTGGTCTTCGTTGACGAAAGCGACAGGGAGGTTGCCGACATTGGCGTACGGGTTCCAGAAGGCTTGGAGCCAGATCAGGGGGTACAGCACAGGAACGATGAGAATGACCAGGGTCACGAAGACGCTGCGGGGACGTCGCACACTGCGTTTCACACCGTACGCGAAAATCTCGAATGGATTCATCTGGTTGCTTCTTTCATCATGTGAAGGACGGCGAGCTGGCCGTCGATGAGAGCCTCGAAGCTGGCGTCGATGTCGCGGGTGAACACGCCGATGTTCGTCAGGGCTGCGAATCCATAGAGCCCGGAGTGGAAGATCCGGATGAAGTGGGCCTCGTCGGCTTCATTCAACTGGTACGCGGCGAGAACCCGGCGCAGGGTGTCGGCCACCAGGGTCAGGGAGGAGGCGGCGCCGACTCGGGGCGCCGCCAGGAAGGCGTGGTACAACTCAGGGTGCGTGGTGGCGAATCTGCGATAGGCGTGGGCCATCTCGGTGAGGGCTTCATCTTCAGAGCGCCCTACTGCGGCGGTCTGGATGGCGGCGCTCATCCGTGCCGCGACGACTTCGGCGAGGCGACGACGGACGTCGTCGATCCCTGTGACATGGTTGTACAACGAGGGGGGTTTGACGCCCAGTCGGGCTGCGAGGGAGTTCAGGGTGAGCGCCTCGAACGAGGTCTCCTCGACCAGTTCGGCCGCCGCCGCCATGATGGCCTCGATGTTCAGGTTCCTCTTGTCCGCCATGGGTGTCTCTCCAATTGACTAATAAGCATCATGATAAACTAATATAATTAGTCTGTCAATGGATGGGCACGTCAGATCGTCATAGGGACCGCAGGAGGACTCCCTTCTCATGTAATCGTTTCCATTCTGTTACTGTATCCAGTGGAAATGTGAAGGCTCACACCCTAGGATGGAGTCATAGATTCCACATCGAAGGAGCACTCCATGACGACTCTGCCCGCCGCCGCCATTCCCACTTCGTATATTGACCACGACGGTGTCTCGTACTGGATGGAAAAACACGGGTTCTGCAAGGAACTCGTCATCGCCTCAATCGATGAAAAGGTGACCAAAACCTTTGCAGGACACGTCGCTGAAGGGTGCTTCCGCGCTCCCGTGACCTCGGACAATGCTCTTGCTTTGCGGAATGCGTTGCCGAACTTGACTCCGACCAAGTTCGGTTTGGCTCTCTCCGTTGGTTTCGGGGACAGGTTGGGACTCGCCACTCCCGGCCATGTCGCCGCTCTGGACGCAGTCGGCGGGAAGATCAAGCCCGTTTTCGCACAACAGTCCATCCGCGAGATGGGGCGTACGAACCGTACTCCCAGGAATGTCCTCGACGACGCGACCTGGGGGGCCTTTCAGGGAGGGTGGACGGGACAGGTGGGCGCCGACGCCGATCATCTCCATACGAATGAAGACATTGATCGCTGCGTCGAAGCGGGGTTCGTCTTCTTCACCCTCGACCCCAACGACCATGTGAATCCCGAAGCGGAGAATGCGCCTGCCGCACGCTGTGAGGAGATGGCTCGCGGGTTGGATTGGGCGGGCTTGGAGTCGAGCTACGAGGATTTCCTGCAACGTTATTCGGGGCACACCATCGATCTCGAGGACGAGTCCATCGTTCTCGACAATGAGTCTCTGATCCGGGCGATGGCGAAGTACGGAGACGCGCTCGTCCAGACCATGGCCATGTACCGGCATCTTCAGAACACGGGGATCGACTTCGAGTTCGAAATGGCCGTGGATGAGACCGACTACCCGACCAAACCCGCCGAGCACGTCGTCATCATGAGCGAGTTGAAGCGATTGGGGGCCAATCCCGTCTCATTCGCCCCTCGCTTCGTCGGCGGTTTCGAGAAGGGCGTCGAATATATAGGAAACCTCGCGGAGCTGAAGCGCGACTTCGAGATCCACGCCGAAATAGCCCGGGCCCTCGGACCGTACAAGCTCTCCCTCCACTCCGGTTCCGACAAATTCTCCACGTACCCCCTCATCGCCGAAGCAACCCGCGGAGTCGTCCACCTCAAGACGGCCGGCACCAGCTGGGCCGAGGCCCTGCGCGTGATCGCACGGTATGATCCGGCCCTTTTCCGCAAGGTGTTGGACCTGTCCATCCGAGAGTTCGAAACCAACCGCCAGAGCTATCACCTCAGCTGTGACCTGTCCAGGATTCCTTCCAACCCCTCGGACGTGGACCTGGAGAACCTGCTGACGCTGACCGACTCCCGCCAGGTCCTCCACGTCGGTTACGGCGCCGCCCTCACCACCTATCACGACGAGTTGTACGCCTGCTGGCTCACCCACGAAGACGACCTCACCGAGATCATCCGCGACCACTTCGTCAAGCACCTCGCCCCCTTCGCCCAGTGGGCCTGACCATCCACTGATCCATACCCGCCTCACTGCCAAATCCTCCCCCGGGCTGGGCGGAGAAGCTTCTTTCTCATTCACAACCCGTCCAAATCGTGCCCTCTTCCGGCCTGTTTCCAGTTCTGTCGGAGTTTGGTAGCGGATTTTGGCGAAATCGAGGGTACAACTCCGTCAAAACAGGAAGTACTCTCCAAGCAGTCACGCTATGGACGGGTTTTGTACCTCGATGAAGGCCGAGTCCGTACGAATGGTGACCGGCGGCCTCTTGCCATCCCCTGCTACGGTATCGGCCCAAAACAAAAAGCCAGCAATGGTACGAGGACTGTGAACAGGTACGGTGATGTCACATAATTGCCCCGCCGAGGCAGGGCAGAGTAAACACAAAAATGAGATCCTACCTTTGGCAGGATGACATCGTGCGGAACAATGACCCACGTACAATTTGGGAGAATTTGGGCCGAGGGCGTACACTTAATCCTCGGTTGTCTGTGCTCAACAAGTACCAGTCAACCCTCACCGACGACGAAAGAGTGTATGGCAAAGAAAGAGGGAGCCCTCGAACTCGAGGGGACTGTAGTGGAAGCACTTCCCAACGCGATGTTCCGCGTTGAGTTGAGCAACGGACACAAGGTCCTCGCAACGATTTCTGGGAAGATGAGGCAGCATTACA
>JGI24699J35502_11133877_pt1 | contig 17809 bp, 12 predicted proteins | sample TergutMp193P4_FD_35502 | JGI IMG/M metagenome (IMG submission 35502) | reverse complement strand
ATGATGAGAAGCCACCACCCGTATGGCTTCAAGAATCGGTAAACCATCCGATTCAGTGGATTTTTCACGATTGATCCTTCCTGTGATCAGTCAGGGCACGAAGCGTCAGAGTCTTGATCGACGCCGCGCCCATGGTTGGGAAAGCTGTTGAGACGATGAGCGAGGTGAGCCCGGTGGACACGATGTACGTGGCTGCCGTGGGCAGGTCGACGATGAAATCGTCCTCGTTCGCCGCGAGTACTTTTTCGATGGCGGCCATGAAAGACGCCGCCTGTACGGTGAATGTACGATGTGGATCCGGGAGGCCGTGTTCGCACACGTCGTCGGTGGAGGGTTGGTCGACGCGGTTCCTCAACCCCAGTCCGTTCAAGAATGTCGCACCCGGGCGTACTCGTTCAGTGTTCGTGTCTGAGTGCGCGGCCTGGATCCTGCGTCCCCTCATGGCCAGCATGAAGGTGCGTACCCTCGTGGCCGACTCCTGGACGACGTCGATGATCTCGGAGATCTTGTCCTCGACGGGCAGGGCCGGGTCGATGACGTCGATCTTGTCGATGAGATCCGTGAGATCCATGTACGACGTCATCGCAGCCCGCAAAAGGTCCTCTTTCGTGGGGAAGACGCGGAAAACGGTACCCTCCGCTATCCCCGCCGCGTCCGCGATTCTCTTTGTCGAGACGGAAAACCCCTCTGTCTCGAGCAGGGGTACGGTAGCCGCGATGATATCGCGTCTTCGTTCTTCCACCGTTCGGGGCCTCGCTCGTGCCACGAGATACCATTGTAGTGAGTGAGTACTCACTCATGCAAATGGGCCCGTCACTTCATCACCGTCGTGCCTGAGACGACCCTTGAAATGGACATTGCCGTACTCGCTGAAAGAGCCTGGAATGTGCCCGTCTGCACGTTTCAGGGGCTCCAGGCGTGCAGAAGCCAGCATTCCAGCCCAATTTCAAAGAATGGACATTGCCTAGCTCACGCTTGGGCGAGTTCAGTGGACTGTACGTCCAGCTTGAGGGCGTCGATCAGATGCGGGTGCCCGGCCATCAGGCGGGTGAGGGCGGACTCCATCTCGGCGGCGGACGTGGTGTCACCGAGTTCGCGGGCGGCCAGCAGCTGGTACCCGTACCCGAAGTAATTGAGCTGGGACTGACTCGAGGAGGTGAGTACGGCGAAATCCTCCTCGCTGAGAGAGGGAATCACCCCGCGGATGCAGGAGGATTCGACGAGGAATCGCAGCCTCTCCAGTTCGGCGGGCCTGCCCCCGGCGAAGAGGTTCTTCAGCTTGGAGCCGTCGGTGGCCAGGGATCCGCCGAAGGGGATCAGGGTGAAGAACAAATGAACAAGGGGCTGGATCAAAAGGACGGCGATCATCCAGTTCCTCAGCACCCACGCGACCACTGCGACGGTCACGATCACGGCGCCGCTGGCGACCAGGCCGGAGAACAGGTACACCGGATAGTGCCACTTTTTGTCCCTGCCCGGGTCCTTGGGAAAGGCGACCGAGATGCCGGTGAAGTACGTCCACGACCACCTGGGGAACGGGGTTTTCACCGTCACGTTTTTGTCCCAGGGAATGAACAGGCCCATGACCCCGATCCCGACGCATTGCCAACCACACAGTTTCGCCGCCAGCGCGTGACCGAGTTCGTGGACGACGATCACCACCATGGCCATGGTGATGATCAGGCCGACGAAGAGAATCACTTGGTCCGAACCCATACGATCTCCAATCCTTCATCTGGTTGGTCTCAGCAAGGATACCCAGCGCCCCAATCCAAACACCTTGGCGCGGGTCTAACGTGGAACGAGAAAGCGAAGAGTACCTCGTCGAGTCTTCACCTGTTCAACAAGCCAACCCCCGTCCCCCATTCCCACAATGGGTGAAGACCTGTTGTACGAAATGGTGAAATTCCCTCTGTGGCATGCTGAGACACTGGAACCGTGCTCGGCGCTTCGCGCCTCAACCTCTTCCTTGGCCTCGGCATAAAGAGCGAGCTCTTTCTGCACTCGGCCTGCGTTGAGGTCCCCGTGGATCAGAACCGTGGATCACCCATGGATCACGGGGAGGGAAGGGCGGCAGGATAGGGTGTACCCATGCAGAGACTGATTGACTCACCACGGGCCATCGCGGCGGTGATTGTGCTGTTCGCGTACAACGGACTCGTGATCGGGGTCTACTCGGCGTCGATCCCGATTCTGCGGGACACGATCGGGTTCGGCGACATCCAGATGGCCGTCCTGTTCGTCATCACGGGGCTCGCCGCTGTGACAACGATGCAGATCTCTGGCCGGGTCGCCGACTCCCGCGGCGCCCGGAAGGTCTGCCTGACAATGGTCGTACCGCTGATCATTGCGGCGGTCGGGTACGCCCTGGTGCCGACGTACCCGCTTCTGCTTGTCACGGGGGTGTTCTTGGGAATAGGCAATGGCGGTATCGACGTGGCCATGAACGCGCTGGGCGTCCAGGTGGAATCTCACCGGATGGACCGTGGCAAACCGCCCATCATGAGTTTCTTCCACGGGATGTGGGCCGTCGGGTGCTTCCTGGGCAGCCTCGCCATCTCGGTGGTGGGCACCGGGGTCGGCCTGGCCCCACGAGCCACCCTGGCCGTGGTCGGGCTCACGGCGGCCGGATTGGGGCTTGTCGCGTTGGGGATAGCGTACGAACTCACCCCTGACACCGAGCGCGTGACCCACACCACAGCCATGGGGAAGAAGGCCCCGATCCCGCGCGCCGCGTACCTGCTGGGGATCATGGCCATCGCCTTCGGCCTGGGAGAGGGCACAGCCTCCGACTGGTCGGGCACCCATGTCCGTCTCGTCGCCGGGGTCGACCCTCGTACCGCCGCGTGGGCTGTGACCGCGATGACCGCCTGCATGGTGGTGATCCGGCTGAGCGGGGATTTCCTGGTCACGAAGCTCGGCCGACGCAATCTGGTACGGGTGGGAGGTCTGGTCGCCTCCATCGGATATCTCACAACTGCCATTGCCACACCATTCCCGATTCTGCTTGTCGGATGGGCATTGGTGGGCTTGGGCGTCGGGGTGATCGCACCGCAGGTGTACGCGAGCGCCGGTCATCTGGCTGGCGGGAGGGGTCTGGCGGTGGTGGTCACCTTCGGGTACGCGACCTTCCTGATGGGCCCTGCCATCATCGGCACCCTCGTCCACCTGATCGGGATCCATCACACCATGGCGGTGCCTGGGGTGCTCCTGCTGGGCCTGGTCGTCCTGGCCGGAATCGCGATGAAGGACCCGCCCGGCACACACTGATGGACGCGGTTCGATGGTGATAACGACTAGTGTAGTGTTATCTATAAAGGAGGGGATGATGAATGTGAGAAAGCCGAGGTCGGATGTGGCTGTCCAGCCCGGAGACGAGCCTGTCATCGGCGACGAGTCCGACGAAACCGACGAGCAACCGGCTGTGACCGAGCCGCCGTCCGTACGCAAACACACGCCCATCTGGACAGACATGGTGCGAGTCATGCTCGTGTTCGCCGGGGCGTACATCATGATGCAATTCATTATGTCGGCGATCATGACCGTCCTGATCTTCTTCTTCGACTCGCCGATCCAGGACTACCTCACAGACCGGACCAACGCGGGGGAATCACTCCAGGCGGTGTTCGACGACCCGGCGACCACACAATTCCTCCTGCAACGGGTGGCGGTGTACGGGTTGTTGATCACCATCGTGGGTGACGTCGCCGCCCTGTCCCTCTACCTCATCATCCGGAAGAAAAAACTCTTCACAACCGACATCACCACGACCAAACCCGTGAACAACCGTTGGCTAGAACTGGGTGCGGCCATTGTTTTCATCTTCGGCATCCAGTTGGTCCTCTCCCTTGTCGACTCCCTGATCTCCTTGTCAGGGTACGATCCGTCCACTGTGCAGTCGAACCTGATCGGCCCGGACACCAACACCGTTATCGGATTCTTCAGCATTGTGATCATTGCGCCTTTCCTTGAGGAGTGGATGTTCCGCGGCGCCATTTTGCGCCACCTCGTCCCGTACGGGGTGAATTTCGCCATCGTCACCCAAGCCCTTCTGTTCGGCCTGTGGCACTCCAACCTCTATCAGGGGATCTTCGCCTTCGTCACCGGCCTGATTCTGGGGTACGTGGCGTTCAACTTCTCGTTGAAATGGTCGTACGCCATGCACGCGACAAGCAACGGCGTGGCATTCTTGTTTGGCATCTCGTGGATGCCCCAGTGGCTGCCCGGGGCCTTCTTCGCGCTGGCCTTCATCGCCTCGGCGGTTATCATCGTCCATTTCCGGAAGGTGATCCCGCTCGTCGTGGCCGAAGGCGCCCCCCAGATCGACCACCCCTTCCAGCAGGGTTGGAAAAACCCGGCATTCATCGCTGTCGCCGCAGTTCTGTTCGTGATCTGTTGCGTCATGATGGTTGTCGCGGGTGGGTGACCGCTATATGATCGAGGCTATGGATCACACTATTCTCGTGATCGGTGAATCACTCATCGACATCGTACGCGGCACACGAGAGGAAACCCGGTTCCTGCCCGGCGGCAGCCCCCTCAACGTGGCAGTGGGACTGGGGCGCCTGGGCCGTCACCCGCGGCTCGCCACATGGTTCGGGACCGACGAATTGGGCGAGCTGATCACCGCCCACTGCGAGGAATCACAGGTCGAGATCCTGCCCGGTTGCGATGGGGCGGAGCGTACCTCCACAGCCGAGGCGACCATCGACGACGACGGACACGCGAACTATGTCTTCGACATCGATTGGCAGATGCCGCCCATCAGGGACACGAACCCTGCCCTCATCCACACCGGTTCCATCGCCGCTCTCATGGAACCGGGCGCGACCCAGGTCCTGGAGCTGATCGAATCCACATCCGCGTTCGTCACCTTCGATCCCAACTGCCGCCCGACGATCATGGGGTCCCCCGACCGCGTGCGTGCCCTTTTCGAACGCTATGTGGCGGCGTCGGACGTGGTGAAAGTCTCCGACGAGGATCTGACGTGGCTCTACCCCGAATCCGCCACCGAGCGAGGGATGGTGGAACAGTGCGAGCGTTGGCTGGCGATGGGCCCGGACGTGGTCGTCCTCACCCAGGCAAGCCTGGGCGCTGTGGCACTGACCCACTCCGAAACGGTACGGATGCCCGCGGACACATCCCGGGGACTGAAGGACACCGTGGGCGCGGGCGATTCTTTCATGGCGGGACTCATCAACGGGATCCTGAGATGGGGTCCCGAACACAACGGCATCTACGCCGACCAGGATGTGATCACGGAGATCCTGGCTGAATCCGCCCTGATTTCCGGGGTCACCGTTTCCCGTGCGGGCGCAAACCCACCCTGGTTTTCTGAGATTGCGGATGATCTGATAGCATGTCAAGAGTTCAGTAACAGAACACGTGGGTGATTTTCAGTTTTCGTGATGATCGCCCAACGGCACTTACGGGACGCCAACCGGAGTCATCCCCTCCTCATATTCTCCGATTGGCGTCCCGCAGACTGACGGGGACAACATGAAAGAAGACTGGCTGGACGAGCAGACGGAGGCTCTGCTCGACTTCGCACTCAAATCCACCTGCAGCCAGGGCGGTTTCGGCTGGCTCGACGACGACGGCGCCATCGACCGGAAACAGGGACGGCCCTTGTGGATCACCTGCCGGATGACTCACGTGGCCGCCATCGGCGCCCTGCTCGGACATCCCGGATCCCGGGAGGCTCTCGACCACGGTTGCCAGGCCCTGGCCTCACTGTTCCATGACGACCAGTACGGGGGTTGGTACTCGCAGGTGAACTGGGACGGAACCCCCGCGGACAGCGCCAAATCCGCGTACCCTCATGCCTTTGTGACACTGGCCGCATCCAGCGCACTGCTCGCGGGAGCGGATGCTGAGGCTCTCTTCCAGGAAGCTCTGAGGGTGTCGACCACCCGCTTCTGGGACGAGGACGACCACATGGTGGTCGACCAGTGGGACCGTACCTTCAACCACCTGGACCCCTACCGGGGTGCGAACGCCAACATGCACACGGTGGAATCCTATCTGGCGGCAGCCGACGTGCTCGATCTCATCGGCGATGGGTCCGGGGCCGAGTGGAGACAACGGGGATTGGACATCACCGAGAGGATCATGGTGCAGGCCCGGGACAACAGATGGCGCATACCCGAGCATTACGACGCCAGGTGGATCCCCCGGCTGGAGTACAACCGGGACGCCCCCGCCGATCCTTTCCGTCCGTACGGCGCCACCCCCGGGCACAACCTGGAATGGGCGCGTCTGTGTTTGACGTTGTGGGCCAGCCTTTCTGATCCGCCCGACTGGCTGAGGCAGGCGGCAGTGGAGTTGTACGACCATGGGCTGACCGACGCATGGGCCGTGGACGGCCACGACGGGTTCGTGTACACGATCGACTGGAACGGGACGCCTGTGGTCCACGAGCGGATGCACTGGGTCATCGCCGAGGCCATCGGAGCCAGCGCGGCGATCGGGAAGGCACACCTGCGGGACACCTCCGCCGAACTGGACCGGTGGTGGGTCTACGCCGAGACGTACCTCATCGACCATGAAAAAGGTTCGTGGCATCACGAGGTGGATCGGTTCAACAAGCCCTCTTCCACGTGTTGGAAGGGCAAACCCGATGTCTACCACGCTCTCCAGGCCACGCTCCTGCCCGACCTTCCGCTGACGCCGACCATTGTGCCGGCGCTGTACCAGCAGCTGAGATCCTGACTTCGCAGGGATGACAGGATAGGCTTGTTCCATGGATGTTTTGGTGCGCTTGGAGAACGTCCATTTCTCCTATGGGCGTACGGAAGTTCTGCACGGGATCGACATGGATGTGCCCGCCGGGATGATCACCGGCCTGCTCGGACCCTCCGGACATGGGAAGACAACCCTGGTTAATCTCGTCGTGGGCGCGCTCGTGGCCACATCCGGAAGGATCCAGGTCCTTGGGGAGACGGCCCCTCCCCGCAAAATGAAGACGTCGATCGGCTATATGCCGCAGTCAGATGCGTTGTACGAGGATCTCACCGCGCGCCAAAACTTGCGTTTCTTCGGGGCGCTGTACGGCATGAGCCGCCGCGATCTGGACGCCGCCATCCCGAAAGTGCTGGACACGGTGAGCCTCAACGTCGCCAATGACCGCAGGACCGTTTCCGCGTTCTCCGGTGGGATGAAACGCAGGTTGTCTTTGGCCATCGCCATGGTCCACTCCCCCCGCCTGCTGATTCTGGACGAGCCGACTGTGGGGCTGGATCCTGTGCACCGAGTACGGTTGTGGCAGGGGTTCAGGGAACTCGCCAAGGCTGGGCGCACACTTCTGATCACCACCCATGTCATGGATGAGGCGGCCAATTGTGACGACCTCGTCATGCTCCATGAGGGACGGGTGATCGCGCGCGGGGCACCGCAGGAGATCGTGGCGGCATCCGGCAAGGCCAACCTGGAAGAGGCTTTCCTCGATTTCGAGGCACGCGAGGCCGATCATGCGTAACACGATGGCACAGGCCAGGCGCATCTGGCAGCAATTCTCCCACGACCCACGTACCGTGGTTATGTTCATTGTCGCACCCGTGTTGGTGCTGTGGCTGTTCAGCGCCCTGCTGGGCACCACCCCCGCGGATCCGAAACTGGGGCTGGTCGACGTGGGCGCACCCATAGCGGCAGCGTTGGACGAAACTAGTGACATTTCCTTGTTGACGAGGGAAGACGCCGATTCCCAGCTTGCTGATCAGTCCATCGACGCCATCGTGTGGATGGACGGGTCAGTGATGAAGGTGGAGGTGGAGGGCACCGACGCCTCGGTCACCGCCCGTACTCTCGCGGCCATCCAATCGGGGCTGAAATCGATGGCCTCGGGACAACAGGCGCTGCCGGATCTGGACGTGTCCTACCTTCACGGATCGGCCGACTGGGACAACTTCGATTTCCTCGGACCCGTGTTCATCGGGATCTTCGTGTTCGTGTTCGTCTTCATCACCGCCGGGATGTCGCTGGTGACCGAACGCACGGGCGGCACGATGGAACGCCTGTTGGTCACCCCCATCAAGGCATGGCAGCTGGTCGCGGGGTACTGTCTGGGATTCGGGGCGGTTTCGGTGGTCCAGGCGGGGATCGTGTTGTGGGCGTCGATCACCCTCATCGGCTTCCCCAACGAAGGAAACATTGCCCTGGTCATTTTGACGACCTTCTCCATGGCCATGGTCTCGATGACGCTGGGATTGCTGGTATCGGGCTTGGCCCGTACGGCCTTCCAGGTGATTCAGTTGATGATTTTGCTTGTCGTACCACAGATTCTCCTTTCGGGGATCTTCGATTTGACCAATGCGCCCACATGGATGAAGGTACTGAGCCTCTGCTTCCCGATCCGCCACGGCGCCGATGCCCTGCGTGGGATCATGCTGCGGGGCGACGGGCTGTCGAGCATCGGCACAAGTCTCGGAATCCTCTGGGCTTTCATTGTCGCTTTCTTCATTCTCGCGTGTGTCAGCTTCCGTGTCAGGCGCCAAAGATAGGGCTAGCTAGTTTTTCCTCAAGCTGGTAAACTTTGGGCCACTGGCCCTGGGCTTGAGCTGAGGAGGCGCCATGGCTGACAGCCTTGACATTCTCTCATCGGCGCATGCCACAGACCCCGTGAGCAGTGACAATTACTTGTTCACGTTGGCCCGGTTCGGCGATCCGGACGCCTTCATCCAGTTGTGGAACCGGTATTACACGACGGCATACCTGGCGGGACTGGACCAGGCGACGAAAAAGAATCCGGCCGCCTTGATCGTGACCTCCAGTTTCGAGCATTGGTTGGACCACACGGAAAAACGTACGCACGCCGACTCCTTCATGGCGGATTGGTACATTGGGATCACCCCTGAGCGCCTGAGCCCCGCCCACAGAGCGGCATTGTGGGCCTTCTACTCCATGAGCGAGCACAATCGAACATGCGTGTGGCATTATGTGGATCCCGCGGTCGGCGAGGAAGATGACGTGGCGGATGAACAATTCGCCTATTATCTCTCCGTTGCAGCAGGATCATTGAGGATTTCACTCGAATGGGAGGAGTTCGACCCCCCCAATTGGCGTGGCCTGCTGGTCGCCTCCATGCTCGGGTCAAGCACAGATGTGTACGACGAGCTGGGCAGCCGTATCTCCTCCGCCGACGTCATCTCTCCCCCCGATTGCCCGCAACTGAGGTTCTCCCAGCCTTCCAGACCAGTGCCGCTCAACTCCATCCTGCGTGTCATCGCCATCATCGTCGTCGCACTCGCACTGGCCCTCATCGGTATCTTTGGCTTGACAAGGTGGAACCGTTCCGAAGCCGATCAACCCCCAGAAACCATCCCTGTCGCGGTCACAACACCGTCCACGAGCCGTGCCCCGACCCCGACCCCCACTTTGAGCCCTTCCGCCGAGGTCACAGAAGAAACAACCGCGGCCGAACCAGAGACCCAGGCCAACCCCGCCCCAGCGAGGACGACATCGCGTGGGCGGGTCACTCAAACCAACCCCGCCCCCGAACCCTCGTACGGGCCAACCGGCGACAGTGGAATCGTGGACGCCGGCGGCGACGCCGGATCCAGCGACACAGGCGGATCCGGGGTGGATTCCGGATCCGGGACCGACACCGGCACAGAGACGCTCCCCGGCGACGATTCCCAACCCTGATCCCAAACCGGGATCAGTACCAGTTGGAGGCCACCTCGTGGGCCCAGGCGCCACAGGGGGTACCATACCGTGAAGAAATGTAGCCCAAGCCCCACCGCATCTGGGTGACAGCGTTCGTACGCCAGTCAGACCCGGCGGAGGCCATCTTGGACGCGGGCAGGGACTGGGGGATCCCATAAGCTCCCGATGAGGGGTTTTCGGCCGACCATCGCCAGCCGGATTCGCGGGTCCACAATTTGACCAGGCATTGGAATTGCGAATCGTTCCAGCCGTATCCCTGGATCATTCCGTACGCCGTGGCCTGGGCCTGCGCCGGGGACAGACCCCCTCCGCCGGACGAGCCACCGCCACCGGACGAACCGTTCGCCGCAGCCCTGCGGGCCTCTTCCGCTTGGCGGGCCTGTTCCGCCTGACGAGCTTTCTCAGCGGCGATCTGATTGTTGATGGAGGTCTGGTTGGCCTGCGCCTGGGCGAGAGCCGACTTGTCGTTGTTCAGCACTTTGTTGGCCGCGTCGAGCGCGTTTTGCTCCTCGGTCAGGGCGTCCTGCACACCGTCCTGGGCAGTCTGGGCCGCCACCTGTGCCGCTGCCGCAACCGCAGTTTGCGCCTCCGCGTCCTGTTTTGCCTGATCAGCGGCTTCTTGTGCCTGTTGGGCCTGATTCTGCGCGTCCAGAAGTTCCCGCTGGATCGTCTCCAGTTCACCGAGGTTGACCTGGTTCGTCGTCAGTACGGTGTCGCTCCACTGGACGCGATTGGCCAGGGAAGCCGTGGAATTGGTGTCGATCAGCACAGCCACATTGATCATTGGCAAATTCTCGTTCATGATCGACTGGGCGTACGCGATGATCGCATCTTTTTGAGAGTCGACTTTCGCCTGGCCTTCGGTGACCTTCGCCTGGGCCTCGGTGAGCTTCTGAGTGGCCTCGTACAATTCTTTCGCCTTGGTCGCCTCCACCTCCTGGGCCTCGTCCCACGCATCCTGTGCGGCTGTCAACGCCTCTTGGGCCTGGACCAGGCGCGCCTGCGCGTCCCGTACCCTCGCGTTGGCCGCATTCACAACCGCCTGAGATGAGTTGACGTTCGACTGGGCCTGGCTCGCCGCCTGGTCGGCCCGAGCCTTCTGGTCGGACAATCCGTCCGCCTGGGCAGAGGCCATGGAAAGGCTCATCACCGACGCGCACGCCAGTGACACGATCGTGAACACCATTGACTTCCTCGTCATGGAATCCTCCTTCTCCACATCGGGCCAATTATTCGACGATAGCCGTCACATTCGTCGATGGATAGAAATCACGTGCGATATCGCTGGCTCCCCGTGTCAAGACTCAATAAGTGGTTGAGCCTTGCGCCGTCTTGGCGAAGTCAGGATGAGGATGGCGACGAAGTACACTAGAGGCATGGCAATACCCGCTCTTGATTATTCCCGCTTCGATATGGATGTCTCCCCCGCCGACGACTTGTTCTGCCACGTCAACGGGCATTGGCTAGCAACAACTCCCATTCCCGATGACCGGGGTTCGATTGGGGCGTTCGAGGAATTGAGAGACGCCTCCGAGAAGGCGATTCGTACCATTTGTGAAGATCTGGGCGAACGCGACGATCTGGATCCGGACAGTGAGGAGGCGAAGATCGCCCGGCTGTACCGCTCTTTCATGGACGAGGAGGGGATCGAGGCCAGGGGCGCCGAGCCGCTCGCGGACCTGTTGGGGCGCATCGACGCGATCGGGACCGTCGAGGATCTGCGGACATGGTTCGGGTGGTGTTTGAGCCACGGGTTCACCACGCTGACGGATTTCGATGTGGATTCCGACCCCGGCGATCCCACGCGGTACCTGCTGTTCGTGGCCCAGGACGGGTTGGGCCTGCCTGACGAGTCCTACTACCACGAGCCCCAGCACGAACAGGTACGAGAGGCCTACCGCGAGCATCTGGCACGTACCCTTGCCCTGGCCGGGGGGCGTGACCAGCCCGACGAGGCCGCCATGATCTGGGATTTGGAAACCGACATTGCCGCCACTCATTGGGATATCGTACGGGTGAGGGACATGGTGGCGATGTACAACCTGCGTACCCTGCCCCAGCTGACCGAAGAAGCCCCTGACTTCGGGTGGAACTCGATTCTGGCCTCCGCCGACTTCTCGGTCGACGAGGTGGTGGACTGCCAGCCCAGCTTCTTCGCCGATGTGTCGAAACTGCTGACCGAGGACAGGTTGGACGCCTGGAAAGCGTGGGCTCGATTCCATGTCATCGAGGACCTTTCCCCGTACCTGTCCAGCGCTTTCGTGGAGAATCGCTTCGATTTCTACGGGAGAGTCCTCACCGGCCAGAAGACGATCCGGCCGCGCTGGCAGAGGGCCGTGTCCTTCGCCGAGGACGCGATCGGGGAGGGGATCGGCAAGATATACGTACGCGACCACTACCCGGCCGAAGCCGCACGACGCATGACACAGCTCGTCGACAACCTGCTCGCCGCGTACCGGGAATCCATCTCGAATCTCACCTGGATGGGGGATGAGACCAAAACCGAGGCGCTGGTGAAGCTGGACCATTTCCGCACCAAAATCGGCTGTCCAGCGGTCTGGCGAGACTACTCCGGTTTGCAGATCACAGACGACCTGATCGCCAACGTCCTGGCCGAGGGGGTCTTCTCCACCCAGTACGAGCTGAGCAAACTGGGCGGACCCATTAACCCCGATGAATGGCTGATGTACCCACAAACAGTGAATGCTTATTACCATCCGCTGCGGAATGAGATCGTCTTCCCCGCTGCGATCCTCCAGCCGCCCTTCTTCAACGTGGACGCCGACGACGCGGTCAACTACGGAGGGATCGGCGCGGTCATCGGCCACGAGATCGGCCACGGATTCGACGACCAGGGCTCGACCTGCGACGGCGAGGGACGGCTGCGGGACTGGTGGACCGACGAAGACAGAGAAGCGTTCGAAGCCGCAACGAAGGCGCTGATCGAACAGTACGACGAACTCGTCCCCGCCCAGACTCCCGGACTGCATGTCAACGGGGCGCTCACCATCGGGGAGAACATCGGAGACCTGGGCGGGCTGAGCATCGCCATCAAGGCGTGGCGCCTGGCTGGCGGGGATCCCGCCGAACCCATCGACGGATATACCGGTTTACAACGTCTTTTCTTCTCGTGGGCCGCGTCATGGAGCTATCGTTCCCGCGACGAACTCGTCGCGCAGCGCCTGGCCACCGACCCCCACTCACCGCCCGAATTCCGCTGCAACCAGATCGTGCGCAACATCGACGAGTTCTACGAAGCCTTCGACGTACAGCCCGGCAACGCCGAATGGATGGACCCGGCGCAGCGCGTCACCATCTGGTGATCACAGCCAGGCAAACAATAGTTTCAATATGAGGGTGACCCACAGTGTGAGCAGACATTGTATGGGGCTGGGCGGCGGGACGGCCACCACCTCGAAGGTGGCTGTGGTCGTGCCGGAGGCTCCGGTCAGAGTCACCGTGTACTGCCCCGCCGAGTAGCTCGACGGCACGGTGAACGACTGTGTCACCCGGCCGGTCGGGCTGGCGGTCACCGTGGAGATGGTCGAGCACGACGGACACATCGACACTGTCACCTGTTCTCCTCCCGCGAAGTGGTCACCAGTGACGGTTTGGGTCTCGCCGGGGTGCACCTGAGCGTACTTCATGGTCGCTGTGAGCGGAACCGGCGCCACGAGCTGTGCCGTCGAGGAGCCGGAAACATTGCCTGCTTCGTCACCCGCTGTCACCGTGACAGTGCCCACGGCCATGCCGGCCGGTGTGGGAACGGAATAGGATCCGTTCTCCAGCGCCTCGGCAGTGCCGGTCGTACCATCGGGGAAAGTCACCCTCACCAGGGCGAACGCTTCCACCGCGCCAATCCCGCCGGAGACCTCGACCATGTCCGCACGGTCGATCCTGGGCGCGGCAGGCAGGTCGACGTCCAGCCACATCGTCGCGGATTCGGACTGGTTCCCGGCGGCGTCGGCGGCGCTCACCCGCACCTGCCCGGAGACTGTTCCTTGTGGGATCTCAACGAGGTACGACCCGTCATGAGCAGCCGTCACAGATGCGGAGTTCCCGCCCGGGAAGGTCACTGTGACAATCGAATCCGCCTCGGCGGCGCCGGGGCCGCCGGAAACACCAGCGGCATTGGCTGTGTCGATCCTGGGGACGTCCGGAGCGGTCGTGTCACCGTTGCCGCCGCCAGTCTCACAAGACCAACTCGCCACGGGGAACCCCTGGGGATCGTCGGTCACCTGGTATGCGTTCACCACGGTCTGGTCGAAACTCGACCCGCCGCCTGATATCGACGACGTGAGTGACACCGTGTCGCCCGGATTCGCCTGGATGTGACCCACGTACAGATCCTCGCCCTGGATGGATCCCGTCGACTGGTCAGGCGTCGCCGCCGTCAGTTGGACAGGGACATTCCTCCATGTCATACCGCCGTCGGTCGAAGCCTGGAGCGTGACCTGGTCGGGCAGCGGAGCCGTCCCCAGTTGGTCCGCATGCACAATGATTGTCTGATCCCCCGACCCGTTGTTGGCGGCGTCCAACCCCGGCAGTTCGTACCACGCCTGACGCAGCGGTTCGATCTGCCAGTCGGTCGTCTGGGACTGCCAGGTCCATCTGGCGGTGACACTGTTCGAGAGGGTCCACAGGTCCCCCGGCGTGGTCGCGGTGACATCCATCTGGTAGGTGTGCTCGTCGCTGGACACGTTCGCTGTGAGGTCGTCGTTGGGCGCCGCGCTCACCAACAGGTCGCCGGTTGTCACATCCTTGATTGTCACCGTCGTCTGGCCGAAATCGGGGTACACCTCCTCCGGGTCCTGATAAGCCTCGAGTGAGCCCTGACCGTCGATGTACCTCAGGGCCGACACATCCAACTCATCGGCTTCCCTGGTCACGTAGGTCGTGCCGAGACTGAGCGACGTGACAGCGGCGCCAAGCGCGATGGTGTAGTGCTCGCCCGGCGCATAGGACCATTGCGGCCCCCGGTACGCGATCACCGCGGAGTCGCCCGAAGCGTACTCGGAGGTGATCCCCCAATCGACGTCGGGCTCGGCGTACAGGGTGTACGCCGACGGCACGCTCAGCGTGGCGCTGCCGCCCAGATCGAGGTCGTCACTCGTCGCGTTCCACGTGTCGGTCGCACTCCCGGGTCCCATGTCGCGGTGCTCGATCCTCAGCACGGCCGTGTTTCCATCCGGGGTGACGACGAAATCACCGCCCTGGCTGAGGTCGAAGCTGGATGTGAATCGATAGACATCTTGCACATTGCCACGTGTGAGGACGTCCAGTTTGTCCCCTGTGATCTGTGAGCCCACGAAAATCGGGATGTCCGTGCCGGGGTACGCGGCCAAGCCCGCCTGGAGGGAGTTCCATGCTGTGGTCGGATGCGTGGAATCAGCGATGAGCGCCTCGTACCCGCCGTTCGTGGCCTGTGCGATGGCGTCCATCGCCGCGTTCACCGTGAGATTGCTCGAGCGGATCACGAGAGCCGAATCCGCCGGCGCCTGCGCGGGCGCCTGGTCGGAGTTGACAAGGGTGTACGACGCTTGTCCCGGTTCAGACAGCAGACCCCACACAGGTTGCGTTGTCTCACCGCAGTCCGACGACACCAGCACCGCCGGGTCCTCGCTCCTGTCCAGTACGACAAGGCTCCATGTGCCATCGGTGGTGTCCATCACAGGTGTGACGGCCAGACGGTCGCCGCTCACGGAATCACCGAACGGAGGGTTCTCGCTCACCTCGTACGCGACCTGGCCCGATGGCAGGGTGTACCTCAGGGTCATCGAAGGTGTGGAGGTCACTGGCTGGTCGAACTGGAAATCGACGGGGACGGCCTGAGAGGAGTCAAGCCGGATGGTGGTGGACGAATCCACCTGGAAGGCCGGGGTGAGCATGTACACATACGTGTCGCCGATGTCCGTGTTGGCAACGAGGGAGTACCCTTCGACGATATAGTTTCCGCTCGTCACCTGGAAGACGGCAGACGCGCCATCGGAGGGATTGACGTCGGTGAATTCTCCCGTGTCCAGATTGACGATCCTCGCTGAGACCAACGGGGCCGAGACCGCTTGGGCCGTCACTGTGAAGGATGTCGGCGCGTTCGCCCATCCGATGGGGGTTTGGATCACCGTGTCGTCACTGCTTGTCGCGGTGACATAACCTCCGACGTACCCCTCGTCGAACGCGGTCGGATCCACTGTGACAAGGATGCTGGTTTGACCCCCGGCCGGAACCGTGATCGTACCAGCCGAGACTGAGATCCCGCCGGAGCCGTCGATGGAAAGGTCGTCTGAGGCGGGGTCGATCCCAGCTTGGTCGGCGCCGGCGTCACTGATCTGTGTGGGCTTGCCGAGGCTGGTCGTGAATGTGGACGACGTCGTCAGGGTGTAGGTCTGGTCCTCGCTGCCGGTGTTGAGATAGGTCAGTGTGGCCGTGACCCCAGCGGGGTACGGGGGTGCGAGCGTACCGAAGTTGAGCTGGGTGGGAGTCGTGGTCACCGTCTGGGCGATGGCCGCGGGGATGTCCACCAACCCGGCGCCCTGCCTGAAAACATTGGTTGCTACTGGCTGGGCCGACGCCATCAGTTTGGCCCTGATCTGGGTACGGTCCGCCGACGGATCGGCTCCCCTGAGCAACGCCGCTGCTCCGGAGACCAGAGGAGCGGCCATGGAGGTACCGTCCGCGCTCATGTACCCTCCTGTGAACGCGGAGGCCGCCGTGATGGCCAGCCCCGGGGCGAGGACTTCAGGCTTGACCGCGCCGTCGCCGCGCCTGGGGCCGTACGATGAAAAAACCGTGGGTTTGCCCGTGGAGTCGGTGGCCCCCACGGCGATGGCCTCATCGGCTGTCGCAGGAGCATTGATTGTTTGTGCGGCCCCGTCGTTTCCGGCTGAGACCACGATCACGCAGTCGTACTGCCGGGCGATCCGGTTGATGGCCTGAGAGGGGAACGAGGTGCCGTCGTCATAGCCGTCCGTCCACCCGATGCTCATGTTGATGACGTCGGCGCCCTGCTCAGCGGCCCATTCGACTCCCGCCAAGATGGATGAATCCGAACCGTCCCCCGAGCCGTCCAAAACACGGGCATTGATCAATGTCGCATCCGGGGCGACCCCGGCGTACGTACCGTCAGACGCGGCCCCCGTGCCGAGGATCTCCGAAGCGACGAATGTGCCGTGTCCTATGCCGTCAGTCGGCGATCCGGACCCGGAAAAGTCCCGCTCAGCCACAATCTTGCCCGCCAGATCCGGGTGTGAGGAGTTGACGCCGGAGTCGACCACAGCCACCTTCACCCCATCGCCGGTGTAGCCTTCCTCATTCGCCTCGTCTTTTCCGATCAGACTCATCCAGGCTGGTTCTGACCCCATCGACACCGCCTGTGCAGTGACGCCGTCCACATGGACCCGCCCGTCGAGCCAGACCTTGGACTGAGATGAGATCGGGTCGGTGCTCGATGTGGGAGCGGTGGCCAATTCATCCAGCAAATCCCATGCCGGGGCCGGTCCATTGTCAGCGCTGACATCGACCTGGCCGACCTGCGCGCCCGCCGCGTCGAGGGTGTCGGTGACATCGACTCCCAGGTCAGAGGCCTCTTGGGCGCCAGCCTTCACGGAGGTGTCCTCGGGCTGGACCACGATCACCGGGAGGGTGGGGCCCAGATCGTACGAGGCGAGCGCAGTGACATTGAACAATTCCCGGTCCAACTGGTCGGGGACCAGGGACGCGACGTCGCTGGGCACCACGTACACCTGTGACGCCGAGATGGTGACGGAAAATCGGGGGGTGGTGCCATCCGGGCGGACCACGGGCGTGATCTGGGTCACCTGTCCATCGGCGCTCAGATCTACCAGATCGCCGGTGACCAGGCGTACCTCATCCGCGGTCGCACCAGAATTGAGGCGGATTTTCTGATTCGCGGCCCCCGTGCCGACCTGGGCGGACGGATCAGCCTGAGCTCTCGGCGCGGTCGGTACGATGATGCCCCCCAGCCCCAAAGCCAGCATGCTTACTATCACAACAAAGCGATAGGATTTCTTCATTGGACTCCCCTAAACGTGGTATTTTTCTATCTTAGAGGAATCGATGGGATATTGCTATTTCGCATGTCGGTACGCGGCGGGGCGCGAATCGGGGTGTTGAGAGGGTCAACACC
>JGI24699J35502_11133878_pt1 | contig 17826 bp, 12 predicted proteins | sample TergutMp193P4_FD_35502 | JGI IMG/M metagenome (IMG submission 35502) | reverse complement strand
TCCGTATGGACTTTAACATTGATAACCCCATGCAAACGTAGTGCAGCTTGGGGTTGTTAATGTACCTCTCACTCCTTGGAACTGCGTAGCAGTTCAACATATAGTGCTGTACATAAACGTATTACATTGAACTTCGTTCGGAGTTCCATACTCGCGGGGACTTCCTTGCCTCGCACTGCGCTATGCTTGTACGAGGTTATCCATGTTTCACGCCTGCGGCGTAATTTCATGTCGAGTCACCCAAATTGATGTCGCAAAATTTATAAAACATTGATTATTATACAGTTAGAAAATCGCACTTTTTAAAGTGTCAAAGTCAGGAGCGGCTATACCCCCTTATTTTTTAAAAACTACCTTAATAGCTGATGCAAAACCAATTAAACCTGCCCTTATTTATTTTTAGGACGAGACAGCCGCATGGCGGTGCCGGGGGGTTGGATATTTCCCCGGTTGCATTTTACATCAAACTAGATCAATAAATCCGGATTGATGCAAACGGAAAACAGGATTGAAAAAAGCAGCGTCAAAATCGAAGTTTGTTTTAAATACGGATCCAATGATTCAGGGTCGGTTGTCCGGATGATGTTTTTCAATCCCCGGAATAAAAAGATAAAAACAACAAGGTATGCAAATTGGTACCAATAAGCACAGGCATAGATGAGATTGTATAGAACGGCGCACAAACAGGCACCGATAATCAGTGCGGCATGGTATCGTTTCGCATTTTTTATTCCGATGCAGACCGGAACGGTGAATTTACCCGATTTCCGGTCATTGTCGATGTCCCGCATGTTATTGACGTTCAATACCGCGATGGTTAACAGCCCCATGGATACAGACGGCAATACGGGATGAAAATCAAAAACATGAACATGTAAAAAATAAGTTCCGATAACGGCGACGGGCCCGAAAAACAGGAAGGAAAAAAAATCACCCCATCCTCTATATCCGTAAGGGTTGTTTCCTGCCGTATACTTTAACGCGGCGATGATCGCCGATATGCCCAAAAACAAAAATACGGCGATTTGAACAATCGATAAATATTTTACTGCTTGATAAATCAACAAACATCCGGAAACGGCTGCAAAAATGACGGCAATCATGATCCCCGTTTTCATTTCACGCACGCTGATCAATCCGCTTTGAACAGCTCTTTTCGGGCCGACTCTTTCTCCGGTGATGTCGGTTCCGTGTTGATAATCGCCCAGATCGTTGGCCAGATTCGCCGATAATTGCAACCCGATTGCAGTCAGAACGGTCAGAATCAATATCGGGAAATCGAAACAGCCGACGGCAAATGCCACTCCGCTGCCCAGCAAGGTACAAGCCGTCGCCAAACAAAGCGTCCGTAACCGGAGGGCCGATATCCAGGCATTAAAAACAGGCGATGTAAAACTAATCATCCTCTTCTTCTATTTCCTCTTCCTCTTCGGACGTTTTCAACCATCCTATACCTTTGATTTCTATTCGTTGATCGGCGGTGCCGTCCCAAGACGTTTTGAATCCGGCTTTATTTAACTTGCCGACGATCATTTTTCCGATACCGACAGTCTTTTTATCGTCTTGATCGAAACTGTCGAAACACAAAAACAAATTCCGGATTTCCGGATTGACGGCTCTTTCCAAATCCTGTGTATGGTAAAAACAATATCCGGCCGGTTCGACGCCGTCTTCCCGTAAAATGTCGGCCACTTGGACAACATCATCGTACCCGTCTTGCTCGGTATACCCGGCTTTATGCAACGAAATAATGTTTTCTTCGTTTAATTCTTCGAAAACAGCCGCAAGTTTCTCGTAATCGGTCGGTCTTTCCCACGTTTTGCTTTCTTCGAGGTGTGCCTCATATTTTTCATCGATGAATGTTTTGAGCCAAGCTTCATCCACCTCTTCATCATAAAACACATCCATGATGTCGTCAAAGATTTCCTCTTTGGTGCTGAAGCCGAAAATCACTTCATCGTTCACCTGTTCCGTTATTTCCTCTTTGATCTCGTTATTCATACATTAATATATTAATTGTACCGACTTTATCTCAGCGATGTTCTTTCCACTAATTTTACCCCTTTGACGGTTTTTATTTTGTTGATCAATCCGTTTAACTTGGACGTGTCGGAAATAAACACCGTGATGTCTCCTTGAAACAATCCGACCGAAGAATTGACGTCAATGGAACGCAAAGATATATCTTTTTCTTTGGAAATGATCGAAGAAATATTGGTCACGATGCCGATGTCGTCGTATCCGACCACATGCAGCGTCACCGGATAACGGGTTTCGGCTTTTCCGGTCCATTTTGCCTTGACCACGCGATATTCGAAACGGGAGATCAGTTGCGGTGCGTTTTTGCAATCTTTCCGGTGTATTTTGATTCCGCCGTGAGAAGAAACGAACCCGAAAATTTCATCGCCGTAAATGGGCGAACAACATTTAGCCAACCGAAAGTCCAATCCTTTCAGGTTTTCGTCGATGATCAGCGTATCGTCATCGTGCGATTTAACCCTTTCGGGTTGAGATGCCGTAAACGATTCGGCAGGACGTTGTTCTGCCATATCGTGTTGTTCTTTATCCTTTTTTTCCAGATCGAGATATTGTTCGATCACGTTGTTCGGATCTTTTTTTCCGGAAGCAAGATCATAATAAAAATCGGTGACGGTTTTATATCCCATCTTTTTGATCAACCTCATGACAGCAGCTTCGTCGAAGTCGATTTTCTTGTTTTTGAAGCGACGGAACAAAAGTTCTTTGCCGTATTCCGATTCTTTGAGTTCCTGCTCTTTGAGCGCCTGTTTTATTTTGACACGGGCTTTTGACGTAACGGCAATGTTGAGCCAATCTCGTTTGGGCGACTGACCGGGCGAAGTGGAAATGGTTACCTGATCGCCTGTTTTCAGGAGATATTTAATCGGAACATTTTTGCCGTTGATTTTTCCTCCGACACACCGATTTCCCACATCGGTATGGATAGCATAAGCAAAATCCAGTACCGTTGCGCCTTGAGGAAGTTTATGCAGGTCGCCTTTCGGAGTAAAAACGAATATTTCTTCTTCATAAAGATCCAGCTTGAAATCATTCATGATTTCCGTCGGAGTGCTGTCGGGATGTTCCAGAATCGCTCTGATATTCATCAGCCACTCATCCAGCCCGCTTTCGCTTTTCACCCCTTTGTATTTCCAATGAGCCGCAAATCCGCGTTCGGCGATTTCATCCATGCGTTTGCTCCGGATTTGCACCTCCACCCATCGTCCGTCCGGGCCCATCACCGTGATGTGCAACGATTCGTAACCGTTGCTTTTGGGAATGGACAACCAGTCTTTCAATCGTTTGGGATTGGGTTGATACATATCCGTGATGATGGAATATACTTGCCAGCATTCTGCTTTTTCCTTTTCGGGGTTTGTATCCAGAATCACCCGGATGGCGAATAAATCATAGATATTTTCAAATTCGGTTTGTTGTTTTTTGATTTTATTCCAAATTGAAAAAATAGATTTAGTCCGGCCCTTAATGTCGAAATGAAGTCCGGCTTTTTTCAGTTTATCCTCTACCGGGCCGATGAACGAGGCAATATATTCGTCGCGTGATTTTTTGGTTTCATTCAGTTTTCGGGCAATCGTATTATAAACGATTCTGTCGGTGTACTTCAAAGCCGTGTCTTCCAATTCCGATTTGATGGCGTACAGCCCCAACTTATGAGCCAGCGGGGCATATAAAAAAAGCGCTTCGTTTCCGGCTTTCATCCGTAATTCGTCATTTTTTACCCGGCGCAACAAACGCAACACATTCAGGCGTTCGGCGATTATGATTAAAATGACGCGGACATCTTCGGCGAAAACAAGCAGCAATTGTTTGAAATTTTCACTGTCGACGACCGGATTTTTTGCATACAGTTCGTTAATTTTCAACAATCCTTTGATAATGACCACGACATCCTGCCCGAAATACCTTTCGATTTCATGCCGGTGCACCCGGTTGTTTCCGACCAGATCGTATAATAAAACTGAAATGACGGAAGCCCGCTTCAATCCGACTTCGGTTGAAATAACAAGCGCGGCGTAAATATTTTTTACGATTGGATGAACCCCCAACTCATTGTCGGAATAATCGCCGTTTAATACGGCTTTTTTGAGCATTGACTTCAAATGAAGAAATTCTTTTTTGGTGTAAGTATCATCCACCGACAAAAGAAGTTTTTTATAAGCAGACAAGAATTGTATTCTTGCTTCTTTATTCGGGAAAAGAGGATCATTCATTGTATCAATCGAAATCTGTTTGTTTATGCACCCATCGTGCATCTTCTGGGGAAGGTTTCGAAAAGAATGGCACGGTTAAAGTGCAATCATAATAAAACACCTCATCCTTAGTAAATAACGATGAGGTGAAAATAGTTCAAAAAAAATATTTTTTTAGAAGAAGTAAGCAGCGGAAATATTCCAACCTCTGTTTTTTGCATCATTTTCGTATGCTTTGGTCAGCCCCCAACCATAATAAGCTTCGACTTCTAATTTCGAGAACAAAGAAACACCACCTCCGAGTCCCAAGCCCATATCAAAATTATGAAAATCTCCGAAAGCATCGACAATTTCTTTCGCTTTTTTGTTATCCACGGCCAAACTGAAATACGGACCGGCTTTCACAAAAACGCCTATGGGAGACATCGGAATTTTAAAATTCCACTTCAAAAATGCGGGAATATCCAAGTACCCGATTCTGACATTTTTGGATTCCTCTCCTGTAAATTCCTCTCCGACCGGGATTTTCACGTCCGCTCCCCGTTGAGTGTATAACAATCCCGAAGAAATACCGAATCCCACCAACGGGAAGTTGATGTCCAAAGCCAAACCGCCGGAAAATCCGGTGATGTTGGATTTATTGAATACGTCAGTACTTAAAGAAAAATCCGAAACATTCACTCCGCCTCTCACACCAAATCGTATTTGTCCGTGTGATAAAATCGGAAATGAAGCAGCTAAAATCAAGCATAAAAATAGTCGTTTCATATTTTTTAGTTTTTATGTGAGAGATTTAGAAAAATAACCTTGTATGCATTGGTTAAAATTCATTAATCCAATGAGTTAATAAAAAACCTGTCATCGAAAAGCAAACACTTTTGTCATCCGGCAAATTTAGACAGGCAAAATAAAGGATTTTTATCAAAATAACCAATTAAAAAAGTAAAAAAGTGTATTTGAATTTTAAAATACTCATAAAATGATTTGCGTATTTCTGATGTCGTATATTTTTAAAAAATATATCAAATAATAATAGTTATTATTTAAAATAAATTCTTATCTTTGTTTTTGTTAAGAATAACAGCTTCATTATGTCGTAATGATTTGTTATATAGCTATTTAAATAGTGCAAGTTGAATTTTGCCGGGTATTTATTAAGTTTGTTTTTTTAATTGAATGATTTATGAAAGACGAGAAAAAGAAAATTTTGACGACCAATCAGGGCATTCCGGTAGAGAGTGACCAAGAGTCGGTTTCAACCGGTATTCCCGGTGTTACGCTAATGCAGGACGTTCATTTGATCGAAAAACTGGCTCATTTCGGTAGGGAACGGATTCCCGAAAGAGTGGTGCACGCCAAAGGTGCGGGAGCTTTCGGTTATTTCGAAGTAACACATGATGTAAGCAAATACACTCGTGCGGCCTTTTTAAATCAAATCGGCAAGAAAACGGAAATATTCGTTCGTTTTTCTACGGTTGGCGGTGAACGTGGAAGCGCCGATGCCGAAAGAGATCCGCGAGGTTTTGCCGTGAAATTTTATACCGAAGAGGGAAATTATGATTTAGTGGGAAACAATACGCCTATTTTCTTTATCCGTGATGCCATCAAGTTTCCCGATTTTATTCATACGCAAAAAAGAAATCCGGCAAACAATCTGAAAGACCCGAACATGGTGTGGGATTTCTTCTCGTTGACGCCCGAATCATTGCATCAGGCAACCATTTTATATTCTAACAGAGGAACGCCTTTTACGTACAGAAACATGCATGGTTTCGGAAGTCATACGTTCCTTTGGTATAATAAAGAAGGAGAATACGTTTGGGTAAAATATCATTGGCGTTGCGAACAGGGTATAAAGAATTTTACAGGCGCCGAAGCAGAAGTAATGAAAGGAAAAGACCCGGATCATGCCACACGTGATTTGTTTGAAGCGATTGCCCGCGGCGAATATCCGTCTTGGCGGTTGGAAGTGCAGATTATGACTCCCGGACAAGCCGAAAAATATCGTTTCGATCCGTTTGATGTGACAAAAGTCTGGTACAACAAAGATTTTCCGCGTATTCCCGTCGGACGCATGGTGTTGAACCGGAATCCGGAAAATTATTTTGCCGATGTGGAACAAGCCGCTTTTGCACCGAGTAATTTTGTTCCCGGAATCGGGCCTTCTCCCGACAAATTGTTACAGGGGCGGTTGTTCTCTTATCAAGATACCCATCGTCACCGGTTGGGAACCAATTTTCATCAAATTCCTGTCAATTCGGCGAAAGCCGCCAAAACCGATACTTATCAACGCGACGGTTATATGGCGGTTGACGGAAACGGAGGCGGCGCTCCCAATTATTATCCGAATACGATGGGAGGAGCCGTTCCGGACGAAACAATCAAGATGCCGGAGATTCCTGTTTCGGGAACGATTGCCCGTCATAAACTCGAAATCAAAGATATCGATTTCGAACAACCGGGCGAATTGTACCGCCGGGTATTGAATGATTACGAAAAAGAACATCTGATCATCAATATTGTCGATAGTTTGAGCCGGGCAATGGAACGTTTGCAATACCGTCAAACGGCTTTATTCTACAAAGCCGATCCGGATTGGGGGATGCGGGTTTCCGACGCATTGAATTTGAGTTTCGACAGAGTCAAAGAATTGGCGGCAATGTCGCAGGAAGAAAGAGTGAAAGCCACAAGCAAGAGTTAAGAGTTAAGAGTCGGGCGGTGGAATAGGATTATTGTATCAAGCACCGCACGAAATCCGGAACATGTGGAGACGCGGCATGCCGCGTCTCCACGGGATGCCACGGAAGGGAATACCTCCCTAACCCTCGAAAGGGGAGAAGGGAGGGGTTGTTACGGCAAAGGCTGAAAGTCCTGTATTGTATGCAGGGCTTTCAGCCTTTACTCTTTGCGCCGATTACTTTTTCTGACTTTGACACTTTAAAAAGTGCTGTTTTCTAATTGGGTAATAATCCATGGCTTATAAATTTTGCGACATCAATTCGGGTGACCCGACATAAAATAACGCCGCAGGCGTGAAACATGGATAACCTCGTACAAGCGTAGCACCGTGCGAGGCAAGGAAGTCCCCGCGAGTACGGAACTCCGAACGGAGTTCAATATAATGCGTTGATATACATCACTATATATTGAATTGCTACGTGGTTCCAAGGAGTGAGAGGTATATTAACAACCCCAAGCTTGCACTACGTTTGCATGGGGTTATCAATGTTAAAGTCCATACGGACTTTTTTAGGATGACGCATTGTCAAAGTCAGGAAAAAGTATGCTTATTTAACATCCTGTAAAATAATAGCTTACAAGAGAATTAATGCGTACTTAACAATTATAAACCATTACTCATTATCAATTAATTATAGCAGCATACTTTGTAGAGCAGCACCCTTTTTCTTTTTATCGATTTGTTCTTGCACGATGGCATCGATCACCGCAACAGTTGTGATGTTTACAATATCGCGGACGGAACTTTCGAAATCGGTAAAGTGTACCGGTTTGTTCAATCCCATTTGAATCGGGCCGATAGTCGTCGATTTTCCCGCTTCCATGTTCATCAATAATTTATGGGCGATGTTTGCCGAGCTGAGGTTCGGAAATACCAACGTGTTAACATCTTTTCCGATCAAACGGGTAAACGGATATTTCCGATCGCGCAATTCTTTGTCCAAAGCGAAATTAACCTGCATTTCTCCGTCGATCAACCAATCGGGATATTCTTTTTGTAAGGTGTTCACCACTTCGTGGATGCTTGCCGGACTGCCTTCGGTATCGGAGCCGAAATTGGAGTACGACAACATTGCCATTACCGGTTTGTGGGCAAAAAACGAAACGGCATCATGCGTTAATTTTGCAATGTCGATGAGAGCTTCCGTCGACGGATGCCGGTTAATCAACGTATCGGCAAGAAAGAACGTTCCTCTTTTGGACGTGATGATATGCATGGCGCCGAAATGATTATATCCTTCGCGAATGCCGATCACTTCTTTGGCTACTTTAATCGTGTTGGAATATTTCGTATAAACACCGGTGATAAAAGCATCGGCTTCGCCGGTTTCCACCATCATCATTCCGAAATAGTTGCGTTCGAACATCTTGTCCCGGGCTTCATCGTACACCACACCTTCGCGGCCTCTTTTTTCGGCCAATAAACGGGCGTATCTGTCGCGGCGTTCTTCTTCATCGTCATGACGAAGGTTAATGATTTCGATGCCGGTTAAATCCAACTCCAATTCATTGGCCAATTTTTGAATACGTTCCGTATTTCCCAGCAATATCGGATAACAAATGCCTTCTCTTTTGGCAACGACGGCGGCTTTAAGCATATTTTCATGTCCGCCTTCGGCAAATACCACCCGTTTGGGCGATTGAACAGCCATTTCGGTGAAACGGCGGAGCAGTTTGTTGTCGTGCCCCATCAATTCGTTGAGTTTTTGCTTGTAAGCTTTCCAGTCGGTGATTTGATGGCGGGCGACACCCGATTCCATGGCTGCTTTGGCAACGGCAATCGAAACTTCGATCAACAATCTGGGATCAAGCGGTTTGGGGATCAAGTATTCGCGTCCGAATGTCAGACGTTTGATATTGTAAGCGGCATTCACCACATCAGGCACCGTTTTCTTGGCCAACTCGGCAATTGCTTTCACCGCAGCCAATTTCATTTCTTCGTTGATGGCGGTGGCTCTTACATCCAACGCACCTCTGAATATGTAGGGAAAACCCAGTACATTGTTCACCTGATTCGGATAATCGGAACGTCCCGTGGCGAAAATCAAATCGGGACGCGATGCTGTCGCATTTTCATAAGAAATTTCCGGATTCGGATTTGCCAGTGCAAAAACGATCGGATTTTCGTTCATCGAGCGAACCATATCTTGTGTCAGCACGTCGGCAACCGACAATCCCAAAAACACGTCGGCTCCTGCTATTGCTTCCTGTAAAGTACTGATGTTCCGGTCTGTCGCAAAAAATCTTTTGGATTCGTTGATATCGGTGCGCCGCGTGGTGATTACCCCTTTACTGTCGACCATCACGATATTTTCTTTTTTGGCGCCCAACATCATATACAGTTTGGTACACGAATTGGCGGAAGCGCCGGCGCCGTTCACCACGATTTTGACGTCTTCGATTTTTTTGCCTGCGACTTCAAGCGCATTGATTAATCCGGCAGAGGAAATAATGGCGGTTCCGTGTTGATCGTCGTGCATCACGGGAATATCCAGTTCGGCTTTTAAACGAGTTTCGATCTCGAAACATTCGGGCGCTTTAATATCCTCCAGATTGATTCCTCCGAAAGTGGGAGCAATCGCTTTAACGGTTTGAATAAATTTTTCGGGATCTTTCTCATTGATTTCGATATCGAAAACATCGATTCCCGCAAATATTTTAAATAGTAACCCTTTTCCTTCCATAACGGGTTTTCCGGCCAACGCCCCGATATCTCCGAGACCCAAAACAGCAGTTCCGTTTGAAATTACGGCCACTAAATTGCCTTTTGTCGTATAATCGTATGCCGTATTCGCATTTTTTTCGATTTCCAGACAAGGTTCCGCCACACCCGGAGAATAAGCCAGCGATAAGTCGTGTTGTGTACTGTAGGGTTTGGTCGGAATGACTTCTATCTTTCCCGGTTTTCCTTGAGCATGATATTTCAAAGCTGCTTCTTTAGAGATCTTTGCCATACAAACAAAAATTATAAGTTAAAGTTATACGTTAAAATTATTCGGAATAAGCATTTTGTAATCGGTTATTCTTACTCCGGATAATGAAAATAGTCACTTTTTGTGAATTTGTTCTGTTAATTTTTACAATTTATCGACGTGGCAGAACAGTTAGGTTGATAAATGTTACAATTAAAGTGATTTTTGATATAATTTCATTTTAAATGCGCCTGATTGGGTATCAAATTCACATTTTTTAAAGGTCGTGCAAAGCTACTAAAAAAATCGGTATCCGGCCTATTCTTTTGCTTTTTTTATTACGCGAGGCGACATTAATCCGCAACTTTAAAAAATTTGTCCGGCAAATAAGAGAATATTTATGATTTTTTGTACCTTCGTGCGCTCATTTAAACAGAAATAACAACTAACCAATCAAAAACATATTTTCGAATAAATGGCTACATTAGAAAAAATCAGAAAGAGAGCCGGTCTTTTGGTGGCTGTGCTGGGGATAGCATTATTGGCATTTATCGTCGGAGACCTATTTAATATAGGGTCGGCTTTCGGAAGAGACAAGCAGGCAAAAATGATCATCGTCAACGGAGAAGCTGTTTCCCGTGAGGCCTATCAACAAATGGTTGATGAAATGACCCATATTCAGGAAAAATACAGCGGTCGTACATTAAGCGGAGAAGAAGAATCTTACCGGGTACGTCAAAATGTTTATCAAATGCTGGTTGATGCCGAATTGGTCAAGGAACAATCCGAAAAAGTCGGGCTGACCGTAACCGATGATGAAGTTTCCGATATGTTGTTCGGAGTGGAACCGGGAGCTTTTATTCAAAATTATCCGGCATTTGTCAATCCTCAAACCGGACGTTTTGACAGAAATCTTTTGATGCGTTTTGTTCAAGCCGGCGACTCAATTGCGGAAATAAACAGCGAATGGCGTTTTATCAAAATCATGGCGCAACAGCAACGCCGTCAGGAAAAATACAGTACGCTTTTGACCAAAGCGATCGGCCCGAATTCCTTGGAAGCTAAGTTTAATTTTGAAGCCGGAAAAACAAGCGCCGATTTTGCGTATGTGCTCAAACCATACCGCTCGATAGCCGATTCTACCATTGAAGTGACCAAAAATGACCTCAATGCGTTGTACAAGGAACGGAAACAACGTTATAAACAAGAAGAAAGTCGCGGCGTGAAATACATTACATTCGATATTACGCCGAGCGAAGAAGATTATCAACAGGAGGAAACCCGGATCGCGAATTTGAAAGATCAGTTTGAGAAAGCGTCGACCACCAATGAAATCGAAGATGTGGTGGGGATTATTTCCGGAAACAAATTTGTGAATGCCTTTATCTCGACAAAAAGATTGACTCCTTCGGTAAAAGCATTTACAGACAGTGCAAAAATAGGGGAGGTGAAAGGCCCTTATTTGGAAGGAGATACGTATAAAATGTTAAAACTTATCGGTAGAACGGTTGCACCCGATTCCATTCAAATTCAACAGATTATGTTTCCGTTGAGTGAAGATCCCCGTGCTACGGCCTTTGTAGACAGCATCCTGAATGTGTTGAACGGCGGAAAAGATTTTACGGAAGTGTCGAGAAGTCTTGGTGTGGAATCTGCTCCGATTTGGGCGACGGAAGATCAATTGATGAATCTGGGAGAAACTTTCAAGAATGAATGTTTTTCATTGCCGACAAAAAAGGTGACCAAATTGAAATCCAATAACGGCATTCATTTATTGGTTGTGAATGAAAGAACGCAACCGGTATCCAAAATAAAAATCGCGGAAATCGACAATACCGTGATCGCAAGCAGTAAGACGCACAATAATCTGTATAATCAAGCCACGGAATTTATTACGTACAATACGACATTGGATCAGTTTGAAAAAGGCGCGAAAGAAAAAGGATATTCGGTGTCTCCGATTGTTTATGTGTATCCCAATGACCTTACCGTCGGAAATGTGAGACGTTCCCGCGAAGCGGTGCGTTGGGTGTTTACCAACAGTCCGGGCAAGATTAAATTTTTCGAATGTGAAGATAAAATCATCATCATAGCCATCGAAAGCAACATTAAAGAAGGATTCAGTCCCGAATCGATGGTTGAAAATGAATTGAAAGCCGAAATTTTGAACAATAAAAAAGCCGAAAAAATCATCGCTGAATTTAAATCTAAGCCGGCAACAAGTTTGGAAGCTTATTCACAATCCTTCGGAATAAATATCGATACCGCTAAGTTTGTCAGTTTTAATACCGGCCCGATCAGAGGTATCGGCATGGAACCTGTTTTGGAAGCGTTGGCACCCATTGCCTCCATTGATAAACTGAGTGAACCGACAAAAGGCAATAACGGCGTATACATATTTAAAGTGTATAACAAAACGGAAAATCCGACACCGTTTGATGCAAAAGCTCAAATAGAAACCATGAAAAGAACATACACTTATCGGGTACCGAGTATGGCCATGAAAGCGTTGAGAGATAAGGCAACGATCGAAGATCACCGGATTATATTCTATTGATCGGAAAATCAGAGATAGAATAATATTATATAAATGAAATATAAAAAGACGGGCGACAAAATCGCTCGTCTTTTTGTTTTCGGAAACCGAATGGGCAGTGTTTATGGTTGAAAGTGGTCATAATCGGGTCAATTTGACAATTTACGAAAATTTGTAATACACATACAAGCAAAAACAAGGCCAAAAGCCCGCGACCTTTTTATAAAAAGCCCGCGGGCTTTTCGTATAATCGTCTCGACGAATTCCCGAACTCGTCGAGACGATTTTCAAAAAGCCCGCGGGGATTTCCTTGTCTCATCCTTCCGATGGTTTTCCGATCCGGAAAATGAATTATTCATCGCTTACGGGAACAAGGAATTTCCGAAACGGCAACTTGAAACAACGTTCGAATACCCTACTGTCGGGTCAATGATGATCGGGTCTGAAACATTCGCATCATATTTTTTGAACGCAAAGGCACAAAGTAATTGTTATAAATATGTCGCAAAAAACAATTTATATTCCAAACTCCGAAATCGCAAAGGTGAAAAAAAGATGCAGCATTTAAATTCTTTGCTGCTTCGTGTCTTTGTGTTTTCGCGATTGGAATAATTTAAATTAAGTAACGTATAAAAAAATAAAGTGGTAATTTTTTGTCCCGTCAGGGACGTTATGTCGGTAGAAAAATCTTTCCCCTTTTTTCCTTGTCCCGTCAGGGACAAAATATTTTCTTCTTCACATTACGTCCCTGACGGGACAAAAAACAACATTTTTCGGATCGGATTTTTCAAAAATAACGAATATTACATTTTTTACACTCCACCGGCGGGATAGGTAGTGTCGCGTCAAGGATGAATAGAAGCTGAAATGTGTCCGCATCATATTTTTTGAACGCAAAGGCACAAAATAATTGTTATAAATATGCACAAAAAACAATTTATATTCCAAACGCCGGAGTCGCAAAGACGAAAAAAAGATGCAGCATTTAAATTCTTTGCGACTTCGTGTCTTTGCGTTTTCGCGGTTGGAATAATTTAAATTAAGTAACGTATAAAAAAATAAAGTGGTAATTTTTTGTCCCGCCAGGGACGTTATGTCGGTAGAAAAATCTTTCCCCTTTTTCCCTTGTCCCGTCAGGGACAAAATGTTTTCCTTTCCATATTACGTCCCTGACGGGACTTTGGCCACGAGAGGAATTCTCTTTTCTACCAATATGTTGTCCCTGACGGGACAAAAAACAACATTTTCCGTCCCGGATTTTTCAAAAATAACGAATATTACATTTTTTACACTCCACCGGGGGAGATAGATAGTGTCGCGTCAAGGATGAATAGAAGCTGAAATGTGTCCGCATCATATTTTTTGAACGCAAAGGCACAAAGTGATTGTTATAAATATGTCTCAAAAAAACAATTTATATTCCAAGCGCCGGAGTCGCAAAGGCGAAAAAAGATGCAACATTTAAATTCTTTGCTGCTTCGTGTCTTTGCGTTTTCATGGTTGGAATAATTAAAGTTAAGTAACGTATAAAAAAATAAAGTGGTAATTTTTGTCCCTATAGGGATGTTATGTCGGTAGAAAAATCTTTCCCCTTTTCTCTTGTCCCGTCAGGGACAAAATGTTTTCCTCTTCACATTACGTCCCTGACGGGACGTTGGTCTCCGGAGGAATTTTCCTTTCTACCAATATGTTGTCCCTGACGGGACAAGGAGTGAAGGGATGGTGTTTTTCTACCGATATAATGTCCCTGACGGGACGGAAAATGTTGTTTTCCGTCCCGGATTTTTCAAAAATAACGAATAATACATTTTTTACCCTCTACCGGCGGGGATAGGTAGTGTCGCGTCAAGGATGAGTAGAGGCTGAAATGTGCCCGCATCATATTCTTTGAACGCAAAGGCACAAAGTAATTGTTATAAATATGTCGCAAAAAAACAATTTATATTCCAAGCGCCGGAGTCGCAAAGACGAAAAAAGATGCAACATTTAAATTCTTTGCTGCTTCGTGTCTTTGCGTTTTCGCAGTTGGAATAATTTAAATTAAGTAACGTATAAAAAAATAAAGTGGTAATTTTTTGTCCCGATAGGGACGTTATGTCGGTAGAAAAATCTTTCCTCCCTTTCCCTTGTCCCGTCAGGGACAAAATGTTTTCTTCTTCACATTACGTCCCTGACGGGACTTTGGTCACCGGAGGAATTTTCCTTTCTACCGATATGTTGTCCCTACGGGACAAAAAACAACATTTTCCGTCCCGGATTTTTCAAAAATAACGAATATTACATTTTTTACCCTCTGCCGGCGGGGATAGGTAGTGTCGCGTCAAGGATGAATAGAAGCTGAAATGTGTCCGCATCATATTTTTTGAACGCAAAGGCACAAGGTAATTGTTATAAATATGTCGCAAAAAACAATTTATATTCCAAACTCCGAAATCGCAAAGGTGAAAAAAAGATGCAGTATTTAAATTCTTTGCTGCTTAGTATCTTTGCGTTTTCGCAGTTGGAATAATTAAAATTAAGTAACGTATAAAAAAATAAAGTGATAATTTTTTGTCCCGTCAGGGACATTATGTCGGTAGAAAAATATTTTCCCTTTTTCCCTTGTCCCGTCAGGGACAAAATATTTTCTTTTTCGCATTACGTCCCTGACGGGACTTTGGTCACCGGAGGAATTCTCCTTTCTACCGATATGTTGTCCCTGACGGGACAAAAAACAACATTTTCCGTCCCGGATTTTTCAAAAATAACGAATATTACATTTTTTACACTCCACCGGCGGGGATAGGTAGTGTCGCGTCAAGGATGAATAGAGGCTGAAATGTGTCCGCATCATATTTTTTGAACGCAAAGGCACAAAATAATTGTTATAAATATGTCGCAAAAAACAATTTATATTCCAGACTCCGAAATCGCAAAGGTGAAAAAAAGATGCAGCATTTAAATTCTTTGCTGCTTCGTGTCTTTGTGTTTTTGCGGTTGGAATAATTTAAATTAAGTAACGTATAAAAAAATAAAGTGATAATTTTTTGTCCCGTCAGGGACATTCTGTCGGTAGAAAAATCTTTCCTCCCTTTCTCTTGTCCCGTCAGGGACAAAATGTTTTCTTCTTCACATTACGTCCCTGACGGGACGTTGGCCATGAGAGGAATTTTCCTTTCTACCAATATGTTGTCCCTACGGGACAAGGAAAGGGGAGCCGGATCTTTTTCTACCGGTATTTTGTCCCTACAGGGCGTAATCATTTCCGCCGCAACGGACATGTTGTCCGTCTGCCTGTTTATTCAAAAGGACTTGCAGTCCGACTACTTCAAAAATACCTTTTTTAAATACAAATAAACAAAAAATGATTTTTATTTTAATTGAAGCATATTCTTTCTATCGGACAACATGTCCGCCACGGCGGATTTTTTAAATTATGGACGCATATTTGAATAATCACCCGGAAAAGTGTAGTTTTGCAGGGAGGTTAAATAATGAAGGGTTAAAATGAGAGTTTTTCATGGCACAAATATTGTAATAGAGCAACCCCAAATAATAAATCGTTTCAAAACGCTTGATTTTGGTGAAGGTTTTTATACGACGGAAAATGAAAATCAAGCAAGGGATTTTGCCGTAAAAGTTTGCGCACGAAGAAATCCGGAGCTTTATCCTGTTGTAAATTGTTATGAATTTAACGAAGATTTTAATAAATTTTCTGTTCTTAAATTTGATGCACCTGATGAAAAATGGTTGGATTTTGTTGTTGAACAAAGGAAAGGGATTGCTTTAAATAAAAAATATGATTTGATTATCGGACCGGTAGCCGACGATGATGTTTTCGGTACAATAATTTTATATGAAGCCGGACAATTAGACAAAGAAAGCGCTATAAAAAAATTCAAAGTAAAGAAATTATATAATCAAGTGGTATTTTGTAATGAATTAGCATTAAATTGTTTGACTTTTATCAAATCATATCAAGTGAAAGTTTAAAATGAAAGACAAAAATCAACTGTCGGTTCTATTGGGTGTTTGCATTATTCCGCAAATTATTGCTGAAATAAAAGAATTTTACAATAATAGGGAAGAGATGGCAATAAAAGAATTTTACAAATCAAATGTATTCGATAAATTACAAAATCCTGCCACAGGACTTTGGCATTTAAGTACTAAAACGTTGTCGCAGATATTTTTAGCGGAAGCAACCGGACAAGTAATAGAATTTCCGGAGGAACAATCATGAGTAATGAAAATAAATTTTTAATATTTGTCGTGGAATATTATCGCAATAAGAAAAACTTATCCGGAAAAGAAATTATTGCTTTATTCGACAAATATAATATATGGGATTTGGCGAAAAAATCATATTTTATTTGGCACATAGAATCGCCGGAAAATTTTGTACAAGAAATTGATCATTGCGTATCTTTATAAAAAATATAAAGGCCGAAACGGTAAACAAGTAGACGAGTAAACAAGTAGACAAGTAAACAAGTAAACGAATTTGGTCACCGGCTCACACCGATTTTGATCAATCGGAATAAACATCGGATTCGGGCAAAACATGTCCGCCACGGCGGGGGTTTTATCCGATTAATAAATTTACTTGTTTTCCGAGTCCGAATTCAAAAATTCTGTAAAGAGTTGAAAGTTGTATGTCACACTTTCCATTTTCAAGCCGGGAAATATAACTTTTTTTTGTGCCGATTTTTTCGGCAAGTTGCTCTTGGGTCATTTCCGCTTCTTTTCGGGCTGCTTTCAGCATTTCGCTGATTACGTAATACTGTGCCTGCTTTTCAAAATCATCACGTCGTTTTGTGCCGATTTTCCCGTATTTGATGTCTAATAACTCATCAAAGTTACCGGCTTTTCTGATTTCTTCATTTTTCATTTCTTTCCGTTTTTGAATTAAAATATTCGTTTTTTAATTTCAAAGCCCAATCTATTTCTTTTTTAGGCGTTTTCTGTGTCTTTTTCCGGAAACAGTTAAACAACACCACTAAATTATCTTTGTCGAAACAACAAAAAATTCGATAAATGTTGCTGTCGACCTCTATTCGTATTTCGTAAAGCCTGTCAATTCCCGTTATGTGGTCAAGAAATCTTTTCGGGACATTTTGAACATTACGGATAATTTTAAAAACATATTCTATTTTTACCTGCACTTTTTCCGGTTGCTTTAAATAAAAATCCACAAAATAGTGCTTATAAAAAATAATATGTCGTTGCGTATTCATGTTACAAAGTTAACTCAAAAGTTTTCAAAATGCAATTTTTTGATAACGATATTACTACTGTCGCGTCAACGATAAGATATTGTATTTAAATATTTTTAATGATTATCGGATGTTGTACCCGGCTATCCTCACCTGCGGGGGTGTAAAAAATGTTGTTTTTTGTCCCGTCAGGGACGTTATGTCGGTAGAAAAAT
>JGI24699J35502_11133879_pt1 | contig 17834 bp, 14 predicted proteins | sample TergutMp193P4_FD_35502 | JGI IMG/M metagenome (IMG submission 35502) | reverse complement strand
ATAAATACACATTTATAAATTTAAAATACTTATAATCAAATGAATAAATATAAATATTAAAACTTATCAGTAAATATTAATGACGTTTATTATATTTCAACTACAGAAAAACGACTGGTTTTACTTTCCGCAAAACTTTTCTAAAAAATATTGATGAATTTTGAGAGAAGAGGTCAATTCGGGATGATAGGAAGTAACCAGCATATTTTTTTCTTCTGCTGCCGCAATTCGTCCTTCCACTTCTGACAAGACAGTAACAGAAGAACCTGCCCGCGTGATGTACGGCGCACGGATAAATGTCATTGGGACTTTGCCCAAGCCCTTAAAATCCGCTTCGGTAAAGAAACTTCCAAGCTGCCGTCCGTATGCATTCCGCTTTACGGAAATATCCATAATCCCTAACAGAGGCTGTGCGCCTTCTACCTTTTTGGCGAGCAAAATCAGCCCTGCACACGTTCCGAAGGCAGGTAGACCGTTTTCTATCTGCGTTTTGAGTTCTTCGAGCATATCCAATTCCCGCAGGAGTTTTCCTATTGCAGTACTTTCTCCTCCGGGCAGGATAATGCCGTCCATATTTTGAGTTAAGTCTTTTTTATTCCTGATTTCAAAGGAGTTTACGCCTAATTCAAACAGTTTTTTTCTGTGTTCAATAAAAGCTCCTTGCAGAGCCAACACACCTATTTTCATCAGCTTATATTCCCCTTTCTGCCATCAGGAGATGGATTTCTTCTTCATTGATTCCGACCATGGCTTCGCCTAAATCTTCGGAAACCTCCAGCAAAATCTTCGGATTGTTGTAGTTGGTGACGGCTTTCACAATGGCTTGCGCTCTTTTTTCCGGGTATCCCGATTTGAAAATGCCCGACCCCACGAAAACGCCTTCTGCGCCGAGCTGCATCATCAAGGCTGCATCAGCAGGGGTGGCAACGCCTCCTGCGGCAAAATTTACCACCGGTAGTTTTCCTTGTTCGTGCACCTGTTTTATCAACTCATACGGAACTTGGAGTTCCTTTGCCTGAAAAAACAATTCGTCTTCGTGCATGTTTTGTATCCTTCTGATTTCTTCGTTCATGGCTCTCAAATGCCTGACAGCTTGAATCACGTCGCCTGTGCCGGGCTCTCCTTTCGTGCGTATCATGGCTGCGCCTTCCTGTATTCTTCGCAAAGCTTCGCCGAGATTTTTTGCTCCGCAGACAAAAGGAACTTTGAATTTGGTTTTATTGACATGATATTTATCGTCAGCTGGAGTAAGTACTTCACTTTCATCTATATAGTCGATTTCCAGCGCTTCCAGAATCTGAGCTTCCACGAAATGCCCAATCCTGATTTTTGCCATCACAGGGATGCTCACAGCCGCTTGTATTTCTTTAATCATCTTAGGATCGCTCATACGTGAAACGCCCCCCGCCGCGCGAATATCCGCTGGGATTCTTTCCAAAGCCATCACTGCGGCGGCTCCTGCCGCTTCCGCTATTTTTGCCTGCTCAGGGGTGGAAACGTCCATGATTACGCCTCCTTTCAGCATCTGAGCTAAGTTTTTATTCAGTTCGTACCGATTGTTTTTCATTTTTTTAAAGAAAATTTTGCGTGCAAAATTATAAAAAAAACTCAAGTTATCTGTGAATTTACATTTATTTATTCGCCTAATGGATAATTTGCGCAATATACTTTTGATGAGTTCGTTTTTAATTGAAATAAATTTTAAAATCAGAAGGAGAAACTACGTATGCCTTTTATAATACTGTATGCCGAAGAAGGATATACGGTAAAATATTCTTCGCGTTGTCCGTTGCTTTCAATATCTATTTTTGAGCCGTATTGTAATTCTTTGACATCAATTTTTTGTCCAATTTATGTGCATCTACAAATCGGTAAGGGAGTTTTTTTATCTTTTCTTCAAAATCAATCGTGATTTCAGCTTGTTTAATTATTTCTTTCTCAACCTGCATAAAGGCATCGTTCCCGCCGATTTTTTCTTTTATAATCGGAATAAATTCGGGATTAATTTCATAACCTATCTTCGTTGGTCATCACGGAATTTTCTTTTTGTTCCGGCGTTGCTTTCGACGCTTTTCCCTGTTTTTTGAATAGTAGAATATATTCAAAATCCAATTTCACAATGCCGTTTCGCGGGTGAGGGAAACTGCCCATTACAGCGCCGCCGCCCGAAGTATTCATAGTAGTTTGTTTTTGCCATATAATTTGTCCCATAAAATCAAACCCGATTGTTTCACAGAATTTTATAATTTCGGAATGAATCGGAATTACTTTGTATCGCCCATAATAAACGGAACGCGCAAATTGGTCGCCGATATTGATACATAAACGACAACCGTCATGCAATACGCGAAAACATTCCGACCAAACCAAATTCAAGTTGTTGATGTAACTTTCATAACTGTCGTTAAAGCCGATTTGATTTTCTGTTCCGTAATCTTTCAGTTGCCAATAGGGCGGAGATGTGACAATCAAATGAACGGAATGGTCTTGCAGTTCACTCATTTGACGGCTGTCTCCGTTGATTATTTTATGTATCGTTTTCATCTTAGACTTTTTTGCAAAAATACAACTTTTCTTTCTATCTTTTCAATGGATTACTCGGTATGTTTAATTTCATATTGTAATTATAATATCGGTCTCCTTTGAAATCAATGAATCCTTCATCGAGTTTTTCAAAACCCAATCGGGAATAAAATGTTACATTTTCGGGAAGCTGCGTTGTCAAACCAATTAAACCACAGACAGGATTTGAAGAAATAAGTTCTTGAATAATGTATTGTATTGCATAAGAACCTATCCCCATACCTCTGTATTCTTTTCGGACTACGACCATAGACAAATAATAATATTCGGAAGTTTCCATTGATTTGGTAAGCGATGACTTGTTGCAATCGTCTAAGCCGAGTATTCGAACGAATGACTTTAATCCGAATTTTGAAATAAAACAGGGTATTCCGATTTTAGAATAGATAGCGATTCCGTTTTTTACTCCGGGGGGTATCAGGGTAAATGTACCGATTATTTTTCCCGTATCTTTTTCCTTGATCACACGCGTCAAAATCTGCTTATAATTATTGAGCGTAAGACTTGCTTTAAACAACCATAACAGACCTTCTTCCGACCGGTTTTTATTTTTAAAAATAATCGAATAGGCTGGATTTGTTTTAAAAGCATCCGTCAGAATTCCGGCAACTTCGTTTATTTCCGAATGACCAATTTTTTCAATTAAAAGCTCTTTCATAGCGTTATTAACGTTCTATTTCTCGTTCTATAAACATACAAGTATTCACAATAATTTTCAGTAAATGTTTTTCGCTAATAAGGCCATGGGCGTAATCATCTTTTATATGCATGATAATTCTTTTTTATTACTTTAATTTCAATACCATAATATAATCTTCTTCGTTTTCGCGGATAATTTCAAAACCAAGTTTTTGGTACATTTTTGCTGCATAATTCTTTTTTTGAACGCTCAACGAAGTTTTTGCATACCCTTTATCTTTCAAAAGTTTAATCATTTCTTTCATCAACATTGATCCTATTCCTAACTTGCGGTACTCCTTAAAAATCGAAATAGCAAATTCGGGCGTTTCGGCATCAACATGGCCATAACCTTTGATTTCATCCGCTAAAATACGTACCCACACGCCGCCGATAATTTTGCCGTTCAACTCAGCGACAAGACACTGATCTTCCTTTTTCTTTCCGAAATCTCGGATATAATTGTTAATTTCAGGTACTTTGATAATATCGCGAGAAGGCGGCTCTGCTCTTTCGGGCAGGAAAATGGCTTCGTATAGCAAATCCTCCAAAACCAACAGTTCATCGTCATGCAAAAGTCTGATTTTTACGCTTTTGCGCCATTGGCTTTTCAGTAAACTATAATAATGTAAATCAATGAATCTGCCGTTTTTTACCGCACCCAATTTCAATATGGCTTCGCGCTCGAAACCTGCTTTATGCAACACTTTTTGCGAAGCAAGGTTAAAGTCGAAAACGGATGCGTAAAGTTTTTGCAATGGGAAATTAGCAAACGCGTATGCAATCATCTCTTTGACAGCATTACTTATAATGCCTCTGTTCCAGTATTTTTCGCCGATAAAATAACCTATTTCCGCGTTGAACCGTTCTACGTCCGGCTGCGGGACAATTCCGATACTGCCGACTGCCTTCCCGTCAACAACAACAGCCAAATCGGTTGCAGGCTTGGACTTGGCGGAAGCCGTCGTTATAAATTCTTCTGCATCTTTTGCGGAATAGGGATAGGGAAAAGAGTCGCGCACATTGTTCCAAATATTGATGTTATCCGCATTTTCGGCAAGCGAAATTACGTCGGAAATCTGCCATTCCCGCAAGATAAAATTTGCTGTGTTCATTGCTTTTGATGTTTTTTGATGATCGTTTCTTCTTTTCGCAATTTACTCATCCTTGCCAACAAGCGGGCCGTCTTTCCTTGATTTTACAAATTGTCCAATACGCAACGTCCGCTTGTTTGTTGCCGCTTCATATTATATTTTTAAAATGTAAAATCCCCACTCCTATAGCAAGTCCGCCAAAAACTATTGTCCCTATTCCTATGCGCCAACCGCTGGGGTCTTTGATCATTCCAAAAATTCCTGCGCAGGCAAAAATAATTCCAAAGAGACACAAAAAAACGCTCTCTTTTTTTCTTTGTCGCTGTTTTTTTAATTGTTGTTCCGCTAATTGTTTTTTATATAATTCTCTTGCTGTTTCTTCTCTTTCCCAACATTCCAAATAAACAGCCGAATAATTTCTGAATTGTCCTCCTAAAAAATCATCATTGCCGACAAAACTGTTAACGCTCTCCTCAATAGGTTCAAAACCATTTTGTTGAATATAGAATAAATCGCGTATATCTTCAACGGCATTGTTTATGTCCTCTAATAAATCATCAGCGTTTTCATAGAAATTGATCATTTCAACGATGTCCAACTCCAATACATCGTTTTCCTTGAACTTGTCATCTAAGTATTTTACAAAATCGAGGTATAAACATTCTCTTTCTTTATAGATTTCCTTAAAATATTCTTTTCCTTTGTTTGCGTTTTTTATGAATGTTTGTTTCGGAATTTTTATTCTGAGCGCTTCCTCAGGATTCTCATTGTTAGCAATTCTTTTTCTAAGTTGTTCTATACTATCTGCATCCAGAAAAGTTAGCCAAAAAATAGGCAGGTTATTGTTTGCCTCAAATAAGGTCTCTGATTTTTTCCCAGAAATTCTTGTCAAATATGCTTGATTTGCCATACTTTTTCGTTTTTATGTCCTTGTTGGATGATTTTTGCAAAGTAACAATGTTATTTTCAATTAATCAAATATTTTTGTACATCTTCACAGGAGGAAGGTTTTCGGGAATTCAACCGCGTTCGATCCTATTCCTTCTTACTCTTGTAATCAAAAAAAATGCGCTTTTATGTTCAAACGATAAAAATTTGATTATTTTTGCGCCCGATTTTTAGCTATTTTTTAATGAAAAATAATCTTTCTGAGGCTCATTTACACAGGCCTACTTTCCGGGTAATGGGAATTATTATCGCTATTGGTATTGTTTACGGCGATATTGGAACTTCTCCTCTCTATGTGATGAAAGCGGTACTGAATGCTCTTCCGCATAATCATCCCGAGTACATCATCGGCGCTGTTTCCTGCGTGATCTGGACGCTAACTCTGCAAACTTCTGTCAAATATATACTGATTACACTTCATGCCGATAATGAAGGAGAAGGAGGAATTCTCTCCTTGTTTGCTCTCGTTCGAAAAAAATACCGATGGGCGTATGTTATTGCGGCTATCGGCGCCGCAACTTTACTGGCCGACGGAGTGATTACCCCTTCTATTACCGTTATTTCGGCTATCGAAGGGTTGCACAATGTCTATTCGTCTACTCCGATTGTACCCATAGCCATTGGAGTAATTCTCGTATTGTTTGCTTTGCAGCCTTTTGGAACAGCTTCGTTGGGGCGGTTTTTCGGCGCAGTTATGTTGGGATGGTTTGTCATGTTGGGAACTTTTGGATTGAGCCGTTTTGTAGAATATTTGCCCATTGCAAAAGCTTTCAATCCAATCTATGCGATCCTTTTTTTGAAATCGTCGCCTCAGATATTGATTATTTTGGGAGCTATTTTTCTCTGTACCACCGGGGCTGAAGCGTTGTATTCCGACTTAGGTCATTGTGGACTGCACAATATTCAGGTTTCGTGGATTTTTGTAAAGATTACTTTGATATTGAATTATTTGGGACAAGGGGCTTGGATCATTACTCACCCGGGTAGAATCGTTCCCAATGTGAATCCTTTTTTCGAAATCATTCCCTCTTGGTTTGCTCTTCCGGGAGTACTGATGGCGACTTTCGCGGCCATCATTGCCAGTCAGGCGTTAATCAGCGGATCTTTTACGGTAATCACCGAAGCCATCTCGTTAAAATTATGGCCTAACATTAAAATTAAATATCCGACCGAATTCAAAGGTCAAATGTTTATCCCCGGAATTAATTATATCTTGATGATCCTCTGCATATTGATTATCTATATATTCAAATCTTCTTCCGATATGGAAGCGGCCTACGGACTTTCGATCTCCATCACCATGCTGATGACTACTCTTCTTTTATTTTTATATATGCAGGTAAAAGAAATAAAGCTATGGCGATCGATTCCAATTACCTTGTGCTTCTTGTTTATAGAAACCGGTTTTTTGGTGGCAAACAGTATGAAATTTACTCACGGCGGATTTATCACTATCTTGATCGCAGGTTTCATATTTTTTATCATGTATATTTGGTACAATGGCCGCCGCATTAAAAACCGGTGCATAACCTACGAAAAGATTGCTCCGATAATTCCGGTACTGAATCAATTGAGTTGCGACATACAAGTTCCCAAATATGCCACACACTTGGTTTATGTCACTCGAGCGAAATACAAAACGGATATTGAAAGTAAAATTATTTATTCGCTCATCAATCGGCAACCCAAAAGAGCGGATACCTATTGGTTCGTCTATTTACTGCGCAGCGACGAACCTTATGTATTCGATTACCAGGTAACCACTTTCGTTAAAGAAAAAATTTTCCGCATTGATATTACTTCTGGTTTTAAGTTGGGATTTCACGTGGATGATTATTTGCGAAAAATCGTCGATAAAATGGAAGAAAACGGGGAGGTCGATTTATTAAGCCGTTATCCTTCCTTGCGTGAAAATCATATACGAGGCGATTTTCGATATGTAGTTGTAGAACGCATTATGCGCAACAACTTGTGTCTGCCTTTCTTTAAAAGAGCCATCTTGCTCATTTACACCTCTATTAAACGATTTGTCACTTCTGATACGCAGATTCTGGACTTGGATCCGACCAACGTAACGGTCGAATCGGCTCCGCTTGTTCGAAAAATAGAAACTTGATTTACGTTCAAAACAGTTCTAATGCGCATGCCCTGCGTGGGCGTCTAAGGATCCAGAAGCTTGCGTCAATTTGACTAATATAGCTCCCTTGCTTACCACGCGCTCGCCTTCTGCAATGCCTTTTGTTATTTCGACCCGGATGCCGTCGGTCGCTCCTTTTTCAATCATCCGTTTCTCGAAAAGTTCAGGAGTCAACTGCACATATACAAAGTAGTTGCCCATCTCTTCGACAATCGATTCGTTGGGAACGGCGATCGCCTGCTGGTTGGTTCGCGTGATAATAAACAGCTCTACGAAACTGCCCGGCAATAGGCCGGCTTTGTTATTTACCTGAAACAACACGGGAATAAGCGGATTGGCCGTGTGGGTCGATTTACCGTATGAAATGACGCGGCCGTCTAACTCTTCGAGCGTATAGGTGCGGTCCGTGTTCAACAATCGGATATTCGCCGATACAATATGACTTAACCGATCGAAATATTTAGGTTGCAATTCGGCTTTTATCAGCAGCTTGCGGTTTTGCGACACCACCAAAACGGGCTGTCCCGCTTCGACATATTCTCCGTTGCGCACCAATACGCTGGTAATGAACCCGCTAATAGGCGAAAGGATCGCTTGTTTGCCCGCTGTAAAGTTTTTTTTCAAGTTGTTATATACCGCTTCAGCATTGGTAAAATCCGTTTTGGCCTTCAGCCAGTCGCTTTGCGAAACGATGTTTTCTTTTACCAATTCGTTTTTTCGATCGTACTCGGCCTTGGCGCGTTGGTATTCGCTTTCGGCTTCAGCATAACGCACCGAAAGATTGTTATCGGCCATGCTGCTGTCGTCGATAGAAAACAAGGCTTGTCCTGCACTCACCGCTTTCCCTTCCACTACCTGATCGTTCGAGAAAAATGCCACGCCGCCCGCCTGAGCGGTAATCACTCGTTCATCGCCTTGCGAAGGTTGAATTTGAGCCGTCGTACGAATGACCGGCCCAAAAGGCTCTCGACGGACTTCGGTCGTGGCAAAATCGATTTTCCAACTTTGCCCTTTAGAGAATAGTACGCTGTTATTGCTCGTTACAACGGCATCGGTTGCCGCTTGCTGTGCTTCGCGTTCATTGGCATAAACCGTGACGTGGGGGACAAGTAGTTGCGAAACTCCTTTCGACGTTTGGACGTCGAATAGCAATTGGCCTTCGCCGGCTGTAGCCGATTGTATGGAAAACCGATAAATTCCCTCTTGTACAGGCTGTTCGATCGTTTGGCGAATGTCGTCCGTCCCGACCCTCAAATGGATGGTTACGCTGCCTTCTGCAAGCGGTTTGAAGTTTTCCAGATGAGAAAAATGTGCAAAAATCTCGCTTGTTTGCCCTGCGGCAAAGGGCTCGGCTTCGATAAAAACTTCAAAATCGCTGTTATATGCCGTCAATTGAAGGCTTGCCTTGTGGATGTTTTCGTTCGTTTTAGAATCGTGGCGATAGCTACATCCCATAATGACAAACGCTATAAAGGCTGCCGCAATTATATTGTATTTCATGAAACAAATTGAAATGATGAATAAATAATGAAACAACGCGGAAAAATTATGAATTATAAAATGATAGCTGATGAGCTTTATCAATTCATAATTCAAAGGGCGGAGCTCTTAGTCCGCAGGAACGAGAGATATATTCAGTGCGAAAGGATAGCAAGTGTCGTTTTTGCTTGAACGATATTCCCTTATCATCCGTTAGGGAAGGGATGGAATAGATCGGAAACAAAGACAAAAAAGAGGACGGTAAATTCAAGTGAAAGTCCGACGATTGAACAGATTGTTTGGCATTGTCGAATTTCAGACAACCTTCTGTTAATGAACAGTCGTTTGCATTTCCATGACAGTGCAAACTCTTGCAATGGCCGACCGCTTGAATGTCTTCGTGATGATGAGGAATAACCGCATGAGCCAATATCATTGTATTGACAAGCGACAAGAGTATTAATACCAATGCTTTTTTCATGTTGCTTCTCCCTCTCTAAATAGAAGATATAGTGTTCAAAGACTTTTTCAGAATACAAAGATAGTAATAAAATTGTATTTGAAAAAAAATATGCAGGATAAATCAATAGGGTATGGCAACACTCTATGAGTTGGAATGAATTTTAAAAGGAAGCCCTGAAAAGGGCGCGCTTTATCGTTGTACGATCGCACCCTTTCAGAGCTATTTTTAAGAAAACTGGATGACGTTGGGCTTCAACATCCGAACAAAGCTCATTTGCTGATTCGGATTCGCGCATCGACTGCTATAATCCCTTGGTCGGTGGCTAATAAAGGATTGATATCCAATTCTTTGATTTCTGTTGCAAAGCGCAGTAAAACCGAAAGACGCACAATCATTTTCGCAAATTGATATTCGTCGATTCCATTTTGTCCTCTTGCACCCTGAAATACTTTGTATCCCCGCAAAGAACGAATCATAGACAAAGCTTCTTCGGTAGCCAAAGGAGCCAAACCGGAAGCTACATCATGGAAAATTTCCACAAAAATTCCTCCCAGTCCGCAAAGCACAATGTGTCCGAAACGTTCTTCGTATTTAGCTCCGGCAAACAGTTCGATTCCCTTCAACATGGGTTGAACCATGACTGCCGTAGCATCTGGAATCTGCATCAAACGATCGAATTCGATTTGCAGGTGTTTTTCCGAACGGATATTCAAGGCCACTCCCCCTACGTCCGATTTATGAATGGGTCCCACTACTTTGGCTACTACTGGAAAACCAATTTGGACGGCGAATGCCTTTATTTCTTTCCATTCGGAACTAACCAACTCTTCTACCATGGGAATGCCGGCCGCTCGGAACAATTCCTGAACGTGCTTGGGGGCGATGTATCCCGATTCGGGAATGCCGTCGATAATTCGCCGCATTAAGGGGATATCCACTCCTTTCAATTCCATATTGTTGGTCATCGGGCGAGGCGTTTTAAGCTCCTTGGTCAATGCATTGGCCAAACCCACTTCATCGCTGAAATTGACATGCCCTTTCTTTATAAAAAAGTTTGTTTCGTCCCACGCGGTGCTTACCGAAGGCAAAATGGGATAAATAGGCTTGGAACAAGTCCGCATTTTCTGATCCAGTACATCATACGCTTCGTATACGCGCGTCAGTCCCGGACTGCCAAAAATCACCGCTATCCCATCTATATTGTCAAACTTGCTTTCGCAATAATCGATTGCAATAGCCAAATGCTTCGGTTCGCCCGTCCCCAAAATGTCGATCGGATTATTAGTAGAAGTTCCCGGAAGGAGATGCGTTTTCAATTCTTCTGCTATGGGATTTCCCGATAGGGAAGGAATTTCCATGCCGCCTTTTGCCAAGGCGTCGGTGAGGATGACGGCAGGACCGCCAGCATGGGTGACAATCGCTATATTTCGTCCTTTCAATTCTTTCAAGGTAAAAACGGCCCCCATCGTAGCCAATTCTTCTCGGCTGAAACACCGCACCACGCCTGCTTTTCGGAAAAGCGCTTCCACTGCCAAGTCGGGATTCGCCATTGCTCCTGTGTGCGAAGAGGCGGCGCGGCTTCCCGACTCCGAAGTACCTGACTTAATCGCCGCAATCCGGCAACCCTTGCGGATCAGAGAAGAGGTATGTTCCAACAATTTATCTGGGTCGTTGATGCTTTCTATATAAAGTAATTTGATTTTAGAATCGGTTTCCGGATCAAAATGAATATCCATGTATTCCAGCACGTCTTCCACCGTGATTTGCGCTCCGTTGCCGATCGACCAAACGGAATTGAAACGCAATCCCATCCGTATGGACGATTCCATGATGAAAAGGCAGGTTCCCCCTGAACTGGAAATCATATCTACTCCCATTGGATCCATGTCGGGAATTGGTAGAGTAAATAGGCTATGATGATAACGGTTCAGAAGTCCGATGCAATTGGGACCGATAAGGCTGGCGCCCGCCTCGGTGATTACTTTCACGATTTCTCTTTCCAGCATTCCGCCTTCCTTGCTTTCTTCGCCAAATCCGGCGGTAAACATGATAAAGGCTTTCACTCCTTTTTCCTGAGCCAATACTTTGACTGTTTCTAAACAGGAATGAGCCGGAATAGCAATGATGGCCATATTCGTCGGAGGAATCTCAGAAACATGATTGTAACTTTTTAAACCTTGTACTTCTGTTTCTTTGGGGTTAATGACATAGAGATCGCCTGCAAAACCGCCATTTATGAGATTGCGTACACAATTACCTCCCGGTTTGGAAGTAGTATTGGAACCGCCTACGACAACGATGCTTTTCGGATGGATTAGTTCTTGATTTATCATATATTGAAAAAATTGTATATATTTTTTGCAAATGTACAAAAGAATATATACAATTTCAATATTTACCCCCTTGGAATGTTTCCATTTCGATAGCTTAACGCGCTACCTCAATCACAATATTCTTAAACTTCGACCAGCCGTCCGCTGATAAATAACCGCTTCTTGCACTTCTGTTAGGAACATATACTCGGCAAATCGACGTTTCTACTTCGCTAAAGCAATCAAAACCTACGGTAGGCGGCATCGAATTTTTACTATGCAATTCTCTTAATGCGGTGCAGGCGGCAAAAGCCTCTCTCCCTAACGAACCGACATTTTCCGGTAAAGTAATCCGTATGAGACCGCTGCAACCCGAAAAAGCTCCGTCGCCAATTTCTTGTATACTGGAAGGCAACGCTATGCGCGTTAAGCGGCTGCAATCGTAAAAAGCATTTTCTCCAATCGAAATAACGCCCCTGGGGATAGTATAAAAAGTGGATTTTGTACAGGGGAAAAAGATCAAAGTCGTTTGGTCTTTATTGAATAAGACGCCGTCGACAGCCGAAAATACAGGATTATTTTCCGATGCAGTGAATGCTTTTAAACTTGAACAGCCATAAAAAGCGTCGCTTTTTATTTCGGTAAGGCCGGAAGAAACGTCCATTGTCGTCAAACCTTTGCAAGCCGAAAAAGCCCGATTTCCAATTTTTGTAAGGCTGGGGGGAAAAGTAACAGCCGTCAAACCGGCGCATTCGGCAAAAGCGCCTTCGCCAATCGAAACCACTCCGTCAGGAACGTTGTAAGCGCTGGACTTGGCATAAGGATAAAGAATCAAAAGTGATTTATTCTTATCGAAAAGGACGCCATCGACAGATGCATATTCGGTATTTTGATCTGAAACAATAAATTCTTTCAAATCCCTGCAACCGGAAAAAACCTTTGTTCCTATCCTGGTAAGGCCTTGAGAAATGGTAATGCTTTTCAAAGAGGTACAAGCAAAAAAAGCTTCATCGCCAATAGAGGTGACCTGATCGGGTATCGTAAAACTGGTTAAACCCGTACAGCTATTGAAAACGCTTCGGCTAATGGAAGTCACTTTGGGAGGGATCGCAATAGAACTCAAAGCAACGCAATTGTAAAAGACCCATTCGCCAATCGAGTCCACGCTCTCGGGAAGCGTAATATTCGGCAAACGGACACAGCCGGAAAAAACCCATTTGTCCAGTGTGGCGAGCGTATTGGGAAGCGACACTTGCGTTAAGTTGGCACACTCGGCAAAGGCGCTTTCGCCAATCGAAACCACGCCTTCCGGAATGTTTATAGAGCGCAACCCTTCACATTTACAAAACGATCGGAATCCAATAGTAGTAAGGCTATTGGGCAGAGTGCATTTTGCCAGATTACTATAAATCGATTCTCCGTCTCGATTTAGACCATAAAACGCATTGTTTCCAATATTGGTCACACCGTTTTCTATCACCACTTCTTTAATGCTGTAACTGGAAGAGCGCCATGGCGCCACATTTCCGCGCCTTTCATAGTCCGGCATGGCTCCTTCCCCCTTAATTGTTAATACCCCATTTTCCAAAGTCCAAGTCAAAGCGCCAGTAGCGCCGCCTTCCGCAAAAACCATTGAAATACAAGAGAGTAAAAAGACTCCTAAAAATAAATTTCTTTTTGTCATAGTCATAAATAAAACATGTTACATAAACAGTCATAAAGATAATGGAAATATATTTACTACACTCAAATTCTTCGTTTTTTTTATTAAAAACATATTTTTTAATCTCATCTCCGTCTTATTCCTTCCAATAATCGCAAAGAGAATATCCAAAAAATGTTTCATTTTTTTTGGATTTACCAATCACAGGATTAATTATGTAACTTCTATCCATAAGATTTGTAACTTCCATATCTTTTTTTTACTTTTGTGCATCTTGTTTGATTGGAATAAACTCATGAGAAAAATTAATTACTTGTTAACCCTTTTGTTATGTTTTCCGGTTTTTCTCAAAGCAGAAAAAGTTCAGTTGTGGACTCCCAATGAAGGTCTCTCTAATAGTCATATAGCACAAATTTATCAAGATTCGCAAGGATACGTCTGGATCACGACTGAAAATGGATTGAATAAATTCGACGGTTATAATTTTACAGTATATTCGGAACAGCCCAATGATTCTACCTCTCTTCAAGGAAATTATGTATATATGGTATTGGAAGATAGCCGAGGAATATTCTGGGTCGGTTCTATGGGCGGTTTGTTGCAATATGACCGTCAGAAAGACTGTTTCCATCCTTTTCTTATCCAGGACGAAGTTCCTTTTTATTTAGACCGGGTAACCTGGCTGCTGGAAGACCATAATAAAAATTTATGGGTTTCCAATCCCAACAATGGAATTATATGCTTGGATGCGAAAACTTTAAAGCCTAAATTTTACAACAAACGCAACAGCGGAATAAGCGACGACATCATCGATTGCGCCTTCGAAGACAGTCGCGGATACCTTTGGTTGGGAAGCTACACCAATGGAGTTTATCTGTTTAATCCTCAAACTGGAGAGACAGAGCATTTTAAGTCCAACCCAGCTATACAGGGAAGTTTGAGCGACAACCGAGTGTTTTCGATTGGCGAAGATGCTTCCGGACACGTGATCATTGGAACGCTGGGGAGCGGAATCAATATTTTCGACCGAGTTTCCCAAAAATTTACTTCCTTAAAAACAGGAGTTTCTGCTTTGGAAAATCAGATTTTCTCCATGAAACGCGATAAAAAAGGAAATCTCTGGTTGGGAACCGATGGCGCAGGAATTATCCGGTACAATCCGGAGGGGAAAAAGCTTCCTCCTATCGAACCGATCGCCGGTTGCAATCTGGCCAAATCCAAAATTCACCATTTATTTGAGGATAAACAGGGAAATATGTGGGTCGCGCTTTACCAGAAAGGAATACTCTTTATTCCCTTTTCCGGAAGCAGCTTCAAAAATTACGGATTCAATCCGTTTGAACCGCAACAAAATATTGGAACTAACTGTGTAATATCGGTTTTGGAAGACAGCTCCGATTGCATTTGGGTTGGAACCGATGGCGACGGCTTGTACCGGATTCATCCAAACGGGCAAAAGATTGAACATTTTACGTCTGAAAACACAAAAAATTTTCCGGATGATGTCATCACCGCCCTATTAGAAGACAAAGATAAAAATATATGGATCGGAACGTATGTGAATGGCGTATTTCGCTATAATCGGAAATTGCAAACGTTTGATTCTCATTACAATGACGCCAGTACGCCGCATAAGTTAAGTTACAATCATGTTTCCTCTTTCGCCCAGTATGCGAAGGGAACCCTTTGGATTGGATTGAACGGAGGCGGATTGAACAGTTTGGACCTGCAAACGCACCAAATCGACTATTTCCCAGCAGATTATATGAATCCAAAGGGAACCCAGCTGTTCAGCAACTGGATTTATACCTTGTTTTTAGATTCTGCCGGAATCCTGTGGATTGGAACTTTCAACGGAGTTCATCAATTCGATCCCCAAACGAAAATTTTTTCCAATTCTGCCCTCTTGACCAGACACTTGAATACGAATCTCATTTATACCATTCATCAAGATTATAAAGGCGACATTTGGGTGGGCAGCTTTTTCGGCCTTTACCATATCCGGAAGGAAACTGGACAAGTTGTCCAGAAAACTACGCTTGATGGGTTGCCCAACGACATGATCAACGGAATTGAGGAAGACGACCAACACCGCCTGTGGTTGAGTACCGGAAACGGTTTGTGTCGATACAATCCGGAAACAGAGGAATATCTCAATTTCTATGCAGCCGACGGCATACAAAGCAACGAATTCCGCCGAGGAAGTCATTACAAAGGAAAGAACAACCGCATGTATTTTGGCGGCATCAATGGCTTGACTTGCTTTACTCCGCAAGACGTCAGTTCGCAAGGTTCGCTTCTTCATCTGGCTTTTACGGAACTTTTGATTTACAACGAACCGGTTCAGGCGGGAAAATCCTCTATCCTCCAAAAATCGCTGGACGAATCGGAGAGCATCCATTTGAAATACAATCAGCGAAGTTTCACCTTCCAGTTTGCGGCTTTGGAATACAGCATGCCGCAACGGGTTCGCTATTATACGCAATTGGAAAATTTCGATAAGCGCTGGCGTTTGGTCAACAATCCCAACCGAAGCATTACGTATACCAATCTGAATCCGGGCAAATACATTTTCAAGGTAAAAGCCACTTTAGACGATGTGCATTTCCTGGAACGGGAAATGACCGTGATGATTGCGCCTCCTTTTTGGTTAACGATCTGGGCAAAAATTTTTTATGCAGCGCTTCTGCTGCTTCTCGGCTACTTCGTTTACTGGTATTTGAACAACCGGATCCGGCAACAGCAAGTTTTAATGGAAGAGGAACGGCAAAAACAATTGTCTGAAAGCAAATTACAGTTTTTCACAGATATTTCGCATGAAATACGTACCCCGCTGACGCTGATTCTGGGGCCTATCGAAAAACTGGTGGAAAATACGAAAGACGAAAAAATGCTTTCGATCTACCGGATGATCCATCAGAACGCTTTACGTATTCTTCGCCTTGTGAACCAATTGATGGATTTGCGAGCCGTTGATAAAGGAAAACTGAAATTGAAAGTAGAAAAAACGTCTTTGGATTCATTTATTCTTAAAATCATGGAATCTTTTCGAGAATTAGCCATCAGCAAGCAAATCCATTTTAGTTTGATTCTCGAAAGCATCTTGCCGGAAATTTATATCGACCGCGATTGCATTGATAAGGTTATTTTCAATTTGCTTTCCAATGCTTTTAAATTTACCGATAAAGGAGGAACCATTACTATCTATCTGGGAATTCGAGACGAACAAGTGGAGATACGAGTAGAAGATACCGGAATCGGCATCGCAAAAGAATACCAACCCCTGATCTTCGACCGTTTTTACCAGGTGCAGGATAAAAAAAACAAAATGCAAATGGGAACGGGAATTGGCTTGCATTTGTCGAAAATGATGATCCAATTGCACCATGGAGAGATTTTCGTACAAAGCGAACCGGAGAAAGGAAGCCTGTTTACAATTCATTTGCCCTTGAATGAACAAACTTATAAACCGGAGGAATTCGGAAACACGGCCGGCGAAGCTACCGCTATGATGGTACAACCGTCTCTCCAAATTCCGGAAATTTATGAAAAAGACCATCTGGAAACGGGAGCAACGACGAGAAAAAAGAAATCGGAAACATCGTCCAAATATGTCCAAACGGTTTTATTGGTAGAAGATGATGTCAGTATTTTGAACTACATCGATTCCGAACTATCGTCCAAATATAAAATACTCAGGGCAGCCAATGGAAAAGAGGGTTTGAACAAAGCGCTGAAATATTTGCCGGATATCATCATCAGCGACATTGTTATGCCGGAAATAGACGGTTTGAATTTATGCAAAATACTGAAAAGCAACGATAAAACCTGTCATATTCCTATTATTTTGCTGACGGCAAAAACCAATGTGGAACAGAGAATCGAAGGGGTTGAGATGGGCGCTGATTCGTACATTCCAAAGCCGTTTAATATGAGGCATTTAGAAACGAGAGTGGAAAAATTGCTCGAATTGCGAAGAAAACTCAAAGAAAAATACCAAAGTTCTGGAAGCGGAGAAGTAGAAATTAATGTGGTTTCTGCGGACGAAAAATTGCTTATGAAATTCAACGAAAAACTGCGGGAACACATCAGCGATCCGGATTTAAGCGTCGAATCCATCAGCCAGGAATTGGGATTAAGCCGCGTGCATCTCAATCGTCGCTTGAAAGCCATCACCAATGAATCTCCCGGCAGTTACATCCGCAATTTCAGGTTGAAACAGGCCGCTTTGTTATTGACAAAGAAAAAAATGTCGATTGCAGAAGTAGCGTATGCCGTCGGATTTTCTTCGCATGCTTATTTCAGTAATATTTTCAAAGACCATTTTGGAATTTCTCCTTCGGAATACATCGAAATGAATAAACCGGAATAACGCATTTTTTTACTATACTAAGCGTCTCAAATAAATGTATACTTATAAATTTAAAATAATGATAATCAATTGAATAAATATAAATATTAAAACTTATCAGTAAAT
>JGI24699J35502_11133880_pt1 | contig 17881 bp, 13 predicted proteins | sample TergutMp193P4_FD_35502 | JGI IMG/M metagenome (IMG submission 35502) | reverse complement strand
GCGCGCTGATTCTCCTCTATCTGGAAGATCGTCCGTATAAAGAAATCGCTGAAATCATGGGCATTACAGTTACGAATGTGTCCACAAAAATCAACCGTATTAAGGAAAAGTTAAGACAAATCTCAAAAATTCAAAAATGATGGAACTGAATGAAATAAAAAAAATATGGAATGAAAATGATTTGTTGAAAGAAAAACAACAGGTCAATGATCAAAGGATAAAAGATACGCTGAAAAACAAAGGGGAAAGCGCTCTCGCAAAATTAATAAAAATCGCAAAATTCTACGTGATTGCCGAGATACCCTTAGGTTTACTTTTTTGTCTTATATCGTACAATTTTTTTAAAGCCGGAGGCTATTACATGATTTGTCCGTTAGCGCTTTTGCTCTCCTGCTTTCTGTTGGAACCGCTCCAAATTTATTTGTATCGTTTGCTGAAAGCGATTGATTTCTCCCGGATGACGGTAAAAGAAGTTTCTGAAAAAATTTTGAAATATCAAGATATTCTTCAAAAATACAAAATGTACGGGATGATCTTTTTCGTCGTTTTCGTGGGAATCTGGCTTTATTTATATTACAAACTAACCTTTGGCTCGAAGATTATTGAGGGATTCATTATTTATATCATAGTCATCTATTTGATCGGATTAATCGCCATTCCGTGGTTATACAAAAAGCTTTATTTTAATAATATCAACCGGATAAAAGAAAATCTGAAAGAATTAAAGGAATTTGAAGAATTATAACAATTAATTAATACATAAAAAAAATGAAAAAGTCAGTCGTATTATTCCTGTTGATTATTGCAACATGCAGCGTTTACGCTCAAACGGAAACATATAAATCGGGTGCAGTTTTGTGGAAAATTTCGGGAAAGGATTTATCCGAACCGTCCTATTTGTTGGGAACTTTTCACTTGAAATCCGGCGAATATTTAGACAGTATCCCGGGCGCAATAGCCGCTTTGCAATCCTGTGAACAAGTGGTCGGCGAAGTAAACATGTCGGATATGGCCGGATTGCAAATGCAAATGATACAAGTCATGAAAATGACTCCCGATACTACCTACAAAATGCTTTATTCCGATGAAGATTACCGGTTTGTCAGCGAAAAATTAGCTTCTCTGATCGGTAGCGGACTTGAGCAATTGGGCATGTTGAAACCGGCAGCCATTCAATTGACTGTAATTGCAAGGGCTTACATGAAATATTATCCGAATATCAATCCGGCGAATATTTTGGATATTCGTATTCAGTCGGAAGCAATCAAGGAACAAAAACCGGTACTTGGTTTGGAAACGATTAACGATCAGATTCATGTGCTTTTTGGTATTAAAAATTTACAACAACAGGCGGACGCTTTGTTGTGCAGCATGAAAAATTTGGATGAATTGATGTCTTTGGTACCGGAAATAATTAACGATTATGAACGGGGCAATTTAAATAAACTGTATGAACGCTTGAGAGATACTGAAATTTGTCCTTCAATGTCTTCGGAAGAGGAAACGGATGCATTGAATAAAGAGCGAAACAATGCTTGGATGGAAAAACTTCCGGAGATTATGAAAGAAAAATCTTCCTTCATTGCTGTCGGCGCTCTGCATTTGGCGGGAGAAGACGGTTTGCTGAATTTGTTGGAAAAAGCCGGATACAGCGTAGAGCCGGTTAACATGTAATAAACCGATTGAGTTGTTGTTTACGAAAAAGAATATTTTCCTGTCGTGATTTTATAAGAATAGAAAAAATACGTAACTTTGCCTTTGTAAATACATATAAGCGATGGAAGCAACAAAAATTATGCGTAATATAAATCAATTGCCTGTATCTCAACGAAAGTGGATAGCTGAACATATTATACGCTCAATACAACAAGAAGAGCAACAACTATCATTGGAAAAAGCAGCAATGCATATGTATGACGATTACCTAACCGACAAGGATTTAACTGCATTCACTCAACTTGATTGCGAAAATTTTTATGAAACAAGGTGAAATATGGTTGATAAATTTAGACCCTTCAATTGGAGCAGAAATGAAGAAGACTCGTCCGGCCGTAATTGTTAATGATGACGCATTGGGAAAATTACCCTTAAAAATTATTGCGCCGATTACCGATTGGAAAGAACATTACGGCATAGTACCGTGGATGATAGCGATTAATCCGTCTATCCAAAACGGATTGGCAAAAAAATCTTCTATTGATTGTTTTCAAATTCGTTCTGTATCAGAAATACGCTTAATAAAACGAATAGGATATATTACCCTTTCCGAAATTTTGCAATTGCAAGAAGGAATCATTAAAGTTATTGGTTATGGAAAATAAAAAGAAAATTGTTTTAATCACCGGATCAACTTCCGGGATTGGAGAAGCATGTGCTTATAAATTTGCGGCTCAAGGTTTTTCCGTGATTCTCAACGGACGAGATATTCGCAAATTGGAAGCCTTGAAACAGAATTTGGTTAAGAAATACACCGGCGATGTGTTCCTTTTGCCGTTCGATATTCGCGACCGGGAAACAGCCCGGAAAGCCATTCGAGAATTGCCGGAAAATTGGCAAGCCATCAGCATCTTGATCAATAATGCCGGATTGGTATTGGGCATTGAAAAAGAATTTGAAGTTAATCCGGATGATTGGGATATTATGATTGATACGAACATCAAGGGCATACTTTCAATTACCCGTTGGGTGGTTCCCGGCATGATTGCGAGAGGAGAAGGGCATATCATCAATATCGGGTCCATTGCCGGCGATGCGGCTTATCCCGGCGGAAGCATCTATTGCGCAACAAAATCGGCCGTAAAAGCGCTTTCCGACGGGTTGCGTATTGATTTGGTGGATACGCCTTTGCGAGTGACCAACATCAAACCCGGAATGGTAGAGACGCATTTTTCTTTGACCCGTTATCGGGGCGATAAAGAAAAAGCCGACGCCGTTTATGCCGGCGTGAAACCGTTGACGGCTGAAGACATTGCCGAGACGATCTATTTTGCCGCTTCAGCGCCTCCGCATGTTCAAATTGCCGAAGTACTGATTTTACCCAATCAACAAGCAACGGCAACGGTTGTACACCGGAAAGCGTGATTAACTCACTTCGCTTCCCGGTTCCAGATTCGCATCCGGGTGAATGAGTCGCAAGTTTCCGGCGAAAGATTCAGCCGATAATAACATGCCTTGTGATTCTATGCCTTTGATTTTGCGCGGTTCGAGATTGGCGATGAAGCAAACCGTTTTTCCGATCAACTCTTCCGGCCGGTAATAAGCGGCAATGCCCGAAAGGATGGTGCGCCCGCCCAATCCGTCGTCAATCTTGAATTGCAGCAATTTGTCGGCTTTGGGCACTTTCACGCATTCCAATACTTTGCCTACCCGAATGTCTAACTTGGCAAAATCGTCGTAAGAAACCGGCGCTTTTACCGGATTCGCTCGCTTTTCTTTCAACGCATTGACTTTTTTCGTATCGAGCAATTTTTGGATTTGTCGTTCGATGATCTCGTCTTCGATTTTTTCAAACAGTAATTCGGGTTCATTCAAATTATGACCTTCTTCCAATAAATCAATACTGCCCAATCGGCTCCATTTATTGTCGCTCTTGGCAATCAAATGTTTGATTTTTTGCGAGGAAAAAGGTAAAAACGGCTCGACTGCAATCGCTAAATTGGCGGTAATCTGCATACTGAGATTCAAAATCGTAGCGGTCCGATTCATATCGGTTTTTGCCGATTTCCAAGGTTCCGTATCAGCCAAATACTTATTACCGATTCGCGCCAGATTCATCGCTTCTTTCAAGGCTTCGCGGAAACGAAATTGATTCAAGTAGTTTTCCATCTCAACCTTTACTCGTTTAAATTCTTGAAACGTCTCCCGGTCGTAATCGGTTAAAACGCCTCTCGCGGGAATTTTTCCGGCGAAATATTTATGCGTCAAAACCATCGAGCGGTTGATAAAATTGCCCAATACGGCGACTAATTCATTGTTATTTCTTGCTTGAAAATCTTTCCATGTAAAATCGTTGTCTTTGGTTTCCGGCGCATTGGCTGTCAATACATAACGCAGAACATCCTGTTTATCGGGAAATTCTTCCAAATATTCATGTAACCAAACCGCCCAATTGCGGGACGTGGATATTTTATCGCCTTCCAAATTCAGAAATTCATTTGCCGGAACATTATCGGGCAAAATGTAGCTCCCGTCGGCTTTCAACATGGCGGGGAAAACAATACAATGAAACACGATGTTATCTTTCCCGATAAAATGAATCAACCGGGTAGTTTCGTCTTTCCACCATTTTTCCCAATCGGCGGGCGAATGTTCGATGGTATTGGAAATGTATCCGATCGGAGCGTCGAACCAGACATACAAAACTTTTCCTTCGGCGCCTTTCAGCGGGACGGGAACGCCCCAGTCCAAATCGCGGCTCACGGCTCGCGGCTGCAATCCCATATCCAACCACGATTTACATTGTCCGTAAACGTTCGATTTCCATTCTTTGTGATCTTCCAAAATCCATTTTTTCAACCACACTTCATGCTTATCCAAAGGCAGATACCAATGCATGGTTTCTTTCAGTACGGGAACGCTTCCGCTGATGGCCGATTTCGGCTCAATCAAATCCAACGGGCTGAGCGAAGTACCGCAGGTTTCACATTGATCGCCGTAGGCTTTTTCATTTCCGCAATACGGACATTTGCCGGTGATGTATCGGTCGGCTAAAAATTGTTTCGCTTCCTCATCGTAATATTGTTCGGAAGTTTTTTCGATAAACTCGCCTTTATCGTAGAGTTTTTGAAAGAAATCGGATGCGGTTTTTCGATGAATAGAAGAAGTGGTACGAGAATAAATATCGAATGTAATTCCGAAATCTTCGAATGATTTTTTGATAAGAAAGTGGTATCGGTCAACAATTTCCTGTGGCGTAACGCTTTCCGCTCTCGCTTTTAATGCGATGGGAACGCCGTGTTCGTCGGAACCTCCGATGAATAATACTTCTTCGCCTTTCAAACGAAGATAACGGGCATAAATGTCTGCCGGAATATAAACGCCGGCAAGGTGTCCGATGTGAACCGGCCCATTGGCGTAGGGGAGTGCGGAAGTAATCAACGTGCGTTGAAATGTTTTACTCATGTCGTAATTTTTTCGGCAAAGGTATAAAAATTACGGCAAATTTTATCGGCGCAGCTTAAAAGGACCGGAAAAAGTTTGAAACGCTAAATCCCCAACCCGTCAACAAATTTATCTTCAACGGCTTTGGTTTGTATGATTCTGGAATTGGGTGGAACGCTGTACGTCAACCAAACATTACCGCCGATGATAGTTCCTTTGCCGATGGTGATGCGACCGAGAATGGAAGCATTGGAATAAACGGTAACGTTATCTTCCAGAATCGGATGTCGCGGCAAATCCATCGGATTTCCGGCTTCGTCCAATACAAATTTTTTGGCGCCGAGAGTAACTCCTTGATATAGACAGACATGATTCCCGATCACGGCGGTTTGTCCGATGACTATTCCCGTTCCATGATCAATGCTGAAATATTCGCCGATTGTCGCTCCGGGATGAATATCAATCCCCGTTTCGGCATGCGCCATCTCCGTGACGATTCTCGGAATCAGCGGGATTTCCGACAGATATAATTCATGGGCGACTCGGTGATTCAGTAAGGCTTTTATCGCCGGATAACAGAAAATAATTTCTCCGAAACTTTTTGCAGCCGGGTCGTTATCGTAAATAGCTTTTACGTCTGTTGATAACAGGCGTTTGATATCCGGTAAGCGCTCAATAAAAAAAAAGGTTTTTTCTTTCGCGATCGTTGGCGTGTTTGCATCGTTCGATTCAAATGCTAAGGCTCTGTAAATCTGTTCGAACAATAAATAATACAATTTCTCGGTGTTGACTCCCGCATGGTATCGGACGGTATTTTCCGTTACCGACGGATTACCGAAATATCCGGGGAAAACGATTTCCCGGATCACTTCGATAATTTCCTTTAGCGTTTGAGCGGAAGGTAATTGTTTATCGTACATAGGAATATAGCGATATTTCGAATGATGAACATCGGTCAATTCCCGAACGCTTTTATTGATCAGTTCTTGTAAATTCATAATTTGTAAGAATATTCTCAAGTGTTTTTATAAGGGATATTCTTCGAAAGCATACAATAAAGTAGATAAATATCTTTCTCCCGTATCGGGTAGAATGACAATAATTCGTTTCCCTTTGTTTTTAAGTTCTTGCGCTACTTGGACGGCAGCGAACAGTGCGGCTCCCGAAGATATTCCGACAAGCAATCCTTCTATTTTGGCAACTTGACGAGAAGTGAGTATCGCTTGATCGTTCGTCACCGTAATGATACGATCAACCACGCTTGCATCGTATGTTTTCGGGATAAATCCGGCTCCGATTCCTTGAATCTTATGAGGTCCGGATTTTCCGCCCGACAGTACCGGAGAGTCCGTCGGTTCAACGGCAATAATTTCAACGGCTTGATTCAGCTCTTTAAGTCGTTTGCCTATACCGCTTATGCTTCCGCCGGTTCCTACGCCTCCGATAACGATATCTGCTTTTCCGTCGGTATCTTTCCATATTTCTTCGGCGGTAGTCTTATAATGAATGTCGGGGTTTGCCGGATTTTCGAATTGATTCAGTATGATTGATCCGTCAATTTCTTTCCGTAACTCTTGGGCTTTGGCGATAGCGCCCGACATCCCCTCCGCTCCCGAAGTAAGAACTATCTCGGCGCCTAATGCCTTGAGTAAAGACCTTCGTTCCACGCTCATCGTTTCGGGCATGGTAAGAATCAGTCGGTAACCTTTTGAGGCGGAAACAAATGCTAATCCGATGCCGGTATTTCCGCTGGTAGGTTCGATAATTACCCCTCCCTTGTTGAGCAAACCTTTGTTCTCGGCATCATTTATCATGGCAATGGCAATGCGATCTTTTATGCTGCCTGCCGGATTAAAATATTCCAACTTGGCAATTATTTGAGCGTCCATCGAAAAATGTTTTTCAAATGAAACGAGTTCCAAAAGCGGAGTATTGCCTATTAATTCTGTCAAATTTTTTGCTATTTTTCCCATATCAATTATTTTTTTGCAAAGTTAATGACTAAATTGTAATTATGAAATAGCATAAATATGGTATTTTTGTAATTCAATCATTTGTTATTATCTTTGCAGACAATGAGAACATTTATTTTAGCAGATAATCAAGATATAACAAGAATCGGAACGGAAGCGTTGATTACATCTTTATTTCCTTACCAATCAATCGAAAGAGCTTCGGATTCAGATATGTTGAAACGTTTGTTAAGGATATATCCCGATGCGGTGGTAATCATTGATTATACGCTTTTTGATTTCGAATCGTCTTCGCAAATGCTTAATCTGAAAGATTCGGTTCCCGATTCTTCGTGGATTCTGTTTTCCTACGAACTCAGTGTCGGTTTTATACGAAATGTTTTATTGGCGGATTCATTATTAAGTATAGGGATGAAAAACGACAGTATTGAAGAGATAAAAGAAGCTTTGAGCGAAGCTTTTTCAAGCAATCGGTTTATATGTCGGAGCGCTAATCGGATTCTTGAAGAAGAACAAAACGATGATGAAAACCGGGAAAAGCTTACCACTTCCGAAAAAAACATTTTGCGGCAAATTGCAGCAAGCAAGAGTACCAAAGAGATCGCTTATGAAATGAATTTAAGTTTTCACACCATCAATACCCATCGTAAAAACATTTTTCGTAAAATCAAAGTCAACAATGTTCACGAAGCCATACGATACGCCATTCGCTCCGGCATCGCGGATGTTGCGGATTATTATATATAAACCGTCACATCGGTGCGATTTGTGAGCGCGGATGATGTTCCCTTACCAAAATATGAATCTGCTCACCTTACCTATAGGATATATCTTGATACCCCTCGGAAAATTGATTTCATCCAACTACGATAATAAGACGCTTTAATTGCAGCCGACCGTTCATTCCGGATTATGGAGTATATATTAAATACAATCGGATGAGTTGCGCTTTCGATGTGAACTGTGCCGGACTCGAACCGGCGACCCCTACCCTGTCAAGGTAATGCTCTGAACCAACTGAGCTAACAGTTCTATTTCAAACTCATACGAAAATCCCGAAGTTTAACCGGCGTATGAGAAATGAGCGCTTAAAATTTATATCCCAAAGTAATTAATCCTTTGAGCGTTCGGCTTGCGAAACTATCTTCAAATGAATCCGGTATAACATCATCGTTTTTGACCGGCGGAAAATAGTATAAATAGTCGTTTTGCGTTCGAAGCACCAAAGCAACATCCACATAGAAATGAGGAGTGAATTTAAATCCGACTCCTGCCGTAAAGTAATTGGCGCAGTTGGAAAGGATATAATTAGGAACCGTTCCGGAAGTCTCTACGATTTCTCCCGTAGAACGGATACTTTTTCGATACGGATTTTGTTCCCAAGCATATCCCAAGCGTCCCGAAAATTGGGGTGAAAAACAATATTCAACACCGGCTCGCAACATGGATGTATTCTTATAATCTTCATCTATTATCTTGTTGACAGCCCATTCATTTCCGTTGTTGTCTTCCAGATTCATGTAGGTATAATTCTTATTTTCGTAATCCACGCTTACAACGGCTTTTGTACCCAAAACCGTCGCAAGGCTGACCGTCCAGCTCCCCGGCGTACGAAAATCATAACTTAAAGCGCCATTCGGCGTGTCGGTTATTCCAGCGGGTTGTCCATCGAAATAAATACCTCTTGGGTTTACTTGCGCCCAAAAGTAGTCGGTCATAGAATACCACGTCGGCGAATGATAAGCGACTCCTATACGCAATGCGTCAATAGGTTTGAAAATGGCGCCTACTTTCACTTGAATACCGGAGCCGTCTGTTCGGAGGTAATTTTCCAGATTGAAACCGCCGCCGTCTCCTAAAAATTGTTCATCATAAAAAGAAGTCATCGAGTACGATAAATCGGTTAGCGAAAGAGTTATGCCCCAGTAGAATTTATCGGAGATATCGGAACCGATGGTAAAATCATACGCCTCGATTTGCCCTTTTTCCCTGACTCTCAAATCCGGAGTGACCTGCTCATTTTCATTCAATATACTTACGTATTGATTGTTACTGTTATTAGCCGGATTAATCAAATATCCCTTCCATGCTAAGGCGCTTAACCAACGAACGTTAGGATTGTCATACGGATTATTATTATTATCGAATGCGGAACTGTTGATTCCGCCGTCAGCATTAGTTAACGCCACAATATAATCCGTCAAGGATGAGTTCATTGCCGGTCTTGATGCGCTGTAACGCCGATCGAAACTTTTTATCCGGTTATAATTGAACCCGAAATTCAACGAGAGCATACCTCCTCTTACCAAGGGATAATAACCGACATAGGAAAGATTGTCAAGGGCGACGGTCGTATGACTGTCCAAGCCTGCATTTCCCCCTTTGGTCAAGGGTGAGGTTAAACTCATATTGCCGACTACTTCCGAACGGCGATAGATCCCGATTCCCGCAGGATTAATCGCGACTCCCGTAACATCCCCCCCCACTGCTCCGAAAGCGCCTCCCATGGCTTGCCCGCGGGCCGTTCCGGATAAATCCGTACTTGAATAACGATAAGCGTCTATTTCACCTTGACCGAACGAAAAGGCACAAACAAAGAACGCTATTATAAATAATAGATTTCGTTTCATCTTCATCAATTTTTAATTTGTTTTTTATCTTCTACCACCGCCGCCGCCTGAACGACCGCCGCCACCGCCTCCGGAATAACCGCCGCCGCCCGAATAACCTCTGCCGCCACCCGATGAGTAGCTGCCGCTTGAAGAGGAACGGGAAGAAGAACCGCTGCTGTAATTGCCGGAAGAAGAATTTCCGGAACGAGTAGAAGGAGCGGAATAGGATCCGGAAGAACTGCTGCGGGAATCGTTGCCGCTATAAGACGATGCCGGGCGTGTTCTTGTTTCGGAACTGACGGTTCCGCTACTGCTTTGACGGGTCGGATATGAACTGACCGTTCCGTTTCTTACGGATGTTGAACGTGTGGAAGTATCAAAAGAAGCATTTCCCCTGCGAGTCGTTGTGATATTTTCACGAGAGCTTACATTTCCGCCGCTTCGGGTACTTATGTTACCGTTGCTTCTTGAAGAGTTTATTGATGAACGGTTTGAGTTGAATGAACTTCCCCTCGCAACATAATCGCCGGAACGCAAAGAACTGCGGCTCCCTATAGAATTGCTTCGACGACCGTTACCGTAATAGTAACCTCCGCCATGATGATAACCGCCTCCGTGATAGTACGAACTTCCGTACCAACCTCCATATCCGCCGTAGTATCCGGGATAATACCCGAACCCGAACCAGCCGCCCCAGCCGCCGTAAAACCATGGGTCATACCAGCCGCCCCAGCCGCCGTAATACCACGGATCGTACCAGCCGCCCCAGCCATACCAAGAACCGTACCAACCTCCGTAATAATACGGGTAACGGTATCCGTAATAAGGATAATACCATGGATTATCCCATCCGTATCCGCCGTTGATATTGATGGATAGACCGGAAGAACTCGGTTGATCGAAATCCAATTCGTAAGTTTCGCCGTCGTAATAAACGTTCACATTATCGGCGCCTACAATAGTGATTTTGGAAGGATCGTGAAATTTCACAATCCGTTGAGTTATTTCTCCATCCGTATATTTTGGGGAAGTCGCGTCGGAATCGGTTACGGCTTCGTCTATATAAGAATCATCACTTACATAGCGTCTGTTATATTCGTCCACGTCTCGTTCGTCTGAAACGACTGCAGCTACTGTAACCGCATTTGTTTTTACCGGTTTTACAACCTCTTCTTTCTGAGGTTCCGCCTTTTTTTTGTTGCCGGAGGAAAAATACACATCATCTCCAAATGCATCGTTTTGAGCCGCTGCGGATACCGCAACGAACATCAAGGAAAACAACACATAGTGTTTAATTGTTTTCATAGTAAATCAATCTCCTTTCTGTTTATGTAAATATTCGCTTTTTAAATTATTTGACAGGAAAAAGGAACTTAAGTTTAAATCGCTGTTCTTTTCCGCTTACAAAAATAAATATAAAAAATGTGAAAAACAATATTTCTGTTCTTTTTAACTAAAAATAAATCAGAATGCCCTTCGGCCGCCGGGATACCGGCCTCCGGATCCGCCTTCCCGCATTCTCACCGGAGCCATATCGCCTTCTTTCAAAAAGCTTGATTTCGGAAATATGGAAAAACGATAGATAAAGCTCGCCATGAAATAACTCGGAATTACGTTCGTTGACGAAAATTGCAGATCACTGGCTGTTTGAACGGCTGAAATATTTTTTCGATCTTGTAGAATATCGTACATTTGAAATTTCAAAGAACCCGTTCCGGATCGCATTTTGAATATTTGTCGAGTAACAGCCGCATTCCAAAGAATTTGCGAAACATTGTAGCCGACGGGGTAACCGCTTCTCCAATTGCAGTTGATATCGCTTTCGAAAGTCCACCGTGGGAAAAAGGTCCAAAGAATATTGGCGCCCGAAGCATAATTATAAATATTCTGATTTCTGTCCTCAACAGCCGAGTAGGTCACATCATTGTAATTGATCATTCCGTTCATTCCTATATAAAGGTTCTCGTTCGGTTGAAATTTGAAATTCAGATTATCCCCGATCATCCGGTTTTTCATCGTATTTTTTACGTCGCCCACGAATGAGTTATCATCGGTTAACCGTATCATCAGCGTGTTTCCTATCGAAAATTTTTTACTCAGCGGTTTATTGAACATTCCCGTCAAAAGAGCGCTCCAATTCCCGTTGACATTTTTGTAGCTCATCAGATTTCCTCTTCCGAGATCTTGCACTTGAGTAACCGTAATGATGTCATTGATATTGTAATTTCCACTGACCATAAACCGATACATCAGCTGAGTCGCCGCAACGTATTTATTAAATTCGATACGGAGATTATTGACGTAACCGGGTTTCAGATTCGGATTTCCGAAAGTAATATCGTTCGGACGATCAATATCCACATTGGGATAATCGCGAAGTTGCTCCGCTGTCGGTTGATTCGTTTCGCCTTCGTAATTGATTCGTAAATTGGATCGTTGATCGAAATTGTATCTGAAGTTCACCATCGGAGAATAATTGATCACATCAATCGGAATAGAAGAAATCAGCGAATCGCCTTTGATAAGCGGCAATTTTCCGGTAAAATCTTTCGACAAAAATTCTGAAGGAACGCGTCCGACTGTCGGTTGATAGGTGTCGTTTGTTGCATTGGACGGATCCACATTGAATCCGAACGTGAGACTGAATTTTTTTCGTTCGGCCTTGAAATTGATTCCTATCCGTTGGTCGGTCACATTTCGCATAATCGTCCGGCTTTGACCCGGCAGAATATTAGCAGTATCAAGTTCCGTAAGACCCAAAGAAGTTGAAATATCGTAGGTGGAATTTTTGCCTTCTATTTTGGAAAACGAATAGCGATACAACAATTGAATAAAATTATTATGCCCGATCGGTTCCACGTAAGAAACCGTTGCTTGGATATTGTCCGTTAAATTCTTATTCTCAGCGATTTGATTTTGTCTGATAATGGAATAGAGGCTGTCCGGCAAATTTAAATCATAGGTAATATTCTTCGGTTGAGAATAATTATTATTATAATTTCCCGTCATATTGATGCTGAACACTCTCCCCGTCTTTGAAAATTTCAAAGAATAGTCCAAGGTACCTCCGAAACTTGACGTATTCCCATGCGATGAAGTAAAAGATTTTGAATCCAGCATAACGGAGTCGGTATCCAGATTTACTCGCTTATCAAACTCCTCGCCGTTTCGTCTGGTTTGATTGAAACGAATGTTCGGACGAAAAATCAAAGTATTTCGCTCGTTGGGCTTCCAATCAATCCGTAAATTAGACACGATATTGTTTCCCGAATTAGTATTGTTTTGATTGATTGTTTCTTGTTGTGTAAGGCGTTCAGCAAAATTAATTTGGGTAACATCGGACAATGTATTTCGTTCTTGTTTACTATAACGGATATCGCCGTTCAGATTGAGTTTAGGAGAAAACTCTTTGTTAATATTGGCCATATAGTTTTGTGATTGAGAGATTCCCGGAGGGCTGAAAGCAATACCGCCTCCGCCTCCGGTTCCGCCCGTTCTCGCGCCTCCGCCTCCGCCGGAACCTCCGCCGCCCGTTATGTCGGCTCCGCCCATATTATTATTGTTATTGGCGCGAGCAATCAACGTATAGCGGTCGCTTCCGCGTTGGTGATTGACAAATGCATTTTCATTGTATCGAAATTCTTTGCTGTCTTGTACATCTTGACCGGCGCCCAGTTGAACAGTTCCGATTGTTCCTTGCATCATATTGGATCGTACCGTCAAATTGATAACCGTTTCTTCATCTCCGAGGTCAAACCCGGTCATTTGAGCCATTTCCGATTTACGGTCATATATTTGCACTTTATCAATCATTTCTGCCGGCACATTCTTCGAAGCGATTTGAGGATCATCCGTGAAAAATTCTTTTCCGTTTACGTACATTCGATTTACCGATTTCCCCTGTGCGGTAATTTTTCCGTCTTTATCAACATCTACGCCCGGCAGCTTTTTCAACAAATCTTCTACAACGTCGTTATCGCCGGTTTTGTAGGTACCGGCATCATATTCCAGCGTATCGTTTTTTACGATTATTTCCGGACGTTTTCCTTCTACAACGGTTTCTTTTAAAAGGATTTCGTTTGTTTCCATGAATAATTCTCCTAAACGGGTAACCGGTTCGTTTTCACTCAGACTTATATTTTTGAAAAGCGTCTTAAAGCCTATATAAGAAATTTTTAAAATATAACGATCCGGTTTGAGATTTCGAAATATAAATTCTCCTTTGACGTTACTGAGGGTTCCGTCCACATAGGCGCTGTCTTTGGCGCGTAATAATTCCACCGAGCCGGAGAGAATCGGTTCCGAATTGCCTTTTTCAATTAATGTTCCGGATAACGTCAAACCCGTTTGACTATACGCAGACAAAGTGCAGAAAAAAACGAAGAAAAGAATGTTTCCGAAAATTTTCATAAAAACGGGTGTAAATACATCGCACGTAAATTATAGACTATGCGGGTATTAAAAAGTTTAATTATCCGATTCAAATTAGAGCTTTTTAACATAATTGCATATACCGGAAATATTGACTAACTTGCGCCGTTTTTTAAATAATATAATGAGAGATTTCTTTTCCCTGCTCAAGCGATTGGTTCCGCCGTATAAGAAATATTTATGGCTCAACATTATTATGAATGTTCTGACGGCTGTATTGAATTTATTTTCTTTCCTGCTGATTATCCCGATTTTAAATTTAATATTTAAAGTGGATAAAGCCGATTATGTTTATATGCCGTTTGATTTTTCTTCCGCCGATTCGTGGGGTCATTTGAAAAATATCGTAACGAATAACTTTTATTGGTATTCTTCTCAAATTCTTGATGCGAAGGGAGCGTCTTATGTGCTATTTATTTTGGCGGTATATTTGGTTGCTACTACGATTATTCGCGTCGCCACCATGTATCTTTCTTATTATTACATGATTCCGATTCGGACGGGTGTTGTTCGCGACTTACGTAATCAAATCAATGATAAAATCATTGCTTTGCCTTTGGCTTTTTTCACGGAGGAACGGAAAGGCGACATAATTGCCCGTATTTCGGGTGATGTGAATGAGATTGAATTCTCCATCATGAGTTCGCTGGATATGCTCTTCAAAAATCCGATTATGATTCTCGTTTATGTGACGGGAATGTTCATTGTCAGTTGGCAATTAACGCTTTTTGTCCTTATTTTGCTTCCCGTAGCCGGTTATATTATGGGGCAAATCGGTAAAAAGTTGAAAAAAAGTTCATTGCTCGGTCAACAACAATGGGGCATGTTGATGTCGCAAGTGGAAGAAACATTAAGCGGACTGCGGATTATCAAAGCTTTCAACGCCGAAGACAAAATTTCCAAACGTTTTCATGACCAGAACGATGTCTTCCGGAAAACGACCCATCGCATTTTACGCCGTCAGCAATTGGCGCATCCGATGAGCGAATTGTTGGGTACTGTTGCCATCGCCATTGTATTATGGTATGGCGGTTCTTTGATTTTAAAAGACCATGCTTCAATCGAAGGAGCAAGCTTCGTTTATTTTCTGACCATTTTTTATTTACTGATTAATCCGGCGAAAGATTTATCCAAATCCGTTTACTCCATTCAAAAAGGAATGGCTTCGATAGAGAGAATTGATAAAATAATCAAAGCGGAATCGAGCATTTCGGATCCGGAACATCCGCATCCGGTTCACTTGAACGATCGGATCGAATACAGGAACGTTTGGTTTAAGTACAGCGAACAATGGGTGATCAAAGGCGCTGGCTTAGAGATACCCATAGGAAAAACCATCGCTTTAGTCGGTCAATCGGGTTCCGGAAAGTCAACTTTAGCCGATTTATTGCCTCGCTTTTATGATGTTCAAGAAGGGCAAATTACCATTGACGGAACAAACATTCGGGATGCTAAAGTAAAGGATGTTCGGGAATTAATGGGTATTGTCAATCAAGAAGCAATTTTGTTCAACGATACATTTTTCAATAACATCGCTTTCGGCGTGAAACAAGCTACGCTTGAAGAAGTAAAAAATGCCGCTAAAATAGCGAATGCGCATGAATTTATTATCCAAACCGAAAACGGATACGAAACCAATATCGGCGATCGAGGCTGCAAGCTTTCGGGCGGACAACGTCAACGCATCAGCATTGCCCGGGCGGTGTTGAAAAATCCGCCGGTACTGATTCTGGATGAAGCGACTTCTGCTTTGGATACCGAATCGGAACGCTTGGTGCAAGATGCGCTGGATAATTTGATGAAAAACCGGACAACGCTGGTTATTGCGCACCGGCTTTCGACCATTAAAAACGCCGACTGTATTTACGTCATGCACGAGGGTGTTATAGTAGAGCAGGGAACTCATTCGGAATTAATCGCATTAAACGGATACTACAGCCGCTTGTGTGAAATGCAGTCGTTTTGAAAATAATTTTATAATTTTTTTGCAAAAACGAAAATACATTGTATCTTTGCAGTCTCTAAATGCGAAAATAGCTCAGTTGGTAGAGCATAACCTTGCCAAGGTTAGGGTCGCGGGTTCGAGTCCCGTTTTTCGCTCGGATATCATAAAAAAGCCTAAAAAGGGGTTTTTAACCCGACTTTCTGCAGGCATTCAAAAAGAGTCTGAAATGTTTATATTCGGGCTCTTTTTTCGTTGTATGTCAATAATTATTCTTTTTTAACTTAAAAGTAATTATGTATTGACGAACCAAAAAGAGGTTATGCTTTTGCTGCAAAAAATTCCATAGTCCGATATTATTAGGACTGATAGGATTTATCTTTGTAACGATTTTGATAACAAAAAAACTTTCCTTATTTTTCTAAACTTGACAAAAAAATGATTAGTTTTGCAGAAAATAATTTTTTTAAAATTATGAATACACATAAATTACTAATCGCTATAGGTGGATTACTATTGCTATTGTTTGTTGTGATTATTTCCTGTTCAAAACATGAAAGTTCGGAAGAAGAATTAATGAACAGCGCAGAAAGCATCATCGAGCAACACCCGGACAGCGCTTTAAAAATGCTCGACTCCGTCCTTTTTCCGGAAAATTTGAATAAGCGTTTGTATAACAAATACAATCTGTTGCGGGTGCGGGCAAAAGACAAGTGCTATAAAGACATTACGGGCGACACAATTATTTTTGCAGTTGAAGATTATTTTATCCGTCAAAAAGACGACACGAATGCCGCTTACGCCGCTTTTTACTGCGCAAGGGTTTTGCACGAGCAAAAAGAAGAAGAAAAAGCATTTAAAGCGTATGAAACAGCCATAGATAGGGCAAACAGAATCCAAGACTACAATTTGATGGGGTTGGCAAACGGTAATTTAGGTATTCTTTACCGTGAGCATTACTTGCGTGAAGAAGCAATTGCGGCAAGCAAAAAAGCGGTAGAGATGTACAGAAAATCGGGAAACCACAGAAATGAAATATCCGCATTAAGCCAGATCGCAGACTGTTTCTTTATGGAAAATGCGGACAGCGCTTTCCTGTATTACGATAAAAGCATAAAGCTGGCAGATCAATACAAACTGGCGGATTTGCAATCATCCATAAGACAAAATAAAGGAGTATCCTATAGAGAAAAAGGAAAATATGAAGATGCGGAACGGTTATTTAGGGATGCGCTTACCTTTGCTCCAGACAGTGTAGATCAAGCCCGGATATTTATGAATATAGCGAAGTTATATCTTTCCGAAAACCGGATGGATTCAGCTAAATGCTACTTGAATCAAGCTTTAGCATTACCCTTAAATGATCCCTCCTTATTACGTACTTCCTATCTTTTACTTTCCAAAACAGCGGAACAAGACGGAGCCTACCGGCAAGCTTTAACCGATTATAAAGAATATTACAACTATACTTTAAAGGTATTTGATGTTGAGAAAAATATCAAATTGATGGAAGTTCAACAAAAATACGATTTCGAAAAACTGAAAAATGAAAAGCAATCGGTCATTATTAAACAGAAAAACGGATTGCTTCTTTTGTCGCTTGTGCTGTTGCTTGCTTGTATAACAGGTCTTATTTTCTATCGAAAAGCGGCTCGGAATAAACGGCTTTTGTCGGAAGCGGAATATAAAATTATGGGCTTGCAAAAAATGGCAAAGGAAATGGCGGTGGAACATTCGGAAGAAAAACAATCCTTGCGGTCGCTGATCTTACAGTATGCCGATATATTAAAAAAATCGGCGCTGATAGAAAAAGATATACCCGA
>JGI24699J35502_11133881_pt1 | contig 17986 bp, 8 predicted proteins | sample TergutMp193P4_FD_35502 | JGI IMG/M metagenome (IMG submission 35502) | reverse complement strand
AGATCGCCGAGGGCATCGATGCCGTGGTCATCCTCGGTACGACGGGCGAATCGCCCACTCTTCCCACCGAAGAGCACATAGAGGTGATCGCGAAGTCCGTCGAATTCGTCCATGGGCGCATCCCGGTCATCGCCGGAGCGGGGTCGAACTCCACCGCCGAGGCGATCGACCAGACCCGGCGCTCCGAGGATGTGGGCGCCGACGCGATTCTGTCGGTGACCCCGTACTACAACAAGACCACGCAAAAGGGGCTCGTCGCCCATTTCGCCGCCATCGCCGCTGCCACGTCTCTGCCGATCATCATGTACAACGTACCCAGCCGTACGGGACTCAACATCTCCCCCGAGGCTGCTGCCGAGATGAGCCGGATCGAGAACCTGGCCGGGATCAAGGAGTGCAACATCGAACAGATCGGTACGATGAAGTCCCTTGTAGAACCGGATTTCCAGTTCTACACAGGCGAAGACGCCCAGGTCATCCCCATGCTCGCGTGGGGTGGTCTCGGCGTGATCTCCGTGATGTCGAATGTGATCCCCCGCGACACACATGAGTTGTGCGCCAAGTGGTTCGCCGGCGATCTGGAGGGCGCACGTCAGGTACAGATCCGTACCCTTCCCCTGATCAAGGCTTTGTTCGCCGAGGTCAATCCGATCCCCGTCAAAGAGGCCATGAACATCCTGGGCTGGGAGGTCGGCGACCCGAGGTTGCCGCTGATCCCCCCGAGCGACGCCACCAAGGCCCTGCTCGCCAAGACTCTCCAGGAGTACGGAGTGGCCCCCCGGGCCTGAATTCTCACCAATGGGCGTGATTTCCTGTGATTATCGCGGGAAATCACGCCCATTGAGCATATTTGAGGTTGCCGCCGGTCATCGTACGGGCCGGGAACCGGGAGAAGGATTATTACCCCCTTCTGGACGGTTACGCGAAGACCGATCGGTACGATGGGATGTCCCGGCTTCTCGCCCTCCTGCTGCAGGAATCCCTTCACAAGAGGATCGCGTTGCTGACCTCGCCTCATGTCGTACCCCTGTCCGGCTGGGCCGAGGCCTATGGAATCCGACCGGCTGTGGCAGCCAATAAAGCCAAACGTCAAACCATCCCGGCTTTCCGTCTCCGCAATCGGTGGATGATCTCCGGCGACGATTTCTAGACAATGGGCGTGATTTCCTGTGATTATCGCGGGAGATCATGTCCGCCGGTCCCGGTCAGTGGAAGTAGGGGATCATCAGGTACAGGCCGAAGATGACCAACAGGCCCATGAGGCCTAGCAGGACGATGCCGAAGGTTTTCCGGACGAGTGTCGGATGGTCGGAGCCCTCGGCGGGGGTGAAGCACCAGTTGGACAGGCTCATCATGGCGGAGATCACGACGGTGGCGACGATGGTGACGATGGCCACCTGGAGGAGGGCCATCCAGTCGACAGCGAGGAGCAAACTAGGAAGCATTGGTCACCCCCTTCTTCTTCGGGGCGGGTTTCTTCTTGGCTTTGGGCTTCTTCTTGGTCTTGGGAGTCTTCAAGCCGGTCAATCGAAGCGGCGTCGTCGCCATCGGGTGGTCGCCGAGCTTCTCGGGAAGAGCCGGTACGAAGACGTTGGGGATCGGAGAGGTCTCAGGCGAGATGGCGGCCTTGGCCAGGATCTTCACCTCGTGGGTGTCGTTGACGTTTTCCGAGGAAACGTGGTTGCGGGAGGCGAGGATCTTGATGGCGACCGCACAGACGACCAGGATCGCGATGACCGCGCCGAATCCCCAGGCGCCCATGTGGGCCAGCCATGCTGCGAAGGCTCCGACGACCCCCGCCGCGGGAAGGGTGAGCAACCAGGCGATCAGCATCCGGCCCGCGGTGGACCAGCGTACCTCTCCAGGAGTACGGGCAAGGCCGGTGCCCATGACCGATCCGGACACCACATGGGTGGTCGACAAGCCGAAACCCAGATGGGAGGAGGCGAGGATGGCGGACATGGAAGCAGTTTCGGCGGCGAATCCCTGCGGGGGTTCGATGTCGGCCATGCCCTTGCCCATCGTCCTCATGATGCGCCAGCCGCCGGAATAGGTGCCCAGCGAGATGGCGATGCCGGCCATGAGAATGACCCACCAGTGAGGCGAGGAGCCGGGCGCCTGGCCCCACCAGGGGGTTCTGCCGAGGTCCAATGTTCCTGCGACAAGGACGAGCGTGATGATTCCCATGGTCTTCTGGCCATCGGAGGTCCCATGGGCGAGAGCAACTAGCAATGATGAAACACGTTGGGCCATGCGGTAGCGCTTCCGGGCGCCCTTGGGGGCGTTGTGCTCACCGTGGTACGAAATCTTCGTGGCGAGGTACGATGCCAGCCCGGCGACGATGGGGGCGACCAGGGCGGGCAGCAGGATCTTGGAGACGATTGTGTCGAAGTGGACCCCCGCCATTCCGGCCTGTACCAAAACGGCACCGATCAGCGCCCCGAAAATCGCATGGGACGACGAGGAGGGAAGCCCGAAAAGCCAGGTCAGGAGGTTCCACAGGATCGCGCCCACCAGAGCGGCGAACACCGCCTCGGGGGAGACGAGGGAGTCGTCCACGATGCCCGACGAAATCGTCGTGGCCACCTCGGTGGACAGGAAGGCGCCGCCCAGATTCATCACGGCGGCGAGGAGGACGGCAACCTTGGGCTTGAACGCCCCCGTGGCCACGGAGGTCGCCATCGCATTGGCCGAGTCATGGAACCCATTGGTGAAATCGAAGACCAACGCCGTGATGACGACGATGAGGACAATAAGCTCAACGGACATCGCGAACCCCTTGAGCGAGTTGGTTCATCACAGTTTCCGATCCTATCAATCCCGAGGTTAACACGAGGTGAACAGATGAACCCACTCAGGTGAACAACCTCATATCAGGCGGACACTGGCTTGTCGCGGCACCGGACACTAGGCCCAGCCGACGTTCTCCCACAGAAGGGTGCCCAGTTCGTCGGGGCCGTAATTGGCCAGGCCGTCGCGTACGAGGAACACTTCGGGGAATTCGAACAGGGGGATGACAGGGGGATCGTTCCACAGCAGGTCGGCAAGATCGCTGAGGGTCGAGGCCTGCTCGGCGGGGTCCAACTGTGTTTGGGAACGGGAGATGAGGGAGTCGGCCGAGGCGGAGGAGTACGCGAATACATTGCTTGTTGAGTAACGGGCGGCGGCGGCGAGGGGGGTCGTGTAGCGATAGGTGGCGCCGGCCATCCCGTACTCCCCCGCAGCCAGATCGGCGTCGAACTGGCCGGGATCGACGTAACGCAGCCCCAGGTCCGCCCCGAGGTCCGCCAATTGGACACGCAGTCCGAAAGCCTCATTCTCGGCGAGGGAATCCCCTTGTGGGATGAGGAAATCCCAGGCCAGTTCCACCCCGTTTTTGGTGCGGAGGCCCGATTCGGAGACCGCCCAGCCGTCCTCGTCCAGGAGAGCGGCGGCGGTCTTCAGGTCGAAACCATCCTTGGCCGCGGCCGCCAGGTCCGCGTACTGGCTCTGTCCGGGGAGCCACAAAGGAGAGTTCAATGGGGCGTCGTCCCATTTCCAGCCGGCCAGATCGGAGGCTGACAAGCGGGTACGGTCGAGGCTCATCAGGACCGCACGGCGTACGGACGGGTCGGCGAGGGGGCCTGACCCACAGTTCATCTGGATGAACCGGGCGTCCGCGCCGACGCTGCGGCGCACCTGGATCCCGGCGAGCGCCGAGGCCCGGGCGAACAGGTTCACATCCGTGACCCAGAAACCGTCAAGGTCCTGCCGGAGGTACGCCAGCACGGGGTCGGCCACGACGCTGACCTCGATGGTGTCCAGCTTGGGGTAAGGACCCCACCACAAGGGATTCCGTACCAGGATCACACCGGCGGCGGACGACGAGGAATAGACGTACGGCCCGGAGAAGGAGGCTTGGCGGCCGTCCAGTCCGTCCCAGGTCCCATGGTCGCCCACCGTCTCGGCCCGCGAGGGGCCGCGGGCGAAGGTGTAGGGCCAGCCGGCGTAGGGGGCGTCATAGGTGACGACGATCTGGCCCCCGGGGCCCGCTGCGATGCCGGTCACATGGTCAAAGCCCCGATCGGCGCAGATCGGACCCGGCGCGGATGTGCATTCCTGCCAGGTCGACTGAAAATCGGCAATGGTGATAGGTGTGCCATCCGACCACACCGCCCGGGGGTTGAGCGTGTAGGTCACGCTCATCGGCGCGGCCTGCGCCGTCCCGCCGCGTACCGTCGGCTCGGAGGCCAGCCACAGGGAGTCCCAGCGCAGGACCCCGTCGGCTGCGGCGGCGAAGAATCGCGGGGTCATCGCGTCCAGGACCGGATCGAGATCGAAGGGCGAGACCCCCCACGGATTCCACGACGAGGCGAGCGACGGCACCCCGATGCGCAGATCCCCGCCGTTGCGGAGGGTGTCCCGGTCGACCGGGTTGGTCTGGGGGGCGGGAGAAGGGGCGACGGGGGCGGGCGGGGTGGAAGAGGAGGCCGACGGAGTGGGCGGGGACGACGGGGAGGCGGTCGGACCGCAACCGGCCAGTGCGGCGAATAACAGACAGCATGCCAGAAGGCGAAGTGGGAATGCGACTGTTCTGTTGTTGAAAATCCGGAAATTTCCTATCTGACAAGGTGTGACAAAGGAACCGTCCCCATGGTCTCCAGGCATCAGATCCATCCCGGGAGCCACATCCGCCACTGCCATTCCTTCCTGGTCAGCAGATCACCGGAGAAGATGGGGTACATGAAGGCGAAATCCAGGATGATGATGGCGAGGAAGACACCCACGACGATCGCACCCGATTGTCGGCGCGGACCGGCCCTGGAGGGTCCGAGGACGATGCCCAGGACCATCGCCAACGCGATGCACATGAAGGGGGCGATGGTGATGGTGTAGAAGGTGAACATCGCACCCCTGGAGGAGACGACCCACGGCAGCCAGGTGGACAGCATCCCGAGGACGGGGATCCCGAAACGCCAGTCCATCCCTGCCAGCCACCAGATCAGGCCGGCGATGATGGCCAGCGTCGCCGCCCACCACAGCAGCGGGGTGCCGATGGCGGTGATCACCTTCAGGCATGTGTCGCCTGCTTCGGCTGTGCACCCCTGGTCGCCCGGTTGGATCCCGTTCTCGGCGAAGATCCCGGTGGTACGGGCCATCACCGGCCAGCCCCATGGATTGGAGGCGTACGTGTGGGTGACCTCCTCCATGCCCGTGCCGGTGTGGTACTCATAGGTGGCGACGTGCCAATCCCACAAAACTCCCAATCGCTGGCCGAAAAGATGCGACACCCAGTTGTCGACGGTGGTCGGGGAACCCCCCCGCCATCCCATCCCGTGCCCGGGCAGGGTGACCAGCCACGGGATCCAGGTCAGAATGTATGTCACGACGGCGAGGACGACCATGGAGACGAATGCCTGCACGCCGTCCTTGATCAGACTCCACCACGCCATGAATCCCGCTCCGGCCAGGCGGCGGGCCGTGAAGGACCACACCGCCACAAGGATTCCGAAGACTGCCAGCGGGTACATGGCGTTCCACTTCGTGCCGCAGGCCAAGCCGAACAGCACGCCTGCGCCGACCAGCCAGGGACGGAAAATGAAAGGTCCAGGACTGCCGTTCAGGCTCTGACCAGGTAAGACAGAGATGACCTGGGCAAGTTTGTTCCGGAAATGGTCCCGGTCGGCGACCACGCAGGACACCGCGGCGAGGATGAATACGGCCTCGAAGACGTCCAACAGGGCGATGCGGGACATGACGTACGACATCCCGTCCACACACACCAGCAAACCGGCAATGCCACCAATCAGGGTCGACCGGGAGATGCGCCGGGCCAGACGGATCGTGAAGAAGACGAGCAGCGAACCGAAGATCAGCGCGCCGAACCGCCAGCCGAACGCGTTGAGACCGAAGAGTTTCTCCCCGATGGCGATCATGAATTTCCCCACCTCGGGATGGGAGGCCCAACCGGGATTGGGGCTCAGCGACGAGTAATCGCCCAGAGCGACTTGCGGGTTGACGACGTCCCCGTCGCCCCAGGACCCCTCGTACCCGTATTGCAGAATGCTCCAGGCGTCCTTGGCGTAGTAGGTCTCGTCGAACATGAGGGTTGAGGGCGTGCCCAGATGGTACCACCGGATGAAGAAGGCCACGACGCTGATCGCGCACGTCACGATCCACCCCATGAGCCGGTCGGTGAGAGGGGGTTCGCTCAAAGATTCCACAGCCGACAACCCAGTACGGGGTTTGGCCGCATCAAGGAAGGTTTTCCAGAAGTGCTGACGCCCGACGGCGGCCGGGGAAGTGCGCACCGGCGCGTCCTGCGGAACCGGCGCCGCATCTGTCGGAACCGGCACGTCCTGCGGAACCGGCGCTACATCTGTGGGAACCGGCACGTCCTGCGAGGGCGCATCCCGGCGGATCGGCGCGTCCTGCGGGGCCGGCACCCACGGGCCTGGTCGCTTCCCATCGTCGGGGCTATCGGTTGACGGCACGGTTCAACCTCCCTTCATCTCACTGCGACTAGTCTAGTGCTGTGACCGACATTTTCGATGCCAACCTGGTTTCCCGCCGGGATGCGGGCCTCCTGCTGCTCGCCGGTACCCCCATCGGCGACGTGCGTTACGTCTGCGATGCCCTGCGCGCGGCTCTGGAGGATGCGGATGTGATCGCCGCCGAGGACACCCGCAAGTTCGCCGACCTGTGCCGCCGGGCCCATGTGCAGCCCACGGCCCGGATCGTGTCGTACTTCGAGGGCAACGAAGCCGAACGCACCCCCGACCTGCTCGCCCAGATGGAGGCGGGGTCGACCGTGGTCCTGGTCACGGATGCGGGGATGCCCTCAGTCTCGGATCCGGGGTTCCGGCTCGTCGGCGCATGTGTGGACGCGGGAGTACGGGTCTCAGCGGTCCCGGGCCCGTCGGCCGTGTTGACCGCGCTCGCAGTGTCGGGCCTCGCCACGGACCGTTTCTGTTTCGAGGGTTTCCTTCCGCGCAAACACGGCCATCGCCGTGCCCGCCTGGACCGCCTCAGAGATGAGGAAAGAACCATGATTTTTTTCGAGGCCCCCCACAGACTGCGCGCCTTCCTCTGCGATGCGGCCGCGGTGTTCGGACCGGCGCGGACGGCGGCGATCTGCCGGGAACTGACCAAGACCTACGAGGAGGTGGTACGAGGTTGTTTGGCGGATCTGGAAATCTGGGCCGACAAGGACGTACTCGGGGAAATCACGATTGTGGTCTCCGGGGCCGCCCCCGAAGTGCCGCCGCTTGAGGACCTCCTCGCCGAGGTCCGGTCCCGCCTTTCCGCCGGCGAGAAACGTTCCGCCGCCGTGGCAGCTGTGGCAGCAAAGTACGGTGCGGACCGGCGTGCACTCTACGATGCCGCACTCGCGGGTTGACTCGCCTCCATGATATCCTGCTTGTCTTGGGTCGGGATGTCAGGGAGGGGCCGCATGAAACGAGGAGGGCACAAACGACTGCCGTGGTTTCTTCCGTATGCCGTCGTCATTGTGGTGCTTGCCGTCGTGGCGTCGTTGATCGCGACGAGCCGGGGCGTGGTCAACCGGGTCATGGATCTGAACAATTCGGGTGTGTGGGTGACCAATGACGCGAAGGCGTTGTGGGGACGCGCCAACCGCAGCGCGGGGGTCCTGGACGCGGCCCTGGTGGATCCGAACCGGGAATCCGGTGGTGTCTTGGTGGATGTTTTCCAGGACGGGGAGGCGGTCCTGGCCTGGAACATGACCCAGTTGAGATTGTTTCCTGTGGACACCCGTGACGCGGTCGCCGCGGCAGGCGTCCCGATCGGGATGGGGATGGTCGGCGCGGTGGCGATGGGCGGCGGGACGATCGCCTCGGTCACTTCCGACAAGGGAGAGGTGCGCACCACGACGTACTCCGCGACGTCGGTCCCGGAAGTGGCGGGTCTGGGTGCGGATCGTCCGGCCGTGGCCGTGTTGCGTGTGGTGTCGGGGATGGAGTCCGGTGTGGATGTGGCGGTGGATGCCCAAGGGCGGGTGTTCGCCGCGTCGGCGTCGGGGGAGTGGGCGATGGTCGACGAGTCGGGGCAGGCGTCGTACGGGTCGGTGGGCCAGTCGTTGCGCAGTGTCGCGGTGTCCCTGGTGGGCGGGGTCGGGGTGGTCGCCGATCCTGCGTCGGGGGAAGTGTTTTTGACCAACGGGGTCCATCGTCAGATGACGGCGGGTGTGGTCCCCCAGCAGTCCGGCAGCGACACGACCCGTGTGATCGTGGCCGATCCGTCGGGGCTGACTGCCATTTCCATTTCAGGTGAGACGACACCCCTCTACACGACCCCCGGCGCGGCCTCCGTGCCGCCCGGCGCCTCCGTGCCCGTCGCGGAGCCGGTGGTGATGGGGTCCCATGTGTACGGGGCGTGGGCCGGGACCCCGGGGCGTGTGGTGCGGTTGGACGGGTCAAACCCTCAAGAGGATGTTTTCCCCCAGGACGGGTCTTCCCTGGTGAAACCCACCTTCCGGGTCAACCGTGGTTCGGTGGTGTTGAACGACATGGCCACCGGGGCGGTCTTCGACGTGGATGAGAGATGGGCGATGGACAACTGGGAGGATGTCGCCCCCGACGCGACCGAACTGACCGGCGACGAAGCCCCTGATTCCGAGGACTCTCCCCAGGCCAAAGACGATCACCTGTGGGTCCGTCCCGGACGGGCCTCCATTCTTCACGTCCTGGACAATGACACCAACCCCGGTACCGGCATCGTCGCCATCACCGCAGTCGACGGGACCGACGCGGGCAGAGTGACCATCTCCCCCGACGGGCAAACCCTGATCGCAGACGTGTCCCAGACTCAGAACCAGGACATGACGTTCTCCTACACGATCACGAACAGGGCCGTGAACGTAGAAGACGCCGACGAGGAGTCCAGTGCGGATGTCACCGTCTCCATGAGAGCGCCCGCGGAGAACTCCACGCCTTATCAGCCGGGCGTACAAGGCGGCGACGAGACCCTCCCCGACTACACCGTGCCCAGTGGGGGAACCTTGTCCATTGCTCCTGCCGGTTGGTGGCGTGACGCCGACTCGGACCCCGTCGGCGTGATCTCCGCCTCCGTGGGGGATCGGGTGTTCCCCGTCACCGCCCAGGGCCTGATCCAGTACACGGCCCAGGTCAGCCCCGGCCAACTCACCGAGAGGCTCGACTACACCGTCTCCGACGGGTACGGCCAAGCCACACCGGGAGTCCTCTACATCCGCGTCCAGTCCAGTTCGGAACTGCGATCCGTGCCCCCCGTGGCGATGTCCGACTCCGTGCGCGGGATGGCGGGCCAACCGGTGGTGTTCTATCCCCTGGACAACGATGTGCCCGGATGCGACCCTTTGGACAAACAAGCCCATCTGGTGCTGGCGACCCCGGTGGGAGCACGTGTGGGGTTGCAGGTCTCCACAGATTTGCTGACTGGCGCGGTCACCGTCACCGCCGAACGTGCCGGGGCGTACTTCCTGGACTATGTCGCCGGTTACGGATCGGGGTTCTCCGCCGGGAAGATCCGTGTGGACATCGGCCTGGAGGACCGATTGTCGGCGATGCCGGACACGGCCGTGGTCAGGGGAACCGTCCCCGTGGTCATCGACGTGCTCGCCAACGACCGCGACCAGTTGGGGTCGGTGCTGACCGTCACCTCGGCGACGCCGCACGATCCCGACAGGGTACGGGTCGGCATCATGCAGGGCCGGTGGCTGAGGATCGAAGTGGTCTCCTCGGTCATCACGTCCACACCCACGATCATCGACTACGCAGTGACCAACGGGGTCACCCATGTGACCAGTCAGGTCAGTGTGACCCAGACGCCCATGCCGGAGGTCGACCATGTGTCGGTGGTCGACGACCAGGCGAGGGTACGGGTCGGCGACGTGACCACGATTTCGGTGTTGGACAACGATTCGTCCGAATCGGGGGAACCCCTGGTGGTGAACGACAACGTCGACGGGATGGCGAACGCGGGCCAACTGCGGGTGGAGGACCCGTCGGCTCCCATCGGACAGGAAACCCACGATGTGGGACGTGCTTTCGTGGACGGCGACAAGGTACGTTATGAGGCCCCCACCACTGGAGAAGGCAGAAGGGTACGCATCGAGTATCAGGCAGGAGTCGCATCCGGATCCCCCATGACAGGGTACGTGTGGGTCGACGTCGTCCCCGAACCCGCACCTCAGACGCAGGCCACACCCGCCCCCGTCCCTTCGTCCGCGCCGGCCAACAACACCCCGACTCCGGAATCTGTGGAGGCCCGCGTGGTGATCGGCGACGCCATCCAGATCCCGGTGATGATCTACGGGCAGGACCCGGATGGGGATTCGGTGACCGTCGCGGGGCTTCGTACGCCTCCCAAATACGGCAGGGTCGTGACTGTGGGCGCCAACTGGCTGACCTACGAGTCCTATCCGGAGACGGGCGCCTCGGGGATGGATTCTTTCCAGTTCTACGTCCAGGACCGGTTCGGCGCGGTCGGGATCGGCACGGTCCGGATCGGGCTGTCCCTGCCCGGCGATGTGCCGCCCCCACTGGGCGTCGACGATGTGGTGACCGCACAGCCGGGGGTCGAGGTGACCGTGTACCCCGTGGCGAACGATGTGGTGGCGATCGGGACCGGGGACACCCGGATCGTCACCGACGAATCCCGCGTGAACGTGGACCAACTCCTGCAAACAGTGGTCACATCCGCCCCCGCGGCAGGCGAGGCGGCGGCATCGATCGGCTACCATCTCGACGCGGGCGGGGTGACGGGCACCTCCGCACAGATCATGGTCCGTTCGCAGGAGGGGTACCTGAATCCTCCGAACGTCTTCGACCACGCCGCGGAGAACATCCACGACGGCACGGCGTCGGTGGATGTGCTGGACGACGCGTGGGATGTGGACGGCCCCGACGATCAGATCCACATCATCTCCGTGGGCGGGGCGGGCAGCTTCGACGGATCGGTCGTGTCGGTCCCGATCCTGGACCGGGGCCAGGTCATCCCCTTCCAGGTCGAGGACGGCACCGGTGCTCAAGCCATGGCGGTTGTTTTCGTCCCCTCCTTGTCCGACGGACGGCCCACCCTGACCTCCGGGGGCCTGATCCGCATGGACCGCAACGGGACCCAACGGGTGAACCTCGACGACTACATCGTCTCTCCCCGCAACCAGAACGTGCACCTGACCATGGCCTCCCAGGCCTGGACCGCGCCGAGTTCGTACCTCGATCTGACGGTGACCACCGACCAGACGATCACCCTGCGGGCGCGCAGCGACTATGTGGGCCCCGCCGCGCTGACGGTGGAGGTGCGCGACTCTCCCGACTCGACAGACCCGGCGGCCCTGACCGGGGTGGTGACCATCCCGGTCCAGATCGGACCGGCGACACCTGTGTTGTGGTGCCCCGAGGAGGTGCAGGAGATCGTCCAGGGCGGCGCGCCCCGCAGCGTGGACGTGGCCGAGCTGTGCCACGCGTGGATGCCCACCCAGACCGAGATCGACGCCTTGCGGTTCACCGGGACCTGGGACCATGGCGGAGAGGGGATCACGATCTCGGGCCGTGACCAATCACCGCTGCCCTCCGACCTGTTGGTGATTCAGGCGCTGCCCGAGTCGCGTCCGGGGACGAATTCCGTCCTGGCCGTGCAGGTCGACGGGTACGACGTGTCCGCCGCCCTGCAGGTACGGGTGATCGCCGCTCCCAAACCGATCATGTCCGTGTCGAATGTGACCGACGTCCAGCAGGGAACCACGGTCGAGGTGCCTGTCACGGTCACCTCACAGATGTCGGGCGCGGTCCAGAACATTGTCAGGGTGATCCAAACCTCGGGAGCGGAAGCGACCGTGAGCTTCGACGCGCACACCATCCACGTCACTCCCGGCCCCGCCAGCCACGGGGTGTTGATCTTCGACGTCGTGGGGTCGGACATCGCGGACAACACCCGTACCGACCGTCAGGTGACAAGCAGTTTCTCTGTGACGGTGTACGGGGTTCCCGATCCGCCCGCCCCGCCGCAGCCCGGCGTTCAACTGCGCTCCCACTCAGCGGTCGTGACCTTCGTCCCGGGGGCGGAGAACGGCGCCCCCATCCTCGGGTACGAGGTGACGTGGGAGGGCGGAAGCCAATCCTGCGCGCTCAACACCACCTGTGAGATCACCGGTTTGACCAATGGGACGCCGTACCGCTTCCGTGTGCGGGCGCTCAACAAGGCCGGCGAGTCCGCCTGGAGCGACCTCGGCCCGCAAGTGGTCCCGAACGCCATCCCGGGCGCGGTCACCGGTTTGACGGCCTCGGCGCCCGACTGCGGATCCCTCCTGCTGTCGTGGGGGGAAACCCAGGGCGAGGGCACCGCGCCCACCATGTTCCACCTGACCTGGAAAGGGCAGACGGCGCCACTCACGATCGACGGGTCCAACACCAGTTACCAACCCCTGGGCCTGGACAACAACAGCCCGTACACATTCACTATCGTGGCGGAGAATGAGGCCGGGATGAGCCAACTGCCGGTCACCGTGACCTCCCAGTCCTCGTGCAAGCCCGTCTGGCCCCTGAACGATCTGACCATCAGGCCTCAGGACATGGGCGACACCGCCCAAATCCTTCTCAGCTGGCCCAAGGCCGATCCCCAGGGTCCCGACCCGGTCACCTACGCTGTGACGCGGACCGGCCCGGGCGGGACGAAGACCTTCGCCCCCACCACTGAACTGAGTCTGGGCGACAATGGGGACTCGATCGCCTTCGACGGGCAGACGTACACCTACGCGGTCACCGCGGTCAACGCCACTGGCGGAACGGCACACACCTCGGCCGAGATCACAGGCGTCTTCTCCGCCATCGGACACCCGGACTCCTGGGCTTCCGTGGGTGGTGCGGACGCGGTGAGCGTGACGGCCAAGGGCGATGACCGTCAGATCATCGTCCATGTGGAGAAATTCCCGAAGTTCCGCGACTCCTCGGGAGAAGTACGGGTCACGATCGCGGGCGTCCAGGTCGCAACCTTGAAACCCGGTTCGGACACCGCGACCCTCAACGGGTACGCCAACGGCACGGATGTCAGCGCGGTTTTCACAGCATGCAACTCCCAACAGTGCAATGGCGAACAGACGTCTTCCCTTGCGGGCGGCCCTTTCGGGTCCCTGGCCGCGCCTGTGCTCACCCCGCGCCTGGGCGAGGGCCGGCAAGTGTGTTTCACCGCATCCGGTTCGGGCAACGGCCGGGGAGCCACCCTGGTTGTGACCGGTGACAACGGGGTCGGCGAGTTCCGCAGCAGCTCCTCCCTCTCCCCCTCTTTGGACAGGTGCGTGGATGCGCCCTGGGACACCGAGGTCACCTTCACCGCGTACCTGAAAACTGACTCAACGACCCCTTCCCGGACAGACTCCGGCTCCGTGACGAAGTCGATCCGGTCGGCGATCGGCACCCCCGACGAGTGGGCCCCCGGGGCGGTGACAGCAACTCCGACCGTCACAGACGGGTTGGTCCGATCCGGATCCGTCACCCTGGCCGCGAGTTCCTTCCCCGCGTCGAACGGCGGCGCCCTGGCCGTGTCGTACACCAGTGCCGCGGGGGCGGGCACGATCCCCGCTTCCGGGTCGACCGTCGTGTCGGGATTGGCCAATGGGACCCCGTACACCTTCTCCGTCGTCGCATCCAACGGGTCCAGCAAGAACACCCCGGTCACGGTGACAGCCACCCCGTACGGCCCGCTCGATCCGCCCAAAGTCGATTCGGAGCCCGGTGAGGACACGCAGGCGTGCGTCCGCTTGTCCACCCCGGAGACGGGTACGAACGGGGCGCCGGCGAGGTTGGTCCTCCTCGTGGGCGCCGTCGTCCAGTGGCAGTCCGATCTGACGACCTCCGCCGTCGACATCGTGAAATGCGTCGACGCGGGCGACTACAACTCCGAGGTGACGTTCTCCGCCCGCATGGCCGCCGGTCCCGACCAGGCCCGGCCCGATTCGACCGCTGTTGAGCGGGTCGCCACCTCCTCCGTCGGCACTCCGGGGGAACTGACCTCCGCCAATCTCCGCGTGACGCCCACGGGTCGAAGCGGGCAGGCCACCATCGAATTGGTCGGCGCCCTTCCGGCCCACAACGGAGGCCCAGACGATCAACTGCGTGTGGACCTGACAGGCTTGCCGCTGGGAGGCAAGGTCTCATTGACCGCGGGGACGCCCGTCGTGGTGACCGGGTTCACGGACGGCACTCCCACAACCCTCACGGCCGCCTCCTGCAACCATGAGAGCTGTAACAAGGTGACGGTCCCGATTCTCGTCACCACGATCGGGGAGATGACGGATCTGAGGCTGGTGTCCATCGACCCGCCTCCGGGCACGACCAGGGTCAGCAAACAAGTGTGTGCGGAATTCGCCGGAGAGGCGAACGGGGGAGAGGCCACCCTGGAAATCAAGAACAGCATCGATCTTGCACAGATCGACAGGGCCGCAGGCGACAGGACGGTCACCAAACGCTCCTGCGTGGATGCGGGCGGGGCCAATGTCTCTGTGACCTTCTCCGCTGAGTTGAGGGACACATCCGGAATCAGTCCTCAGCGGGAATCCATCCGGCTCGACAACCAAATCGTGGTCTCGGCCGCCGACGCCGGATCCATGGGTGTGACCGCGTCGGGCACGCCGACGGTCACCTATCACGGCAGCACCGCCACGGTGTGCATGAGCTATGTGTTCGACCCCAACGGCGGAGAGGCGAGGGGCACCGTCTCGGTGACCGACCCTTCCTCGGACGAGACGTGGACCACGGCTCCAGTGACGAACTTCACCGTGCCCGATGGAGCCCCGGTGCCGAAGGAATTGTGCGGGAACGTGCCCACCAACCGTACTCGTACCGTCCATTTCACCGCGGTCATCACGGACGTGTCGGGGTACGGACGCCCGGATGTCTCCCCCGACCCCCGTCTCGTGGCCGCCACCGTCACCGAAGTGGGTGACATGACCATCGCCTTCACCTCCTCAGGAGCGCCCGGCGGGAGCTGGAGTTTCGACAAACGGGTCTGCGCGACGATCACAGCGAACGGGGGAGGTTCGGGCGTCGTCGTGACGGCGACCGCACTCGGCGTACCCAGAACCGAATCCGGTTCCGGAGCGATCTCGTTCGAACACTGCGTGACAGCCAGTGGGCCGGGCCAAGCTGTGACCTTCACCGCGATAATCACAGACGTCGACCACGGCCGCGGGGAGAAGAAGGCCACACCGGTCGTCGTGACCTCGCCGTTGGATCCGCCCACCATGAGTGTCGGTATGACCTACTTCTCTCCGGTCGACCTCCGTGACCTGGTCAGCACCAACAAACGAGTGTGCGCGACATTCGCCGCGAATGTGGGAGATGTCCCGGCCGTGCTGACGATCACCGCCCTGGGTCGATCCTCTGAGCCCAAGACCGGGACAGGAATCTTCAGCGATGAATGGTGTGTGACGGCCAGTTCCGGATCCCAGGATGTGGTGTTCACCGCCACACTGGCGGATCCCGACCCCAGTCGCCGCTCGCCGGTATCCGGCACCGGGACTGTGACCTCCGCGAGAGATCCGTCCGCCATGGACGTGACCTACACGTCCTCACGCCTGCCCGGAGGCGCTGTCAGCACGAACAAGCAGGTGTGTGCGACATTCACGGCCGTCACAGGAAATGCCAGTGCCACACTGAAGATAGAAGCTCTCAGGCAGAGCACCGCGCCGAAAACTAGTTCAGGAACATTCACCGACGAGCTCTGTGTGACCGCCAGTTCCGCAGGGGAATCCGTGGTGTTCACCGCCACGCTGACAGACGATGGACACGGCCGTACGCCAGCCACAAAAACCGTGTCGTCGCCATCTGTGACCTCACCGGCGGATCCGACCGGGTGCACGTACAAGATCACCGCGCCAACCTGGCTCACTGTGTACTACACCAGTCTTCCCGCCAACTCCTACATCAACTACGAGTATTTCGATACAACCGGTGAATCGTACAACACTACTCCCGCGACGTGCTTCTACCGGGACGACTCCGACAATCCGAATGACTGCAAGATCTTCTCAGGCAGCGGATCGACCGCCGAGGAATTCAACTCCAGACGAGATCTCTACCGAAACACAGTCCGCATCACCGTCGGCAGTTCAAATGGAGCTAGCAACATTGCTACATGTACAGCGGTCTGACCGGTGCCGTGGGTGACGACTCGTCGGGCGTGCCATGGGTGTGCCATGGGGACGGTTCCTTTGTCACAGCTTGTCAATGCCATGGGTGTGCCATGGGGACGGTTCCTTTGTCACAGCTTGTCAACGCGGAAATTTCTTCAATATGACAAATGGAGGTTTGCGGATCGTACGGCGCCGAACTGCCAACTGAGGATCGTACGATCGCGAAATCGCCGAAATGACATAACGGACGACTATGCACCCGAGTGGTGGGATATGTGCATTTACACCGGGGTGAAATGCATATACTCCGCCATTTGAGCACATGGTCTCACATTATGTCATTTCGGCAAAGAGAGATTGCGGAAAAGAGCGAGTCCCCGTCCGTCAGCGAGTCAATTCGTACAATGCCAATGCCGCGGCGACGGACGCGTTGAGGGATTCCACCTCGGCCGTGATGGGGATGCGTACCAACTCGTCGCAATGCTCCCTCACCAGACGTGACAACCCATCCGATTCGGAACCCACGACCAGTACCACCGGACCCTCCGGACGGACCTCAGATATCAGAGTGTCGCCCTGCCCGGCCAGACCCACGATCGTGAACCCGGCGTCGGTGAACTGCTCCAGGGCGCGGTTCAGATTGACGACCTGTGCGACGGGCAGCCGGGCCGCCGTACCCGCGGAAGCCTTCCACGCCGCAGCGGTCATCTTCGCGCTGCGGCGATTGGGGATGACCACCCCGTACGCTCCGAAAGCGGCGGCGGAACGGACGATGGCCCCCAGATTGTGGGGATCGGTAATCTGGTCACAAGCGACAACAATTCCATCGTTCGCCTGTGCGCGGTCGAGGACATCGAGGACATCGGCGTACTCATAACTCGGCAATTGGAGGGCGACCGACTGGTGGACCGCCCCGCCCGTGAGCCGGTCGAGCTCGGACTTGGTCACCTGCAACATGGGGATCGAGTGGGTCGCGGCGTACTTGAGTATCTCCCGCAGCCGGTCGTCACGTTCCCCGCCCTGGGCGATGTACGCGGTTTTGACCGGCAACCCGGCTGTCAGAGCTTCGAGTACGGGGTTGCGTCCCACGACCCAATCGCCGCTCACCTTGGGTTTTTTCTTGGCCTCATGCCTCTCGGCGTACTGTTTTGCCTTGTGGGCCCGATGATACTCCCGGTCCTCCGCCTTCGGCGTCGGTCCTCTTCCGGCCAAACTCTTCCTGATTCGGCCCCCGGATCCCGCCGTGTTACGTCCTTTGCTCATCCTGCAAGTCTATCCTCCGGGCCAACCGTCCGTCCGTCCTCTACCATGCCATGGGGACGGTTCTGCTGTCACAGCTTGTCAAATGGCAAAAATCATCAATTCTCACAATAGATATTTGCTTAATCTCTGAGTTTTCTATTTCGGTATTTGGCAAAATACCTATTGTTGAAAATCGCTAAATCTCATAGTTGACAAGGTGTGACAGTAGAACCGTCCCCATGGCTCACCGAACCGTCCCCACCCATGGCTCACCTAGAACCGTCCCCATGGCTCACCCATGGCTCACCCACATGCGGTAAGCCATGGGAATTCTACGGGGCGCGAATCGGGCTTTGTACATTGTAAAACCCCGTTAACCGCCCCGCCGAAAACTAGCGGGGCGCGAATCGGGGAGTTTCGCCTCCTTGTACCCCGCTAACCGCCCCGCTGGTACTGTACGGGGCGCGAATCGGGGTCAACGGGTCCAGCGGGGGCCCTGGGGGGTGTCCTCGATGGTCAGGCCCAATTCGGCGAGATGATCGCGGATGGCGTCGGCTGAGGCGTAGTCCTTGCGGGTACGAGCAGCAGCACGCTGCTCCAATAGGGCACTGACAAGGCCATTCACCACGGGTTCCA
>JGI24699J35502_11133882_pt1 | contig 18029 bp, 15 predicted proteins | sample TergutMp193P4_FD_35502 | JGI IMG/M metagenome (IMG submission 35502) | reverse complement strand
CCGTGCTGGGCGACTACAACATCGCCCGTACCCCGCAGGACCTCTACAACAACCACTCCAAGAAGCCCCTGGACGGTTACCTGCCCGAGGAACGCGAGTGGTTCACCCAGGCGTTGGATCGCCTCAAGGTGGTCGACGTCGTCCGGTCCCTGCACCCCGACGATCAGGGACCCTACTCGTGGTGGAGTTGGCGCGGAGGCTCCTGGCAGAGAGGGTACGGCTGGCGCATCGATTACCACCTCACGACCCCCGAACTCGCTGGCCGGGCCGTCTTCGCCGACACCGACAAACCGGAAACCTATGAATCCCGTGTCTCCGACCACGCTCCCGTGGTCGTGGAATACGAAGGCTAGGGCATGGATGGTTGGGCGGTCGTTCGCGACCTCATGTTCGGCGTGCTGGCGGCGATCCCTCTCTTCTTCTTTTTCCGGAAAGTCGTCCGCCTGACGCGATGGTGGACGATCGGCGCCACGATCCTCACAGCGGGGCTGTTCGCCGCCGGGTTCGTGATGTCCCTGGCCTGCCGAGCGTACGGGCTGGACCGCCTCCGGCTTGTGGCGACGATTCTGTCCTCGTGCATCACTCTCGTGCTCTACTTCGCCCTGCTCTCACTTCTGGTGTGCGTGATGGACATCGTCTGGTGGGCGTTCACCCGTCCCGGTCAGAACGATCCGGCCGACCAGTTCGTCGGCAAACATGCCCTCATCGACGAGGATTTTCCACAAGCCCCGCCACGGAACTCCAACCGGATCTGGGCAGTCCGCACCTCGACGGTCGTCGTGGCGGCGCTCAGTGCGATGATCACAGGGTACGGGTACGTACAGGCTCAAAGCCCCACAATCTCACCCGTCACCGTGTCCTTCCCCGACCTGCCGTCGAATTTCGACCGGATGACCATCGCCCTGGTGACCGACGTCCACATCTCGTCGATGACCCGATCCTCCTTCCTACCCATGGTGGTGGACCAGATCAACGACGCCCGCCCCGATCTGATCGTCATCGCCGGGGACATCGTGGACGGCACGGTGGCGAATCTCGGAGATCGGATGTCCGAGCTCAAAAACCTGACCGCGCCGTACGGGGTGGTCGTCACCCTGGGCAACCACGAAACCTACTCAGGATCTGAGGAATGGTCCCGGTTCTTCGAATCGTTGGGGCTGAGGGTTCTCACCAATGACGGGATCCTGCTCACCCGCGGCTCCCAGTCCGTCTCGCTGGTGGGAGTCGCCGATCTCAAACAACCCGGCGCCCTGGCCCCCGATCTGGCCCGTGCCGTGAATCGTACCGGCTCATGTGAGGACACTTTCTGCATCCTGGCCGCCCACGAGCCCAGACAGGTCCTCGCAGACGACGGGCTCGCGTCCAGACTGGGAATCGACCTGCAGCTGTCGGGTCACACCCACGGCGGACAGTTGTGGCCCCTGGGGTACCTCACCCTGTTCACCCAACCCGCGATCGACAAAGTCCATGCGATCGACGGGGTCACCCTGGTGACCTCCCGGGGAGTGGGCACCTTCCGCCCTCCCGAACGGGTGGGGGCCGACCCGGAGATTCCGCTCATCACCCTGACAGCCGGCTGAACCCGTCACCGACAGTTGTACGCCATCCACTGCGCCGCGAGTTCGCCGGACGCCCGACGCTTCGATGACCAGTCGACGAGATCATCCCAATTGTCGAACGACCGCGTCGTGTCGGTCACCGCGATGGCTGTGCTGCCGGAAGGTTTGGCCGTGCTCCAGAAATTCGTGAGCCAATAATTGTAGCCTGTGAAGAAAAGCGACCAGGTCTCTTGTGACCTGTTCCCCACACCCATCTCGATACGCCACCCGGTGGGCACTGATTCGAGATCCCAATCCCGTGCGATGGCCGCCCCTTCCTGCTCGCCGACCGGTAGGCAGGCCAGGACCGGCCGTTGATTCGCCGGCAGATCGCTGAAATCCAACGGATCGATGGTCGCAGACGGGGTCGGAGAGGGAGTCGGCGTGGGCGTGGGCGTCGGGGTGGGCCGCGGAGTCGGCGTCATCCTGGGCGTCAGAGCCGGGGTGCTCGTGGGAGTCGGCTCGGGCGGTGCCAGAGCGCACCCGGACAAAACCCCCGCCAACAACACACCCACCAACAGCCGTCTCATACACAGACCATACAGCACGCGATCGTCAATCACCGAAAGCAGCGCGGATGTCGTCCTCCCGGACGTCTTCGATACGGGAGTGGGACCAGTGCGGGGCATAGTCTTTGTCGACCAGTTGGGCTCGTACCCCTTCCACGAAGTCGGGACGCCCGCAGAAGAAAGCGCCCAGGCGGAGGTCCTGTGCGAAAACCTCCTCCAGGGTCATCGTGGCGGCACGTCGGAGGGCCCTCAGGGTGACGACCACGGACAGCGGACAGCGGGATCGCAGCGTGCGGGCGGTGTCCCGCGCCTGGGGAAGCTCGCTGTTCTCGAGCCGGTCCACGATCTCACCGATCCGGTCCGGGGCGAAGCAGTCGTCCATCCATGAGTCGTCAGACGCCCCGTCCGCGGAAGCGTCGCCTCGTGCGGATGAGTCCGCCGGCGCATCCCCTCCAGGAGCATTGCCGATTTTCATGTCGGCCAGCCCGGCCCGTATCGCCTGGTCGGCGGTGACGCTCAGCCCGGTCAGCCCCATGAAGGTCCCCAGCCCGCCCGGAATCCGGCTGAGATGGTAGGTCATGCCCACGTCCGGCCACAACCCGATGTTCGTCTCCGGCATGGCCATGGCGGTGGACCCGGTGACGATCCGGTGCGAACCGTGGACGGATATCCCCATCCCGCCCCCCATGACGATCCCCGCCATCCTGGCTGTGTACGGCTTGGGATAGACGGCGATGAGATAGTCCAGCCGGTACTCCTGCCTCAGGTAGTCCACCGGGTCTCCGCTGCCGTCCAGGATCATCTGGCGCATCTGGCGCACATCCGCGCCGGCGCAGAATCCCCGGCCGGCCCCCTCGACCAGAACCTCGTCGACCCTGTCGTCATGGGCCCAGTCTTCGAGGACATGGGTCATCTCGTCGATCATGGCGAGATTCAGCGCGTTGATCGCCTGCGGCCTGTTGAGAAGGATCCTTCCCGTACGGTCCTCGACGCGTAGCTCGATGTCGCTCATCTCATCTCCCCGCTGGTTGTGTCGTCTTGTGCCTGCCGATAGGTGTCCTGGCCCCGGATCTGCCTCCACAATTGGTGGTAGACCGCCAGGTGGACCAGCCAGGCGATGAGACACACGACGGCGGCGATGACGGCGAAGAAACCGTTGCGGTCCCCCAGATTGATTCCGGCGTAGCACAGCATGAGGATGACCACCAGGACGGCGGGCCATGGGACATTTCTCTTGTTTCTTGCCATGGGCAGCAGCAGGCCGCCCCACAGCAGGTACCACGAATGCAGGGCCGAGGCCGTCAGCGCCAATGCGATCCAGGACCATGACAGAGCCCTCATCGGCCAGCGCCATCCGTACCGCCCGGTGACGTAGACGATGACCGCCAGGCCGATGAGCGTCACGACCCTCTCGATCCACGTCAACCAGTCGCCGACGCCGGTCAACTGTTGAAGCAGGGTTCCCAGAAGGTACGACGGGGATATGGACGGCACAGATCCGGTCGTGGACAAGGCCGAGACCCACCCGAATCCGAGACCGCAGGCGAAAGAGATCCCCACGAACACAGCGACCCCGATCGCCAGTCCCACAGCCGCTTTGCCGATGGCCGCTGCCATGGATCCGGTGTTGCGCCAGGATGCGACCGGACGGATGAGCACCGGCAAGAAGAGGGCCGCGAAGATGGCGGGTTGTTTGATGGAGGCTGCGACCCCGACGAGGACCGCGGCGAAAGGCCACCAGCGCGGTTTCGTCGCCGCCCACAACCCCAGGACCACCAGTCCCATCATCCAGGCGTCATTGTGACCGCCCCCGACATAGTCGATCACCAGCAAGGGATTGAGACAGGCGAACCATGAGACCTGGTGCAAATCGGCTCCGAGACGCCGGGCGACGACAGGCAAGAAATGAACAATGCAAGCAACGCCGATCAGGGCGGGGATCCTCATGAGGTACGCCGCCAGCCACGGATGTCCGCCCGAGGCGACTGACACAAGGTGGGAGATCTGCAGGGCCAGGGGTCCGTACGGCGCGGCTGTGTATCGCCACACCCAGGGCGCATAGTCGGAGAAGGGTCCGGGCACGAGCGTGGGTCCCCCGTCGTACGGGTTCTGTCCCTGGTGGATCATCCACCCCTGGGCCCCGTAGGAATACATGTCGTGGCTGAAGATGGGCGGGGAGATGAGAAAGGGCAGCGACCACAATCCCACGATGACCGACGGGAGCAGTCGGTCGTACTGGGTGTGCCTCAGCCGGAACCAGGCGTCGACGAGAAGGAAAACCCCGGATATGGTCAGAACTGTGCCGAAAACCCGTCCGAACTGGCCCGCGAGGCTCATCGCCCTCAGCACCGGCCACATCGGGGAGGCCTGCGGAAGGTACGCCGGTGTCAGGGATCCGACTGCGATGATGGCCGTACCCAGCAAACCCACTTTGACAGGCAGCTCAGCCCACGCAGTCTTCACCTCGGCCCACATGCGGGCTGGTCGCGCAACCGGTTCAGACATCGTCTTTAGCTTAGCCCGAATCCACAAATAGACGTGAGCCTCCTCGACTCAGAATCGTTACCATATCGGTATGTTTTTCGCCGCAAAGAGACCCGGGGGACTTGTTTCAGGCTGATAATCTTGAATGCTGGACGCCCCCCATGAAAGGCATCATGACCGATACCCACCGAACGCATCGCACCCTTCCGCCGTGGATGGCGAGGATCTGGGGTTCACTGATCCTCCCCACCCATCGCCATGCTCTGGGGTGGTGGCTCGGGACGAGAGCTTTTCTTTTCGCAGTGTGGGGACTCTTCCATTTTTACACGCAAGGCGACGTCGTCTACTATTACGAGTCGATCCAGAGCCTGTTCCACGGCACACCCGCCTCCGAGGTCCTCATCGAGTACCCCACTCCCCTGATCTGGCTGTTGTCCATCCCCTATCTGCTCGGTTTCGGAACCCATACCGGTTACATCGCCGTGTTCATCGGCTGTTTCGTCGCAGCGGACGCCCTCACGGGGTACGTCTTGTGGCGCAGCGCCCGCCAGTACGGCACCAATCCCCGGCCGGCCGCCGCATTCTGGATCTGGTTCGTGCTCGCCATCGGGCCCATCATCTATATGCGCCTGGACTTCCTCACCGCCCTGCTCACCGCTGCCGGGCTGATCGCCATCGTCCGTTCCCACCGCTACGTCTCGGGTGCGATGATAGGGATCGGGGCCGCCATCAAGCTGTGGCCCGCCCTGTTGTGGCCCGCCACGATGGTGGACAGGAAAGCCATACGCCGCGCCAGTGTGGGGTTCTTCGGCGTCGGGGCCTTCCTGGCTCTCGCCTCCCTGCTCTACGCGGGCTGGGACCGGCTCGTGTCCCCTCTCACATGGCAGTCGGACCGCGGGCTCCAGATCGAGTCCGTATACGCCACTCCTGTGATGATCGCGCGTCTGTTCAGCCGCGACACCTGGACTGTGTACGTCTCGCAGTACAACGCGTACGAGATCGCGGGACCGGGCACGATCTTCCTGACCCAGGTCGCCACCGTCGCGACCATCCTCGGCGGGATCACGATGCTCGTGCTGTACATCGGGTGGCTGATGCGCAAAGACCGGACCCCCATCGAGGCGGGCACCCTGATGATCATCGCCACCCTGATCATGATCATCACCAACAAGACCTTCTCCCCCCAGTACATGATCTGGCTCGGCGCCCCTGTGGCGGCCCTTTTGACCATCTCGGCCCGGCATCCGGGACTCCTACCCGACCAGGGCCACCTGTTCTCCTGGATATCACGGCCGAAGCACCTGACCCAGGACGAGCACCTGCTGGGGCCGCTGACCCTGGCCCGCCACATCGCCATCTGGACCCTGGTACTGACCCTCCTCACCCAGGCGATCTATCCCGTGCTGTACGGGTATCTGACCAATATTCGATGGCTGACCCCGGCGGCACTGCTGATTCTGGCTCTGCGCAACATCGGATTGGCGTACTTCTCCATCCGTCTGGTGATCCTGGCCCTGCGCTCCATCGCCTTCAAGAAGCAGATTGCCCCGGGCATCGGCTCAGAACCATCTTCGGAGCCCGCCGGGAAATGATCCCTGCTGCGGGCGCGGATCAGGCCGCCTTCGCCTGACGGGCGGAGACCAACTGGGCCTTGGGAACCAATTCGACCGGGGTGGTCCCCCGGATGGCGTCGGCGTCCACGACGACCTGAGCGATCTCGGCACGGCTGGGAACCTCGAACATCACGTCGAGAAGGGTCTCCTCCACGATCGCTCTCAAACCCCGAGCCCCCGTGCCCCGTTCCAGGGCCAGATCCGCGATCGCGCCCACGGCGTCGTCGGTGAATTCCAGATCCACCCCGTCCAGGCTGAAGAGTTTGCGGAACTGCTTGAGCAGAGCGTTCTTGGGTTCGACCAGGATCCTGATCAGGGCCTCGCGGTCCAAGCCCTCCACGGCGGCGATCATCGGCAGGCGGCCGATGAATTCCGGGATCAGGCCGTACTTGTGGAGGTCCTCAGGACGCACATGATGGAAGAGTTCGTCTTTGCCCACGCCGGCGGAGACCTGTTCGGTGGTGAAGCCGAGGGGATGCTTGCCCAAACGTGTGGCGACGATGTCCTCCAACCCGGAGAAGGCCCCGCCCACGATGAACAAGATATTGCTCGTGTTGACCTGGATGTAATCCTGGTGGGGGTGCTTGCGCCCGCCCTGGGGAGGCACGGAAGCCACTGTCCCCTCCAGGATCTTCAACAGAGCCTGCTGGACCCCCTCGCCGGACACGTCACGGGTCAGGGACGGATTCTCCGCTTTGCGGGCCACCTTGTCGATCTCATCGATGTAGATGATCCCGGTCTCGGCCTTCTTCACGTCGTAATCCGCGGCCTGGAGAAGCTTGAGGAGGATGTTCTCCACATCCTCTCCGACATAACCGGCTTCGGTCAGCGCAGTCGCGTCCGCCATGGCGAAGGGCACGTTCAACATCCTGGCCAAGGTCTGGGCCAGATAGGTCTTCCCGCAGCCGGTCGGGCCCATGAGAAGGATGTTCGACTTGGCCAGTTCGATCTTCTCCTCCCCCGCCGCGGTGGATTTGGGGTCGAGGTTGACTCTCTTGTAGTGGTTGTACACCGCGACAGACAACGCCTTCTTGGCGAAGTCCTGGCCGATGACGTACTCATCGAGGAAGGAACGGATCTGCTCGGGCTTGGGCAGGGAATCGGCCACAGTGACGTCGCCGACCCCGCTCAGCTCCTCGTCGATGATCTCGTTGCACAAGTCGATGCACTCGTCACAGATGTACACCCCCGGCCCCGCGATGAGCTTACGCACCTGTTTCTGGCTCTTCCCGCAGAAGGAGCACTTCAACAGTTCACTGGATTCGCCTAGTCGCGGCATGTTCCCTCAGCTTCCAAGAATCTCGTCGATGATCCCGTACTCCTTGGCCTCCTGCGCCGTGAGGTACTTGTCACGTTCGACGTCGCGGGAGACCTTTTCCACCGGCTGGCCCGTGTCGGAGGCCAGCATGTTCTCCATCAGGGCCCTGATTCTCAGGATCTCCCTCGCCTGGATCTCCAGATCGGAGGACTGCCCGTAACTGCCCTCGCCGGAGATGGCGGGCTGATGGATGAGGATGCGGGAATTGGGCAGGGCCAGGCGCTTGCCCTTCGTCCCCGAGGCGAGCAGGACAGCCGCGGCGGAGGCGGCCTGGCCCAGGCACACCGTCTGGATGTCGGGCTTCACGAAGTGCATCGTGTCATAGATGGCTGTCAGCGCCGTGAACGACCCACCCGGGGAGTTGATGTAGATGCTGATCTGGCGTTCGGCGTCCATCGACTGCAGGCACAGCAACTGGGCCATGACCGCGTTGGCGATGTCGTCGGTGATCGGCGTGCCGAGGAAGATGATCCTCTCCTCGAACAGTTTGGTGTACGGATCGACACGTCGCACGCCGTACGACGTGCGCTCCTCCCACTGGGGGATGTAGTAGTCGGCCGACGGGCCGAGGGGGGCCATGCCGCCCGGAAGATCGTAGATAGCCATGTGTGCTCCTTAGCTGTTGGGCGAATCGGTGATGATCTGGCTGGCCCGTTCGAAAACGTGGTCGATGAAACCGTACGCCAAAGCCTCGTCGGCGGTGAACCAGCGGTCGCGGTCCGAATCGGCCTCGATCTGCTCCACGGTCTGTCCGGTGTGCTGGGCGATGAGTTCGCTCATCGTCTTTTTGATGTGCAGGGACTGCTCGGCTTGGATCTTGATGTCCGAGGCCGTGCCCCCGAGCCCGCCGGAGGGCTGGTGCATCATGATCCGGCTGTGCGGAAGAGCGTACCTCTTGCCTTTCTGGCCCGCGGAGAGCAGGAATTGGCCCATAGAGGCCGCCAGCCCGATGGCAACGGTCGCCACGTCGTTGGAGATCCATTGCATCGTGTCGAAGATGGCCATCCCGGAATCGACCGACCCGCCCGGGGAATTGATGTATAGGTAGATGTCCTTGTCAGGGTCCTCTGCGTTCAGCAGGAGCATCTGGGCACAGATGGCGTTGGCGTTCTCATCGCGCACCTCCGACCCCAGAAAGACGATGCGGTTGGCCAAAAGAGCTTGGTACACCGAGTCGTTCATGGAGCCCGAACCGGTCGGGACAGCCATGCGAGGAAGAGTTTTTGACATTTCGTTCACGGTCAGGAAGGTTACCCAATACCTCGGACAAATCCATGCCGTCTCTCGTCGTGTTCGCTCTCAGCACAGAGTTTCGTGAAATTTTCTTCGCTTCGCGACACAAGATTCCGCGAATTCTCAGGCTCTGCTTGAGACCCTGCCTGCGCCGGGATGACAGTCTCAGTCCTCCACGATGACGTCGTCGGCGATCGGCGCCTCGGGAGTCAGAAGCGGCGACACGTCAACCGTGTTCCCCGCTGTGTCGGTGATCGAAGCCTGGGCGACGATCGAATCCAACGCCTTGGACTGACGGATCTGTCCCATCCATTCGGCCAGATGGTCGTGGGACTGCATATGCGCGATCTCCTGCTCCGGGCTCGTGCCGTTCTCGCGGGCCTTCTGGAAGATGAAATTGGTCAGATCCTGCTGATTCACCGACACTTTCACCTCGTCGGCCACCCGGGAGAGCAGGATCTCGGCACGGATCCCCTTCTCGACCGAACGGCGGATGCTGTTCTCGAAATCCGCGACTGTGGCGATCTCGGGATCCTCGACCTTCTCGATGTACTGTTCCAGGCTCACCCCGCCGGACTTGAGCTGGTCGGTGATCTGAGCCACGCGGTTGCGCACCTCTTCTTCCACGAGATCTTCAGGGATGTCGAAATCAGCCTCACGGACCGCTTCGTCCAACACCTTGGTCCTCGCCTCGGAGAGCTGGTCGAAAACCCCCATCTGCGCGACGGCCTTCCTCAGGTCGTCCCTCATCTCGTCGACGGTGTCGAACTGGGAGACCAGTTGGGCGAAATCGTCGTCCACCTTGGGAAGGGTGCGCTCCTGAACCTCCGTAACGGTGACGGTGATGTCCGCCGGCTCGCCGGCATGGTCGCCGCCGGCCAGCGCGGACTGGAAAGTCTTCTCGTCCCCGGCCACACACCCTGTGACCGCCTCGTCCAGGCCTTCCAGCATCCCGCCGGATCCGATGACGTACGTCAGTCCCTCGGCGGTGGCGTCGGGCAGGACCTCGCCGTCCTGGGAACCGACAAGGTTGATCCGTACCTGGTCCCCTTCTTGCGACGGCCGGTCCACATCGTTCACCTGGGCGAAACGTTCCCTCAGGATCTCGATTCTTTCGTCGACAGCCTTGTCGAGATCCTCGAGGGCGTCGACGGTGACCGAGATCGCGGAGAAGTCCGGCATGTCGAAGTCAGGTGCGATGTCGACCTCGGCGGTGAACTCGATCGTTTCACCCTCCTCCATCTTCGTCATTTCGATCTCGGGACGGCCCAGAGGCGTGAGCTTGTGCTCCTCGATGGTTCCCGCGTAGATGTCCGGCAGCATGGCGTTGACGGCCTCCGAGATGACCACCCCGCGCCCGACGCGGGCGTCGATCAGCTTGTCAGGAACGTGGCCCTTGCGGAATCCCGGGATCGACACCTGGCTGGCCAGTTCGCGGTAGGCCTTGTGAATGGCCGGGGTGAGATCGGAAAATGGTACCTCGATGGTGAGCTTGACGCGGGTGGAACTGAGCTTTTCGACTGTACTGGACAAAGCGACTCCTGAACTAGGGTACGGACGGCAATCGAGCTAATCGTACCCTCAACCGGGGCCGGAGGGCGAACTATGGCCTGGCGACGGCCTTCGCCGCGTCCAGCGCCGCCTGTTTGGCGTCCCCGATCGCACCGGTGACGACCCGGATCCCCATCAGGTCCAGAGTGTGGGCCATGGGAGGACCCACGTGGCCGGTCACCACGACCTCGATCCGGTGCTCCCTCATGAAGGACACGATCCTTGCGTGATGGGAACCGTGTGAGGCCTCGGGACGGGCACCGACCGTCACGGCCGGCTGGTCGTGGCTCAGATCCCACCTGACCTCGTACTCCTGCCAGGATCTGATCTGGGAATCCTCCACATCGGCCACGGCGATGGTCGCCGCCCGGCCCAGACCGGAACCGACCAACCCACCGACGACATTCACAGCAATGATCATGGGAACCATTGTGCCAGATCAGGCGGCTTCGGCTTCGTCCCACAGGGTTTTGACCGACTCCAAACCGGTTCTCTCCAGATAGCGGACCTTGGAGATCGACAGTCCCATCTGGTCGGCGATGTCCTTGCGTGTCCGAGGTTCGCCGTCCAGGCCGCTCCTCATTCTCAGGACGTCGCGTTGGCTGGCGGGAATCAACTGTAGAACCTGGGCGAGGCCCTCATTGGTGACCGAGGACTCACACTCGCGCAACGGTGTGCAGTCCTCGACCTCCAGTTCGTCGATGGGCACCCAGCCCTGCGGGCCGATCTTGCGGACTGCGGCCCGTACCCACATCCCGGCGTACGGGCCGAAGGGACCCTTGTGCCAGTCGTAACTCATCACCGCTTGCTGGATGGCCACACACCCTTCCTGGAACAGATCGGCGAATGACGCCCGGCGGCGTCTGGCCATCTCACCGGCGATCACCTTGACCAGGCCGAGATTGGCCAGAACCAACTCGTCGCGGGCCTGGCGTCCCTCCTCGGCCAGTGTGTGCAGTTCCTCGGCGGTCGCCAGGGGCGCGGCCAGGCCAGAGTCGATCATCTCTTGGGCGAACAGGCCCGCTTCGATCCTCTTGGCGAGCCGGATCTCATCTGTTGGTTGAATACTCATACTGATGACTGTTGCCGATCCGGCCCCGGTTTTGTGCCCCATGCACAGAAAACTTGGGACACCACCTCGACAACAACAGAACTTCGATCGACCTCACATTCTGTTATCTTTTATTAACCTTGTGGATACCTCTTCTGGCACCCGGGGGACCGACTAGACTTCATCCTATGGCTGGATTCATCAATTCCGACGACCTCGACGAGGTACGGTCGCGGGCCCGCATCGACGATGTCGTCTCCAGCTATGTCACGCTCAAACCGGCGGGCGCCGGGACACTGAAGGGGTTGTGCCCTTTCCACGACGAGAAGACCCCCAGTTTCCAGGTCACCCCTGCTCGCGGGCTCTACTACTGCTTCGGCTGCGGCAAGGGCGGGGACACGGTCGACTTCGTCCAGGAAATCAACAATCTCTCCTTCCGTGAGGCGGTCGAATTCCTCGCCGACAAGTACGGGGTGCACCTGAGGTACACCGACGACGCCAAGCCCACCGGGGTCTCCCGCGTACGCCTGTTGGAGGCCAATGCCGCCGCCGCGGATTATTTCATCGCCTGTTTGAAAAGCCAGCAGGGAACCCCCGGCCGCACCTTCCTCTCCGATCGGGGTTTCCCCGCCGACGCCGTGGAGAAGTTCGGCGTCGGATTCGCACCGCGCGGGGGCCGTGACCTCAGCAACCACCTTCGTTCCAAGGGGTTCCGCGACGACGAGCTGATCGAGGCCGGCCTGATCCGCAACGGCGGTTGGGATTATTTCCAGGGCCGCGTGATCTGGCCCATCAGGGACGCCGGCAAAGCAGTCCTCGGGTTCGGAGCGCGCAAACTCTTCGACGACGACCGTATCCCGGGGAAGTACATCAACACGCCGGAGACCCCGATCTACAAGAAGTCTCATGTGTTGTACGGACTGGATCTGGCCCGTACCGAGATCGGGGCGAAGTCCCAAGCCGTCGTCGTGGAGGGCTACACCGATGTCATGGCCTGTCACCTCGCCGGGGTCACAACCGCTGTGGCTTCCTGCGGGACGGCTTTCGGCTCCGACCACGCCAAGATCATCCAGCGCCTCATGGGGGACCACGCCTCCTCCGGAGAGGTCGTCTTCACCTTCGACGGCGACGAAGCCGGCCGCAACGCTGCCGTGAAAGTCTTCAAAGAGGATGCATTGTTCACTGCCTCCACCTGGGCGGCCATCGAGCCCACGGGTCTCGACCCCTGCGACCTGAGACTGCAACGCGGCGACCAGGCCGTACGCGACCTCATCGCAGCCCGCATCCCCCTCTACCGCTTCGTCATGGACAACATCTTGTCCCGCTACAATCTGGACCATCCCGACGCCCGGTTGAAGGCGGTACGCGAGGCCGCCCCCCTGGTGCGCTCCATCAGAGACCAATCCCAGGTGGACACCTACATCAACGACCTCGCCTTCCGGGTTGGTCTGGACGAGTCGATCGTCCGCAGAGAAGTCTTCTCCGCCCGTACGAACCGCTCCGCTGCGGCACCCGCCGAAGAGCCCCCAACCCTGCCGGGGACCAACCTTCCCGACCCGGGCGACAGAAAACTGTTGGCTGAGAGGGACACCCTCAAACTGATCTTGCAAGCCCCCTCCCTGTTCGACGGTGAGCAGAAGTGGGACGGACTGGAGGAACGGGACTTCACCCACGGGGCGTACCGGGCCCTGTTCCGAACCATCGAGTCCCTGGGGGACGACCAGTCCCACTGGCCGACTTCGGTCATCGACAAGCTCACCCACGAAGACCTCAGGGATCTCGCCCTCCAACTCAGCGTCGAACCCCCTCTGACCGAATTGACCCCTCGCCATGCCCTCGAGTACGCCGCAAAACTGAAATTGCTGACCCTCGACCGGGATCTGACGGATCTCAAGTCGAAGATGAACCGCACCAACCCGGTCACCAACCAGGACCTCTACCAGGACATGTTCCGCCAGATGATCGACCTGGAGGTGCGCCGCAAGGAACTGATCCATCTCTCCGCCGGAGAATGACCCTTGCTGTCACCCTGCCAAAGACAGGATCGCCGCCGGCGGGAGGATTCACACCCCACGGCCGATCCCGGCTGGAATCCTGCTCAGGTCGTAGCCCAACAACGACTCCGCCTGTTCGAAAGCGAACCGATCGGTCATCCCGGCCACGTACGCCACAGCCCGCCACGGCACAGGGTCGGACACGTCGTCGGGAACCTCCCCGGTCCGGGGGATCTCACCGGGATGGGCGATGAAATAGTCGACCAAACTTCTTAAGATCTCGATGACGGCGTCCGCCTGGGCCACCGAATCGGGCCGCATATAGATGCGCTCATAATTGAACTGTCTCAACTGGGCCAGGGCGGCGGCGATCTCGGGATCCATGCTGACCGTCCCCTCCCGTACCGTCGAGACGATGGCCGCCGTGATGAACGTCCTCAGTTGGACTGATCGCCGCTCTCCGATCAGACGGACCATGCCGGCGGGCAGATCGGCCGGGGACACGATCCCCGCGTGCATCGCGTCTTCCAGGTCGTGGGCGCAGTAAGCGATACGGTCAGCCCAGGAGACGATTTCCCCTTCCGCGGTCACAGGGGCCGGCCGGGACCAGGAGTGGTTTCGGATCCCGTCGAGGGTTTGCTCGCACAGGTTGAGATGGCGCAGCGCCACGTCGGCGCCCCACGGACCATGCTGGTACCCTCCGAGGATGTACGGGTCGAAGGCGTCCTCGGAAGCGTGTCCGCCCGGGCCGTGCCCGCAGTCGTGCCCCAGCGCGATGGCGTCGGCCAGGGTCGCGTTGGCCCCCACCCCCCGTGCGATGGCGGTTGCGACCTGCGCGACTTCGATGGCATGGGTGAGACGTGTGCGCTGGTGGTCGCGAGGATAGACGACGACCTGGGTCTTTCCCGCCAGACGCCGGAAAGCCGCCGAGTGGACGATCCGGTCCCTGTCTTTCTCGAAACAGGTGCGGAACTCGTCGGGGGTCTCCGTCCGTGCCCGCGTCCCAGCCCCGATCGCCCACGCCGCGCCCGGATTCAAGGTCTCCTGTTCGATCTTCTCCCTCACCTCGCGGCGTACGGGAGAACGTGCCTGGATCCCGGCATGGGTGTCTCCATGGGCCATCACCGCATGGCGGGCCGTGTGCCCTTCCATGGTGGAGGCCCAGATCTGTGAACGTTGAGTCATCGCCATGGTGATGAGTATCCACCACCCCTACGACAAATTCCACATCGTGACCGAATATTCGTCCTGAGATGATAGAGTCTTGTTCACTATTCATCAGGCCGAAGGAGACCCTGTGACCCAGCCCCCGTACAATCCGCTCGAACCGACTGTGCCGCCCGTGCCCGAGCCGCAAACGCCGCCGCCTTCTGCAGAGACGCCTGCGACACCCGGTTACCAACCCGCATCCCCCGATTATCCGCCTCAGGCGCCGCAGGCACTCCAACAGGCGCCGTACCCGCCCGGGCAGCCGCAACAGCCCCAGTACGCCGCCCCGGCGTACTCCGCCACCCAGCCCCCCGCCCCGAAGAAGCGGAAGACGGGCATGATCGTCGCGATCATCGTCGTCGCGGTTGCCATCGTCGCCGCCGGGGGTTATTTCGGTTTCAAGGCGGTCGTCGGCAACAGGCTCACCCCGTACTGCCGGACCTTCATCAGCGTCGGTTCTCAGATGGAAGACCTCAGTTCACGGATGACGACAGCCAGTGCCGAGGCGGACCTGGACGAGATGAGCCAAATCATGGGTGAGATGATCACCCTGTTCGACCAACTCCGCGACTCCTCTCCCCCAGACACGGTCTCACCGTCGCTGGACACGGTCTCCGATTATCTGACCCATGTCAAGGGATACATCGACTCCGGCGACATCACGGGTTTTTTGGAGTATATGAGTCAGAGCGACGCATCGGAATTCGCGACGGCAGCCTCCACCGTGGACACTGCCAGCGTCGACTATTGCAACGGCTGAACCCCGGGCTATCCTCCCTGGGCGTCCAGGTCGTCGTCCAATTCCGCGCCGTCCAGAGCACGGCTCGACAACCAACCATACGGCATCGTGACCTTGGCGCGCGGCGAACCCTGCCGGCCCCGCGGAGAATTGAGTTCATGGCGCGGGAAGGGTTCGTCCCCATCGATCCGGCTCAGCAGATCGTCGAGTTGGGCGAGGGAGGACACCACCCCGAGTTCCTGCCTCAATTCCCCGCCCAGTGAGAAGCCTTTGAAGTACCAGGCCATGTGTTTGCGCAGGTCGGCCATCCCATGGCGCTCGTCGCCGAAGTGTTCCACCAACAATTCGGCATGTCGGCGCACCATCTGTGCCACCTCGCCCGCAGTCGGAAGAGCAGTCGTCTGAGCCAGACCGGACACCATGGCCTGCGCCAGGTCGCGGAAGATCCACGGCCGCCCCAGAGCTCCCCGGCCGATGCTGACCCCCGCGCATCCGGTCTGCTCCATCATCGCCAAGGCGTCGGCGGCCTCCCAGATGTCGCCGTTCCCGATCACCGGGATCGACACGGCCCCGGCCAGTTGGGCGATGGCCTCCCAGCGGGCTTTCCCGGCGTACGCCTGCTCGACGGTACGGGCATGCAGGGTGATGCCTGCTATCCCCGATTCCTCCGATATCCGCCCGGCGTCCATCATGGTCGCATGGGCGTCGTCGATGCCGATCCTGGTTTTGATCGTCACAGGCACGTCGTACGGGGCTGCCGCCCGTACCGCCGATGTGAGGATATGGGCGAACCTGTCCAGTTTCCAGGGCAGGACTCCCCCGCCACCCCTGCGGGTGACCTTGGGCACGGGGCATCCGAAGTTGAGATCCACGTGTTTCACCCCGCGTTCCCCGCAGGCGATGGCCACAGCCCTTGCGATCACCTCCGGGTCGGTGCCGTACAGCTGGACGGAGAAGACCGCGTCACCGGGGTCGGGGGCCATCATGGCGAAAGTCTTGCCGATCCTTTCGACGATGCCTCTCGCGGTGATCATCTCGCAGGTGAACACCCCCGCGGGACGACACGCCGTCCCGGACTCGGCCTGCTCGCGGCACAGTCTCCTGTACGCGGGATTCGTGACCCCTGCCATGGGCGCCAAGAAAACGGGAATCGGCAGATCGAGCGAGCCCAGAGCCAGCGCAGGGACGCGGGACGCCACGTTCCTAGCACCCTGCCAGACGTTCGGCCAGATAGGACTGGACTTTGTCCAGGCTCACCCTGTCCTGAGTCATGGCGTCGCGCTCCCTGATGGTGACCGCCTGGTCGTCGAGGGTGTCGAAGTCGACCGTGACACAGAAGGGGGTGCCGATCTCGTCCTGACGACGATAACGTCGCCCGATGGCCTGTGCGTCGTCGAAGTCCACGTTCCAGCACTTGCGCAGCTGGTGGGCGAGATCCCGTGCCTTCGGCGAGAGGTCCTCGTGGCGCGACAGAGGCAGGACGGCGGCCTTGACAGGTGCGATCCTGGGGTCGAGGCGAAGGACGGTACGGGTGTCCACCCCGCCTTTGGTGTTGGGCGCCTCGTCCTCGCTATAGGACTCCACCAGGAAGGCCATCAGCGAACGGGTGAGCCCCGCCGCCGGTTCGATGACGTAGGGGGTGTACCGCTCGTTGGTGACCGGGTCGCGGTAGGACAGATCCTGTCCGGAGTGTTCGGTGTGAGTGGTCAGATCGAAGTCGGTACGGTTGGCGATCCCCTCCAACTCTCCCCAGTCCGAGCCCTGGAACCCGAAGCGGTACTCGATGTCGACGGTACGTTTCGAGTAGTGGGAAAGTTTTTCCTTGGGGTGCTCGTAGTGACGCAGGTTGTCGCGTGAGATGCCCAGGTCGACATACCAGTTGGTCCTCTCGTCGATCCAGTACTGGTGCCATTGTTCGTCCTCGCCGGGACGTACGAAGAACTCCATCTCCATCTGCTCGAATTCTCGCGTACGGAAGATGAAGTTGCCGGGGGTGATCTCGTTGCGGAAGGACTTGCCCGTCTGGCCGATGCCGAAGGGGGGTTTCATCCGCTGGGTCTGGACGACGTTGGCGAAATTGATGAAGATCCCCTGTGCGGTTTCGGGGCGCAGGTAATGCAGTCCGGACTCGTCCTCGACCGGACCGAGGTAGGTCTTGAGCATCATGTTGAAGTCTTTGGGCTCGGTCCATTGTCCCTTGCTGCCGCAGTTCGGGCAGGGCACTTCCGCCAAGTCCGCGTGTTCGCGGTGCTTGCGGAACTCGAACTCCTCCTGGAGGGTGTCGGCGCGGAAACGTTTGTGGCAGTTCGTGCATTCGGTCAGAGGGTCGTTGAACACCCCCACATGTCCGGAGGCGACCCACACCATCCTCGGCAGTATCACAGAGGAGTCCAGCCCGACCACGTCATCACGCGAGGTGACCACAGAGCGCCACCATTGCTTCTTAATGTTCTCCTTGAGTTCGACACCAAGCGGACCGTAGTCCCACGCGGCCCTGGTGCCGCCATAGATCTCCCCACACGGATACACGAATCCCCGCCTCTTCGCGAGGTTGATGACATTGTCAAGTGCACTGGCCATGATGTCCCTTTCAGTACGTGTCATGCCCGGCTGGCATGCCACCCCCCAAGGTTACACCGACGAAGGTCGAGGTACGGCAACCGTAGGTTGACGGTGCCGAGACCGAGGAAGGTGTTGAGGCGTACGCGCCGAACACACCGACGAAGGTCG
>JGI24699J35502_11133883_pt1 | contig 18088 bp, 4 predicted proteins | sample TergutMp193P4_FD_35502 | JGI IMG/M metagenome (IMG submission 35502) | reverse complement strand
GCATTTGCAACAGCAACATAAAACGCCCACGGGGTACGATCCCGCAGCGCGTGGCGGGTCAAAGTTACCCGCGACGCTAATGCGCTAAAATTGCTATTCACGGGAAAGCACGATACCCGGCATCCTAACGTCTGCGGTCAAAATGGCCGAGTACGCTCGCACATTTGGCCGTTGAACCACCGGACGGGCGCCTATTTTGGGCGCTTTAATGACCACAATTCGAAGCGATATCGAATGACGTAATCAACTTTTGGAATTCGGTTGAAAACGATGCGCGGTGGGCGGCGAGAAACTCCGATTGGACGGCTCGCCCTACTGGGCCATCGACAGATGAGATTCCGCCGCCCGAGCCTGAATTGGTAGCCGGCTTTTCTGCCCGCGAGATTGCGCTGGCCGTCGCCGATTTCGACTGCCAACAATCGGTGCAGATGGCCGCGGCGGCATAACGAAGTCCAAAACGAGTTGCAGCAGCAGTTTGTTAATCAACACCACGCCGAACTCGAAACTTGGGCCAACTCTGTGGAGGGTGCGTCGGGGGATTGACTTCAGCTTTCTAAACCCCGGCGTGGGGTGCTGTAGGCCGTGAGGTTCAGGTAGACTTCGACAATGGTGACATCCGCAAAGAATGCATGCCTCATAGAACAATTACCGAGCCGCACCATAAGAACTTTTTGCGGCGAGCCGGTAACCATGTGAAGCCCGAGAAAGTCTTTATCTTTGGTGAGGACTATTCGGTTTTCAGCGTCAGCGATGTTGGCGATATCTGAATCTTCGGTGTCGGAACCTTTGGCAGTATCCTGAACGTGAATAGCATCGTGCCCCAGTTCCCGCAACTTGCCCAAAAGCTTGGGTGGGATATTGTTATCGAGGATGAATCTCATAACGCAATAGGCACGGCTTCGCGGAACGTCGCTTGGGCTGCCGCGAATTCTAGCGACGCACGGATATCATCAGCTTCAAGGTAAGGAAAGTCCTCCAGAATCTCCTCTTGAGTCATTCCACCTGCCAGCATCTCTAGGATGTCCCGAACTGGAAATCGCATTCCCCTGATAATCGGTTTACCAAAGCAAATGTTCGGGTTGACCGTGATTCTATCTTGCCAAATGGTGTCAACCATCATTCTTGCTTCACTTCTTTCTAAGCAGGTTCCAAGGTCGAGTATCTACGGTAAGTATACGCCAAAGCAAAGGTTCCGTGTGGGTCACATCAACATTGGGCGTCCAATTTGTAAAAGCACTACGATTATCCTCTGCCCGAGACTGCTGCTGATTGGTCGCGTGAGTTTGGCCTACTTGCCGTCCGCGAGGGATTGGCTAAGGTTATTGATAGTGCGACGCCCGGTTTGGCCGAGCGGCTAATGAATAGTCCTGCGGCATTTTTGGAACTAATTGGTATTACGGAGTTAGTGAGCAAAGAGGCCAATGCGATTTTCATCAAAGACTTCTTTAACTACCACGTTGACCTAAACGATATCCGCATCCTCAACCCGTACAACATCAACAACTACGAAACGGAAATAGCCGATCGGCAGGAACCTGCTAGTGACGCGACGGTCGCGAGTGGCAATGGTGACCTAACAATAGACCGCAAGGATATTGGGGGCGGTGCTAGTGCTGTAGCTAACTCGGAAAGTGATGTTGCTACCGAGATGCGGTTACGCGAGATAATCCACGACGTGCGGCTAGCAGTGGTGGATACTGCGGACTTGATCATTGAAATGCAACTCACCACGCAAGCGCACTTCTTGCAGCGAGTTATGCTTTATGTTGCAGAAGCATATTCAGCTAACTACGCCCGCAAGGCTGGGACTGGAGTTCATTACGAAAGTTTGAAGCCAGTTTGGTCCATCAATATCGTCGATTTCGATCCAACCGCCCGCATCAAGCCTACCACCACAGCTAACGCGAATACCGACGTAAATGGCGCGGCAGCTTTTGATGAGAGCCTACTTTTCTACGAGTTGAAAGACCAGTACAACCGTCCATTACAGCCGGAGTTATTTAAGGTGGTGTTCTTTTGACCTGCGCATCCCGTCCACGAATCCCATTATTGAGGCATGGCGGCAATACTTCCTAACCGGGCTGGTGCCTGCGACCGCGCCAGACTATTTACAAGAAGCTGCTAGAATAATTGAATACCAGAACTTGACCGTTAAGGAGCGCAAAGTGTTTACCGAAGAACAACGAGCCCGCGACACCTATGAAAACATCATTCACAGCCAGCGCCAATACGGTAAAGCAGAAGGCCGAGCTGAAGGAATCATTATGGGCAAAATGAATTCGGCTCGGCAGATGTTGGCCAAGGGGTTTAGCGCGGAAGTTACCGCCGATGTGCTGGAGATTCCTATTGCCGATGTGGCAAAAATCAGCAGTGAGATGGGCCGTCAGTAAGGAGCGCTGATAGTTCATCATCGCGCTGAAGAATCACGATACCGATTTAGCAAGAGCAACTTTGCCGCGAGAACGACTTTGGAACTAAGTAGGACGCCGCCCGTTCCCTAACAACTAAGGGAGCAGGCGGCGTTTTCGTCGCGCTTAAGAACTTGCCGTTTGGCGGCGGCGGGTGGGGGCGTTGCGGATGGTGAACACCGTGATGGTGGCCAACACTACCGGCACCAACCAAACCCACAGCGGTGTCCCATCAAACCCAGCATTGGGCAGCCCGACGCCAGGGTAGTTGCGGACGAACACCGTGGTCCCACCAAGCAACTCACCAGAGTAATCACAATCCGTCGCGCCATTGACGCAAACATATGTGGTTGTCGCAAGGTTAGTAGCTACCACACCGGCATCGGTAACCGAGATGACCACCGGCTCGGCGAGCAGCCGGTAGCCCGCAGGCGCCAGCGTTTCGACCAAGTAGTAATCACGCGCTTCCATCCCAATGGCCACCGACCAAACAGATGTGGGCGGGTAAGTGAAGTACGAGCCAGCATAGGGGTCATCACCCTCAGTGGTTAGCACTTCCACCGGCTCACCTACTGGCGTCAATGGCATCGGCATGGTCAACTCAGCATCCAGATACAGCGCAAACCCAGCGCCCAACAAGTCGCTGTCATCCAGCCCAGCAACCTTAGCGATGTTCAGCAGCATCACCTCTGGTGGCTCATCAACTTCTACCTCGACAGAAGTCTCAAGTTTCTGGCATTGCGGCTCTGGCAGTTCATCCAGCAGCTCTGCCAATGCCTCTGGGTCATCGGCGACATCCGCATCAACCAGGCACACCGAGTTGCTGAACAAGGATTCTGTCGGGTCAGGCGATGGCTGGGCTGGCAACTCACCAACTGCGGTCACGCGGATAGTGACTGCCTCACCAGCCGGGAGGTTATGGACTTGCCACAACATCCCATCGGCACCGGCAATTTCCACCGAAAGCGCCGTGTCAGCGCAGCCATCAGCCCCACGCACGCAGATTGGCAGCCCATTGGGATTGGCTGCACTCGGATTGGTAGCAGTCGGTAAGGCGCCCCAAGCGAAAGTGGCGGCCAGGGCATCGCCGGGTTTCTCTACCACATAAGCGGTGGCCGTGCCAGAACCGGTATTGGCAACCGTGATGTCCCACCACAACTCTGCATGGGAGGTAGTAGCTAACCCGGTCTGCAGCGGCCAAGGGACGCTCGGCCCACTGTATCCCAGCCCCACATTACCAAGGGAGTTATCGCCCCAAGCATAAACTCCGCCATCATCTAGGGAGGCAAATGACGTGGTGCGGCTGGCTTGGATGTCAATCACTTGGGCGGCGGTATCAACCTCATTAGGTAGCCCAGCGTTAGTTACCAAGGTCGCATCCAGCGGAACCTCGAAGGCTGGGCCGCTGGTCACACTCCCGGCATCCGGCCCGTTACCCAACTGGCCCAACGCATCGGAACCCCAGGTGTAGGCTTTACCGTTAGCGCCCAGCACTATGACGTGGCTCTCACCAGCATCCAATTTCTGGATGGGCAGTACTTCAGTAGCAGCGACTAAAACGGCATCGGCATCGGTAAACTGAGCCGTCCCAGGCGCTAACCAAGTGACGGGAACCGGGGTTCCGATGCTGACGGGGCTGCCCACGGCGATCACTCCGGACGAATTGCTGCCGCAACCATACCAAGTACCGCCACTCTTAAAGAAGGTGGTGTTGTATCCGGTAGCGATGTCAGTGATGCCAGTAAAACCGTTCACCTTGGTGGGCACTGTGCGGTTATGTGCGGTGGTTGAGCCATCGCACAGCCGCCCGCCGTCGCCTTGACCCCAAGTCCACAGGTTGCCAGCATCGTCCAATGCCACTGCGTGCTTGGAGCCAGCATCAATCTTCGCGGTAGCGCTTGCGAACGTGGCACCCGCCGGGGTGATGTTTTGGGCGCGGATGGCACACGGCACCATAGGTTTTGTTGAATTGTTCAATTTTCCGCAAGCCCAGTCTGAAACCTTAGAAGAATCATAACCTGCGGTAACGGAGTCGAACCCAGCCTGACCCACATCATTTGCACCCCAAGCATAGACTAGCCCAGCAGCGGTGAGTGCGTATCCAGTGTCATTTGAACTAGCGATAGCTTTTACCGGGCCGGTAATGTCGCCAGTACCCGGGTTGTTGCCATAGCGTTCGGTGGCGCCAAGCTGGGTCCAGGTTTGATTGCCGTAGATACCGCTGGTCACCACGGGTCGGGTCGTACCGGTGTAGTTACAGGTGGTACCATAGCCAGTTGGGTAAAGGGCGCAGGGGCCACGCATTCCATCGCCTAGTTGGCCCATGTTGTTGATGCCCCAAGTGTAGACTAAGCCGTCTGCAGTGAGGGCAACACTGTGCATTTCGCCCGAGGCAACCGCAATTATGTCTTTCGAAACTTCGTCCGCACCCAACTGCGTGGGGGTAGGCATGCTTGCGGCGAGGATGCTAGTGTCGACGCCAAGCTGGTAGTACAGGTTGTGGCCCCAGCCGTAGATGCGGCCTGCTGGTTCGATAGCTGGGTTATTGGAGATAACATGCACTTGGTTGGCAGGGCTGCCGCCGGTGCTGAACCGCCAGGTGTCGGGGGTGGTCACTTGGCTGAGTTGCTTAACAACTTCCAGCCTGGGCAGCCCGCCAAAGGTGTCCGAAACGATGTCGCACTGGTCGGTGTCGTCTTGCAGGTCGTCGTTTTCCTGGCATACAGTGTCGTAGTTGGCCGGATGATGTGCACTGAGGTACGGCCCGTGCAGCCCATAGCCCGATACCACCACGGCGTTGGCGTAGGCGCGCTCGGTTGGGTCGGCGCTGTATAGCACGTCCTCTGTGACAGCCACTTGCACTTGCGCGGTGGCGGTGGCACCCACGCCAAGGGCGCCGATGGTCCACTTGGGGCCAGCCTCATTGGTTGGCAGATGGTGGCACGTAAGCGGGTCTGCCGTCTGGCAAATTGTGTAATCGTCTGACCATTCGAGCCAAGCCGCTGGGTCTAGCCCGATGCCGCCCATGTCGGTAACGGTGACGCCGTTGGCCACTTCGCCGCCAGAGTTGGTCACCGTGATTTCATAAGTGGCTGCGTAGATGGCTGGGGTGCTTGAAGTGGCAGGTACAACCAGCGTCGGCTCGCCGCCAACGGCTAGGTACTTGTCAATCTGCAGCACCGGCGGGTCATAATCGCCGTCGGCATCTTGGGAACAAGCCACCACAGTGCCGGTGTCGCCATCAACTTGGCACGCCGAATTGACGATGTCGGTAGCGCCGACGGGGCCGTATGCCGACACGCTAATGTCATAGGAAACTCCAGGCTCGATTGGGCCAACAACCCACTGGTTATTGACGATGGAAGTGCCAGCCGGGGGAGTGCCCCAAGTGAAGTTAGTGATGCCTTCGACTGGCGTCTCGCTAATCACCACGTTGTCCGATACCGCCGTGCCTTCGTTTGACACGGTAATCGTCCAGTTGGTGCCCACCACATCCTGCAAATCGGGCAAGTCAACCAAAACAGGGGTAGATGAGTAATCCGAACCACCTAAAGTGTCAGGGTCGATACCTAGCATGCCCATCGGGGCTCCCCACGTATCGTTCGTGCCCCAGGCATAAATCTTGCCATCAGCGGTAACAGCGTAAGAGTTATACTGCCCTGCCCCAATTTGAATAACTTTGGCATCACCTGGCAGTTGAATCTGAACGGGAAGTATGGTGCCGTTACCTAGGTCACCAGTTATCCGGTAGGCGATAGTTGAGGCATAACTTCCATTGCCTAGGTCGTCGCCACCCAATTCACCGTAGGGACCAAAACCCCAAACCCAGACCTGGCCGTCGGCAGTGAGCGCCATGGTATGCCCTGGCGATCCAGTCCAAAATGTGGTTGATGAAGCGATATCGACAATAGGCGAATTAGAAAGTGGGGCACTTTGACCGACGCCATCCATCACGGCTGAAAGCAGATTGACTTCAACCGGCAGCGCTTGAACGGGATTCCCGCCAAAGTCCTGCAAGCCATTCATCAAAAGTGCGTTTCCGACCCCAGGAATATTGGCCACATGACCGAGCTCGCCAGAGGTGTTTGCTCCCCAGCCCCACCAAGTGCCGTCATTGGCAAGGGCAAACGCATTATTACCACCAGTCGAGATTCTTACGATATTTGACAGTGGACCGTCACCTGTCTGGTTCAATACTTTAGCAGGGGTTTCTTGAGTAGTGTTCACATCTGAGAAACCATTACCTAAGGTACCCCAGCCGCTCATACCCCAAGCCCACACATACCCATCGCTATCTAGCGCGAGCATTGCGTTTGAGCCGACGTTCTGCAGGTCAATAATATTTACATTAGGCTCTGGAAATTCGAGCAATCTGGCAGTGCTTGATAGGCAGGTCCAATTTTGGAACTCATAAGCACATTCGCTCTCGTCGCCGGAGAAAGCGAGGTCGGTACCCCACCAATATACTTGACCCGAATTTGTCACGGCATAGCTAGCCTCGGGTTGGAATACGCCAACAACTTGTCGGACGTTGGCTAGCGGTGCCCCGGTGCCGTACTCAATTACCTGGACTGGGGTGGACAAGTCGTTCTGATGGTTTTGTCCATCGCCCGGCCACTGAGTACCCCAATCCCAAACAGTGCCATCGGCCATTACGGCATAGATGCCTTGGGATGCGTACCAAGCTACTGCGTCGTCAGCCTTATCCCAATCAATCGGCATGGGGATTGCGTTGTTCTTACCCCAGATATAAACCTCTCCACCAGCTGATTGCGCAAGCACGCCACCGCTTTGCGGGGTGCGGTCGCCGGGGAGTAGGGTCCAGCCGCTGGTCAGGATGGGCGTGCCGGTTATGGCCTTGACGATGTGCACGTCTGGCTCTGGGGTGATGGGCACCTCGTAGTTGTCGCACACTGGTTCAGCAAGGCCGTCATAGGTGACGCAGTTTTCCAGTTGGTCGCCTGGGCTGCCATCAGCGATAGTGGTGATGACGGTCAGCGTTGCGGAGGCGCCAGCAGCCAAGTTGCCGACGCTCCAAATGCCCGTGCCAGCATCGAATGTGCCTTGCGAAGGCGTGCCGGAATATAACGCCAACCCGTCACCCGGCACCTCGGTTACTACTACGTCTGAGGCATCCCCAGCGTTAACGTCGTTGCTGATAATAATATCCCAGCTCACTGCAGTAGTAGCTATCTGCGGTAAAGCGACTTTAACCGGAGTAGATGAGCCATCCCAGGTATAAATGCCGTACGGCGTTTCCGCATAAACCGAAACTCCGGCATAAAGCCCTTGACTATTACCGCTTGATGAAGTTGTGCTGGATACCATCATGTTCGAAACGTTGGACAGTGGGACTTGTTCTGGGTCGCCGCCGTCACCCCATTGCCACAATTGGCCATCAGCAGTTTTTGCTAACGTGACGCCGGGACTGCCAAATTGATTGATGTAGTTGTTGCAATAGTCGCACCCACCGCCACCGACTGCAACGGCTACTATAGGTTCATTTGTTACCGTGTCAAGAATATTTAGTTGAACAGGATACTTGGCAAGACCGACGGTAAGCTGACCATTATCAACATGGCCGACTTGGCCACCGCCGTTATTACCCCAACCCCACCAAGTTCCATTGCTATCTTTGGCTAATACTGTGTCTCCGCCAGCCGATATTTCCACAATATTTGAAAGTAGCCCGGTTCCATCTGGTCCCCAGACTCGAGTGGGTGGGATGCTTTGTTGATTACCCCAACCATCAGTGTCATTACCCAGTGAACCAGACGTACTAAATCCCCAAGTCCAAACGTGACCGTCAGCATCTAGCGCTACCATTGAGCGAGTGCCGATTGCTTGTACGGCAACTATCTGTGGCTGTGCAGCGCCAACTGGCATGGGGAATTGAACTAACTCTGCATATGGCTGCCAGAGTTCTTCCCACTCTCGATTGGCACCTAATGCCCCATCAGTGTTGGCACCCCAGCCATAGAGTTGGCCAGATGCAGTTAAGGCCATTGTAGATGGGTCGGAATCAGTACCGGCAACTGCGATAACGTCTGACAGCGGTTGGCCTGCCCCAATCATCACTTGTACTGGGCCGCGTAGTGTCCAGTTGCCTGTTCCGGAGTTGATGGCACCACCATCGTCGCCATCACCGAGCATACCCGTGATGCCCCATCCCCAAACAGTGCCGTCTTGGAGCACTGCGTAGGTCGCTGCCGCTTGGGTGAAATAATAAGCCGCATCAGTTACACCTGGGAGGGTGAGCAGGGTGGGCGCATCAGTGTCGCTGGGTGAGACCTCGCCGTCATCGTAGTATGTGTATCCACCCCAGCCATACACATCACCGGTAATGGAGAGAGCATGCATCTGGCCGTCCGCTGTCCCGGGCAATAACTTCCATGGGATTAGGCTGACGGGTTCGTCACCAAGGGTTTTGGTGATGGTGAGGTCTGGTTCGAGGTCGGCGGCGACGGGCACGGATGCGACCGCGACGTTGGACGTGACGGTGGTGGGCAGCCCGGCAGCGCGCAAAGCAGCCCGTGCGAACCCGCCAGTGAACCCAGCGGGTTCTTGGTCATCACTGTCATTGCGGGCTTGACCAATCACGTCATTGCGGGCTTGACCCGCAATCTGGCCACTAGGCTGCTCAGGCGCAGAAGTGTGGTCACTAGCACCTCGACCGGATTGCGGCTCGGAGGCCGCAATGACGGGAGTGGTATTGGTCGTTTGAGTTGTACCTACACCGGATTGCGGCTCGGAGGCCGTAATGACGTTATTAGTGTTGGTGACAAAGGCAGCGTTGGTGCCTTGGGCGACGCCGGTAATCATAGTGGTTTCGACAGGCTCAACCACCGAGTTAGCCTCAACCACCCAGTTAGACCCAGCAATTTGCTCAACAGGAACGCGATAAACCGCATCGCTGAACTCCACGGCTTGGTCAAGGCCAAGCGCCACCGTTTGAGCCACAAAGCAACTTGGGGTAGTGCGCCAAGTTGGTGCCCGGTATACCGGAGACGCGTTAGCGGCACCATTATCCTGCCAGAAGTATTGCGGCGCAGTCGCATTGGGGAGACCAGATGTTGCCCAGCAACGGAAGTCGAAAGTATGGTTGTTCACGTTTTGGAGTACCAGGAAAGTACCCGAGAACATTGAGGCAAAGTTCGCAGTAGCGGTTACTTTTCGAGTATCCCAATGGCTGATGTCCAAGAATCCGGTGCCCGGATTGGGTAGCGAGATGGCCGCTTGGAACGTGTAATTGAACATGCTGAAGAACGTAGTTGCATTGGTTGTTACCCAACTGGTTGTCACCATGAACCCAGGGGTATTAGGCAGCGAAGTTGCGGCTTGGAAAGTGCTAATGAATGTCCGGTCAAAAGTGGTTACATGCGATGTGTTCCAACTGCTAGTGTTCATAAACCCGTTGGTGACGGGCAATGAGGTGGCTGAATAGAAAGTGCCAGAGAAAGTTTGCGCCATATTTGTGACATTCGCCGTCACTAAGGTACTAGTATTCATAAACCCGTTGGTGGCGGGCATTGAAGTAGCTGAATAGAATGTACTTGTAAACATGCCATACAGAGTTGTTGCGGGTGCGGCGGCAACCCAGTTGCTGGTATTCATAAAACCGTCATTCGTCGGCAGGGAGACGGCGTCATGGAAAGTAGAATTGAACGCATACTGAAGAATTGATACTTTGGAAATATCCCAAGTAGTGGTATCCATGAAACCATCTGTACTAGGTAGTGCAAGTGCCGAGTAGAATGATTGGTAGAATGCGACGGAAAGAGTGTTCACATTCGAGGTATCCCAATTACTTGTCACCATAAACCCAGGCTGAGTGTTGGCCAATGTTTGCGCGGCATAGTAGGCCTGTGCGAACACGTACTCCATATTGGTTACCCCAGTAGTCACCCAGTTGCTGGTATCCATGAAACCTGGGGTAGATGGCAAAGTTGGGGCGTTATAGAAAGTAGCGACAAAAGCATTGGATAGGCTAGTTAATCCAGAAGTATCCCAGTCGCTAGTATTCATAAAACCGGGACCTGCGTTGGCTAGCGTTGTTTCATTATAGAATGATTCGTAGAACGCATAGCTTAAGTTTGAGATATTACTGGTAACCCACCCAGAGGTATCCATATTCGCTATGTCAAAGCAACTCAGACCCACGGTTGCGGACGGGTTGGAAACACCTTGGCAGTGTCGGACTACGCTGTTTGACGCGTGGAGCAGGTACGACAGGTCAGTTATGGTAGCGGCGAAGTGGTCAATGCTAACCAGGCCGTTGCGGAGTTCGGAGTTGGTTGAGTTATTCCAGATGCCGGTGTGGTCGCCGCCGTAAATGGTGACGGTTATGCGGCCACCACTGGTGTATTGGTGCGAAATAGGCAACGTGGTGGAGCCAGTGTTGTTAGGAATCTGTTGGAAGTTGCCGTCGCCCCAATCAACCACAATGGTTTCGCCAACCGGCACACTAACAGTCATCCCATTATTGCCAGCCGCAATATCAGTGGTGAACCGCGTGTAATCCAGCGGCGTGGCGGTGGCCGACACCGTATTGGTAATGAAGGTGGCGGCGGCGTGCGTGCGCGTAACGACATCGCTGCCGATGCACAAGATTTGGCCACCAGGGGTCAGGATGACGCCGGACAAATCCATCAGCCCATAGGTGTCCTCAGTAGTGAGCTCCAAATCGTTATCTACCTCAAACCAGCAGGTAATGTCAGACTTTAGCGGTGTAGTGATGCGGGCGTCGTGGTCTAGCGTGCCATTCAAGTCAGCCAAAGCATCAACAACGGTTTCCGCATAAACGCGGTCGAACAGTTGGATGCCAGTAAGCGGTTGGTCGCCGTTATTGGTGAGGCTGATGCGCCAATCCACCACGTCTTCCACCTCGGCAGGCTGGCGCCCATCCTTGAGCGGCCAATAAACCAAGTAATCGTCAGTCTCGATATCATACCCGTCTTGGCCGGTATGCACCTTTATCGCATCCTTAGTAACTACTAAGTCGAAAGTGGGCACATAATGGTAAGCGATATCGTAGTTGTTGTAGCCTTGGGTTAATTGCCCATTAACCGGCAACCCATCTTCACCCATGGCATTAGTCGCAACCGACCAGCTGTTAGTTAAGATATTGCTGGTATAAACATCATCATCAACCGGATTATGTAGCGGCGAAACCGTAGCCGCAGTGTTCCCGCTAAATACCACGTCATAATCAACTGTCAGGCCAGCCAGTGCGTCCGGGTCAGTCCAATCAACCCAAATACCGCCGCCATCAACAGTGGCAGTGTTATCGGATATCAAAGTGTCGTCCAATATTTGTGCCGTGCCTGGGCTTAGGTATATGCCGCCGCCATTTTGGGCGGTGTTGTCGTGGATGTATACGCCAGTCACGTTGCTAGCGGAGCCAAGGACACCAGAGACACCAGAGACACCAGAGACGCCTGCGTCGCCAAGCGCTGCGAACACCACCGGCGCCGGGTCAGCACCACTGACCAGGGCCGGGAAGACATCAGACCAAGGCTGCAGAGCCGGGAAATCAACCGGATACTGCGGCGGAGCCAAGATGCCGAACGCCGCACCGCCAATAGCCAATGACGAGCCAAGAGCGCTACCGTCCTCAATGGTGAGCTGCACATCGGTCCCAACAAACATCCCGCCGCCATCGCGGAGTGCCATGCTGTCCGCAATCTCTGTGCTACCCGTAATTGTAATGTCGTTATAGTTGCCAGCCCAAATAGCACCACCATCAGTATTGCTGACGCCCGATGCTGAACCGTCGTCAAGATATCCGGCCTTGTTGCCAGTTATTTCAACGTTATTCAACAGCAAAGTGGAACGAGAGCTAGCACTTCCGCTGTCCAGATAGATGCCACCGCCGCCAGTGCCATCCCGCCCGTCCATGTATACTGCATCTTGTTGGCCAGCAGCGATATTGTCTTTAATAATAGCGCCGTCGATAGTTATTGCGGAAACATGTCCATTCTTACCCCAGCTATTGGCAAAGATGCCGCCACCTGTGCTACCAGCAAAGTTATCCCTAATAATAGTGCCGGGTTGTATGTTTAATGTTGTTGGACTGGCAAAGATGCCGCCGCCAAAGTAACTGGAAACATTTTCAGCCACTAAGGTGTTTCCAGATAACGTCACTTCCCCATTTGTTTTGGTAAAGATACCGGCACCAGCACTCATCAAATCCCACTCGTCGCCAATTCCAGCGCGGTTACCTTGCACGGTGGCATCATTAAGATGTAACGCTGCCGGGTAGTCAGGGTCGTTCTCAACATATATTCCGCCGCCCTGGCCAGCGTTGTTGTAGTAAAGGTAGGAAGGGCAACTACCGTCCGAGGGGCCGGATGCGAGGTTGTCTCTTACGATAGCACCATCAATAGTAATGCGAGTTGGTTTGGTGATGGGATATAAATCAGATTGAGCCTCAGCAGCGTATATTCCGCCACCCCAAATTGCTTGGTTATTAGCTAATGTTACGCCAGGATTCACGTTTACTGTTGCGGCAGCACCCACATAGATACCACCACCACTGCCCAGGGTGTTATTGTGGGAGATATCGGTTGTCCCAGAAATATCGATTATTGAGTAATGGAAGCCGTAAATTCCGCCGCCGCCAAGCCCATCGCAGCCGGTGGCTGAATTAGAGGTTATGTTCGCATTGTTCAATTCGATTATAGAGGGTTCAGTTGTAGTCCCACCAAAAACCATAATACCGCCGCCGCGTTGGCCGGAGTTGTTTGTTATGGTCGCTCCGTCAATGGTGATATGAGCAGTGCCTGTCGAATAGATACCACCACCGGAGCCTGTATTGTTGTTGTCTTTAACGGTGGTTTGCTCGCCCAATGAGATTGAGCCACCCGCCGTGGTTAGCAAGGCACTGGTCACGCCGGACACGTTGGCTTTGTTGCCGTCAAAGATGACGCGGGTGGCGCTCAGCGAGGAGCCGCTGGGCACGGACAGCAGGGGGGCAGCGGTCAGCGATGTGCCACGGATAAGCGACCAAGGGGTGCCTTCGGTGGTACTCGAAGTGATGGTCACATCGGTTTGCGCCGGTACCTGATATTGATATGCGTTAGAAAGTGTGACATCCTCGCATAGAATGATGTTGAGGTTAGGCCGGGTGTCGCCCGGATTGCCAAAGTGGTTATAGGTGTCGGTTAGGGCATAGTTGTACCAAGATTCCGAACCCACCAGATAAGTGCCGTTATCCGCGTCGCTCCACGGCACGCCCAAATCTTCGACAATCTCCAGCCAGGCGGCTGCTTGCGCATGGTCAATATGGTGGGGGTCAACCTCGTCGCTAACGTAGAACCCGTCGGGGCAAGTGGGCACATAAACATAATGAATGTCGTAGTTGTTGTAGCCCTGATGCGCTAATACGCCTTCGTCATCCAAAGACCATACTGTGCCTTTGATATTAGCGGTGTAATCCGCGATATCGCCAGCCTGGTGTTCTGGGTAGAAAGTGGCCGCAGTATTGCCAATGAATTGGGCGCCAAGCGCAACCGTCAAATTGGCTAATTCTTTATTGCTCGGATTAACGTAAGGCACCCAAATAGCGCCGCCGTCGCGTACGGCAGTGTTACCGCTAAACGTGGTGGAGCCATCTACTTGCAGTGCGGCATAACCGGATAACGCATATACGCCGCCGCCGTCAGTAGCCGCGTGGTTGTTTTCCACAGTGGCGCCAGTGAATGTCGCGCTGGCACCCGCACCGATGCGCATCCCAGCGCCAAGGTTAGCGGCATTGTCAGAAACCGTTGCGCCCGTTAGTTGAAGTTGCGCGGAGGCACCCAAGTCAATACCGCCGGCATTGGTGTACGCAGTATTGTTTTGGATAACGGAACCACTGGTAATTTGTAATACCGCATTAGCGCCAGTCAGAATACCACCAGCATTAGTGGCGGCCTGATTATTCTTAACTTGGGATGCGCCTTCAATAAGTACCTTTTGGTAACTACCGGCGTTAATACCGGCTGCATAGCCAGTCACCCCAGTGGTATCGGTCTTTAGCGGAGTGCGCAACCCAGCCAAGTTAAAATTGACCTGGCTGCCATTAGTTAAGGTCAATGCCGGTAGCACAGGCACACTACTGGCGTTATTCAGATATATACCGCCACCAAAACCATCAGAACCAGTTGGGACGGTACTCTGCCCGGAAAGATTATTGGAAACGGTAGCGCCATCAAGGGTAATCGTAGTGCGCGCATCCGAATAGATACCGCCGCCGCGTTTGCCCGCTTGGTTGCCATCAACATGCGACCCGGTGATAGTCATAACGGAATCGGAGGACGCATAAACGCCGCCGCCTTCTTGCAATGACTTATTATTAACTACGGTAGCGTTATTAAGCAACGTGATATTAACAAATGGGGTAGCCCCAATGCCACCACCCCGGCACGGAGCCGCAGTGGCGAGGTTGGTATCGGCGTTGCAGAAAGCATTAACTGCATTGCTTGGCGGCGGCGTGTAGCCCACCACGTTTGCAGACACATCCGAATTGTCAAGCGTTAAGTTAGTCATTGTGGCCGGGCTGGAATTGGTCGTCCCACGATACAGGTAGATACCGCCGCCACTAGATTCACTATAGCCGCTGGTGGCTTGCCCGGCATAATTGCGTTGGACGCGCGAGCCAGTTAGCGTCACATTGGAGAATTGGCCGGCATAAATACCGCCACCTGATTTGCCGGTCTGGTTATCGCTTACGTCGGTGTTATCCAGTTCGAGGGTTAGGCTGGCTTGTTCCGCATTTGAGCCAATGCCGCCGCCCATCGCGGTAATTGCCTGATTAAAAGTGACCTCAGAATCGGTTAGCATAATTGCGGCATTTTGGCCACCGTAAATACCACCACCACTGGTTTGCGCCTTATTATTGCTGATAGCCGAATAATCATCAACCGATAGGGTCCAATAGTTACTGGCGAAAATGCCAGCGCCCCTTGACCCGCCGCCGATGGTAACTGGGTTGTCGTCGGCGTCAAAACCGGCCTTGTTGCCAATGATTTGCGAGCCGTTAGTGACGGTCAGTTTCGATTTGCCAGATTGCTGGAAGGCGTCGTTTGCCACCGCTGCGAACAGGTAGATGCCGCCGCCGTCGCCGTAGTCTGCCGGGTCGGAATTAGCGATGATGCCGCTCAGGTTATCGGATACCGTGGTGGCATCCAGGGTGAGCAGACCCCTAGTGGCAGCGTAAATGCCGCCGCCGGTTTGCCCGGCGCGGTTGCCATCAATTAGCGCGCCTTGGGCGTTCAACACGCCATCAGCGCTCAGGTAGATGCCGCCGCCGCTGGTGGTAGCCGTGTTACCGCTGACGGACACCCCAAGCAGGTCGCCTGGGTCGCCAAGCGCGGCGAATAGCACCGGCGCCGCGAACAGCACCGGCGCAGGGTCAGCAGGGTCAGCACCACTGGCCAAGGCCGGGAACACGCCAGCCCAAGGCTGCAAGGCCGGGAAATCAACGGCAGACCGCGGGGAAGTCAAGATGCCGAACGCCGAGCCGCCAATCGCCAAAGCCGAACCGCTAACGCCGTCCACTGTGATTGAGGAACCCGTGGAACCGAAAACGCCACCACCGTTTCCAGCAGCTCTATTGCCACTGATTTGAGTGCCGGAGGATGCGGTGAGCGAAGCGCCGCTGTTGAGGTAGATGCCACCACCATCGGTGCCAGCGGAGTTACCAGAAAACACATTGTCGGACATATCGCTGTCACCGACTACTGTGTTGATAAGTTTTACCGCGCCATTAGCCCTGACCGCGATACCGCCACCGTATGTGGTGGCCGTATTGTTAGCAACAATGCTATTTAGCAAAGTAACATCGCTGCCTTCATAGATATTTAGGCCACCGCCATAGGTGCCCTTTGCCGTGTTGTTCTCCACTTTGGTATTTGAGATATTAACAACAACACCAGTCTGGATATATAGCCCACCAGCTACCGTTCCAGCCGTATTGCCGACAATATTCGTGTTATCGATTTCAATAACCGAAACTTCTTGCCCAACGTTATCGATGTAAATCCCACCAGCGGACGTCGTCGCAGTATTGTATGAAATATCGGCATTGTGAATAGAAACTTCGTAGGGTACAGCGGTTTCGCCTTGATTAGAGTAGGTTAAAGCTATCCCACCAGCGGAACTGTTTGCCTTGTTATAGGTAACACTGCCGCCATCCATATCGATGCCAGAATTGTCCAAAAATACCCCGCCACCCCATTGGCAATTACCTGTGGTGTCGGATGCGAAGTTATGACTAATAGCAGCTTGGTCGCGCATAACTAACTTAGATGGCATGGTGTTATTCCCACCAACTGCGCTATTAGCGCGTGCGCTCAACAAAACACCGCCACCGCAGCCAACTGAGTAGTTTTTCTCAATTAACGCATCGTCGGTTAGTTTAACAACGGCACCGTTATGGCCGTTGATGCCACCGCCACTGGTTTGCCTAGCCATAGTGCGAATGTTGTTATTGTTGCGGATTACCAAACCACTGCCAAGGTTGGCTGTTGGAGTTTGGGCACAGGTCTCCCCACACGCTAAATTATAGTCGCCGCCAACATTTAACGCTGCCGAGTTCGCTTGGATATTAGCAACGTCATCGTCGGTGCCAAGCTCCCCATCTGGGCCGGGTAGGTAGCCCATACCGTCCAGGGTAATGTGAGTTGCAGTTAGGGTTCCACCGGGGTTTACCGCAACCATCGGCTGTGGTTCGGCGGTCATACTAGCGCCCCGATAGAGGGTGTACGGACCAGCCAGGCCGGTAACCGTATTAATATCCATGGCCGACGTAAGGTTAACAGACTTGCCCGCTTGAACCGTCTTGGTACTCGCCAAAGTAATATCGGTACAAACCTCAATGTTGATGTTGGCGTGCGTGTCGTCAAGCGCTGTGGTAAGCCACTCATCGGAACCGACAAGGTAGTTTGCCGTATCCGTGTTGTCATCGGAGCTGACCAAGTAACCAGGTGGGCAGGTGGGCGCCACAGGTGCCTCGGTTACGGGGACGGCGGCGTAGGTGGGGTCGGATGCCTGGGATTCGTTGTCGGTTTCGCCGGTTGCCTTGGCCACGTTGGTAATCGTCGCAGCGGCCAGATGGGTTTCCGTCACAGTGTCGGAGGATTCGCAGCTGATTTGCTGGTCGGGCTGCAGGGCTACGTCTTGCTCATAGAAGTCCACCGGCGTAGCGGGGGACACCCCATCTAGCGGCTGCAACTCGCACACCAAATCGCCTTTGACAAACTTGGCGTCTGGGGCTACTTCATCGCCGCCATCAAAGTCCACCAGAGCCGCAGCGCTGTCTGCCGCGTAAATAGCATCAATAATGTAGAGGCCGGAAATTGGGGCGTCGCTGACATTAGTAACCGTGATTTCCCAATCAACGATGTCGCCGGGGTGCGCGGCGCTTGGCTCGCCATTGACAACAGGCACAAACGTGTTGGGTGCGTCGGCGGGCTGCATGTCGTATGACTTGCCACTGTTGCCGCCAGGATGAACTGCCGTGGCGACCTTCGCAACTGTCAAAGCTGGCTCTGGCGGCTCTTGCGATGCTACTACTACGCTGGCGTAGGCCGTGTTGGAATAGGCCGGGATGGTGATGGGGCAGCCGTGCAAGAAGTCGGCATCCGGCAATGGCGCCATGCTGAAGGGCACCTCAAATGGGTGTCCATAATCAACTACCT
>JGI24699J35502_11133884_pt1 | contig 18158 bp, 18 predicted proteins | sample TergutMp193P4_FD_35502 | JGI IMG/M metagenome (IMG submission 35502) | reverse complement strand
AATATTTACTGATAAGTTTTAATATTTATATTTATTCATTTGATTATAAGTATTTTAAATTTATAAATGTGTATTTATTTGAGACGCTTAGTATAGAACAAATTTATTGCACAGGAAACATTTGTTGATCTTAAGTACGCTTATTTTTCAGTTTTTCAATGCGTGCGTAAAATCCTTTCTCAATTATTTTCTCTTTCCAAACGCCTTCCAGAACTATTGAGAAGGCATTTGAAAAGAAAAAATAATCTGAAGAATTTCGGATGAGCATGACATGATAAGAGGCGCGTCCCATACCGATTTTTTACAACGCGACTCATTGAACAAATAATCTTTTCTATAAAAATAATCATTACAATCTTGTGAAATACGATCGTTATGCTTGGGGATTAGGCGTGCATATCCTTCAACATTTTTTGTAATTCCTGGCGGGCAAAGAAAATACGACTCTTGACCGTTCCTAGGGGAAGCAACAACTTTTCCGCAATTTCGTTGTATCGATAACCGATCAGAAACATGGAAAAAGGCATTTTCAAATCTTCGTTCAAACGATTGATTACATTGTTTATCTCCTTTATGGTGTAAGCGCCGTCCGGAGAATCAAATCCCGAATCTTGAGAAAGATTCAAATGATAAAGATCTTCCGTTTGATCAATAATCGTTTGACTTCTTATATATTTACGGTATTGATTGATGAAAATATTGCGCATAATCGTTAAAATCCAACCTTTGAAATTTATATTATCTATATATTTTTCCCTATTATCCAACGCTTTTAGGGTAGTGTCCTGTAGCAAATCGCTTGCATCGTCTCTGTTTCCCGTAAGCATCATGGCAAAATTGAACATATTGTCCTGTATTCCCAATATTTTTTCTTGAAATTGCATGGAGTTCATAATTCAAAAATTTTTATAAAAACAAAGTAATAAAAACAAAAAACAAGAATAAACCACATCCAGTTAATCCTTAACTGACGGATAAAATCTTTTCAGTTTAACCCTTGATCCCTTGTGATAAATCGTCAACTAATTGTCGAATTTTCATTATTTTCGATGCTCTCTCCATGCCTTGGCCTCTTTTTATTTTTCAAGTCCTGAATTTGCTTTCTTCAAAACGTTGCCAACCGTAACATGAGAGATGCTGTCTATATATTTCAATTCTACCAATTTGTCTGCTAACATACGCAATGACCAACGGGTAAAGCCTTCAGGCGCTTTGCTGCAACTCAAGGCCACTAATTTTGCTTCCAAATCTTCGTTTATTTTTCCTTCATAAATCCGTGTGCTTGGGCGACGCATCAAAGCTGTCTCCAAACCCTCTTCTACAAAACGCTTTTTGACCCTGTCGATCGTGCGCATCCCAATGCGCAATACTTCGCATATACGCTCATTCGTTATTTTCTTCGAATAATCCCCTTCATCCACATTCAGCAATATGTATGCTGCTCTAAAGGTTTGCGATTTGTGGCTGCCCCGATTGATGATAGCCTCCAATTCATTCACCTCTTCTTTTGTTAATTTAATTTTATACCGTACCATATTTTCCTGATAAAGGCATCAACTAATTATACGTCCTATTCAGATTAATGAACTATTTGCAAGTATTGCAATACTCAAAGATAAAGGGATTTTCAGATGCAAAAAAAATCTTCTTACCCAAAAGGATGTTCTTCATGGAAACTTAACCACCCCGTAATAGGATTCATTGAATTGTAACAAAAATAGCAAACCCACTAAACAAAAGAAGATTTATTTTGCAATGTATAGATTACAATTCATCCTACTTTAGTTTACCGGCGATGTCTTTTGTATAAGGAGATATATTTTCCAGATGATGGAAAGATTACTTCGTTTGGTTTGTAAAGCAATGGGATAAAGAATTGGGTAAAGGTCGGTTGTTTACATTTTGATTACAGATGAGAAAGGGTTTTGATTTACCCCCAACCGTTCCAATGAAGCGAAACGATTGGGGGATATGAAAACGAAAATTTGGATTATACTCTCTTTTCTTTGATTCTGGCCTTTTTACCGGTAAGTTTGCGCAAATAATACAATTTAGCGCGACGCACTTTACCTACTTTATTTAAGACAATGCTTTCGATAAATGGCGAATTCAAAGGAAAAATACGTTCTACGCCGATGTTTTCCGACATTTTCCGCACCGTAAAACGTTTTTGGTCTCCGTGACCTACTATCTTAATAACTACGCCCCTATACTGCTGAATACGTTCCTTATTCCCTTCTTTGATTCGATAGGCTACTGTTACCGTATCGCCACTTTTAAAAGTTGGAAATTTTTTTTCTTCCCGCTCTGCAGTCGTTTGTTCTGCATACGCTTGTTCTGCAATTTTAATTAAATCCATGATTGATAGCTTTTTATTTTTTGTAACAAATGCAATATACGCGAGCTACACTTTTCCCGCCAGAGATTGCGTAAAACGGGGACAAAATTAATCATTTTTTACCATTCTCCAAACCGGAACACAATAAAAATCAGGATCAATAGCTGTTATTTTTTGTTTATGGCTTGCGCTAATTGGTCGAGGGCTTGCACTAAAACCGAACGCGGACAAGCTACATTCATCCGCATGAACCCAATTCCTTCTTCGCCAAACATTTCTCCATCATTTAAAGCCAATCCGGCTTGATTCACAAACAGATCGTTCAATTCTTTTTGATTCAATCCCAAGTTCCTGCAATCCAGCCACAGGAGAAAGGATGCTTGAGGAAGAATCGCTCGGATGGAGGGTAAATGTACTTTCAAGTATTGATCCACCCAAGAAATGTTTTTTTCCACATAATCCAACATTTGCTTTTTCCATTCCGCTCCCTGCGTGTAGGCCGCCTGCGTGGCAATGTAAGCAAAAATAGTTCCTTCGTCTAATTCGCCGGAATGAAGGAAAGAATAGAAACGGCGTCGTATTTCCTCATCCGGAACGATCGAATAGGCGCTGACAATGCCCGCTATATTGAACGTTTTGCTGGGCGCCATGAAGGTAATGCTGTTTTGCCTTGCTTGCTGGGAAACCGTAGCGAACGGGATATGTTGATGGCCGAATAAAGCCATATCGGAATGTATTTCATCGGAAACGACCAGCACATTTTTTTCATAGCAGATTTCCGCCAGTTCTTGCAGCGTTTCTCTGTCCCACGTAATTCCGATGGGATTATGCGGATTGGATAAAATCAACAACTTGCATTCCGGATCGATGATTTTTCGCAAGCCGTCCAAGTCCATTGTATATTTTCCCTTTGTTTCCTTCAAAGGATTGAATGCGATTTGCCGTCCCTGCATCAAGGGTACCAAGCGGAACGGATGATAGACTGGCGGCTGGATAATGATTTTATCTTGCGGTTGCGTGAAATGCATCACACAAAAAGCGATTCCCTTCACTACTCCTGGAATATAGCTGAACCATTCTTTTTCAATTTTCCATCCATGGCGCTCATCCAACCAACGGATAATGGACTGATAATATGCTTCGGAAGGAAGAGGGTAGCCAAAAATACCTTCGTCGCAACGTTTTTTCAAAGCTTCGATAATAAAATCTCCACATCGGAAATCCATATCAGCTACCCACAAAGGAATTAAATCCTGCCGGCCATAACGCTCCTGCAAGACGCCGATTTTTAAAGCATCCGTATTTCTCCGGTCTATTATTTCGTCGAAATTGTATTGCATTTTGTTTCAATGAATGTTTTTTTCAAGGGCAAAGATAATCATTCCCCGCTCGATTTAGCCAGATTAAATAAAATTTCCAAGCCTCCTTCTTTTTTATTCCGCGCAAATATTTCTCCTCCATGAAAGAGTACCGATTCTTTCACAATGGATAAACCCAATCCGGAACCGCCTTTACCGCGAGTGCGGCCTTCCGTTACGCGGTAAAAGCGCTCAAAAATATGGTCGACATGGCGTTCGTCGATCCCTTTGCCATTGTCGGAAAACAGAAAATAATAAAAATCGTGATCCTCCCTGTAATTCTGAATCGTGATGACGCTATTTTCTCCCACATATTTCAACGAATTGTGGGTCAAATTCCAGAAAATAGCGTACAGCAAAGTACGGTTTCCTTTGACTATTGTTCCCTTGCGTACCAATAGATTCACTGTACATTTGTTTTTTTCGATATATTCTTTGGCATTTACTTCGTATAATTCCTGCAACAAATCGTAAATATCGACTTCTTCCCGATCGAATAGCTGAGGAGCCAAACTTGTTTTGGACAGCAAAGCCAAATCTTGTATGATGGTAGAAAGGCGGACGATTTGCGTATAAGCTCTTCGGGTGTATTCTTCCCTTTTCTCGGAATTGAGGTTCGGATGTTCGATCAAGGTTTCCAAGTAAGCGCAGACGCTGGCGACCGGCGTCCGAAGTTCGTGCGCAATATTGCCCGTCATTTCTTCCACATCCAATTTATTTTTTTCCACTTCGGAAATATCGCGGATGATAATTTCAAAACTTTTGTCGTCAAATAAAATAGCGCATACTTGAAAGCAACGTCCTTCGATGCAAATTTGGCTTACGAATGTATTTTTTCCTTCCGGACGTTCGAGAAAGCAAACCAATTCGCCAAAAATCGGACTTTTGAATAGTTGTTTGACGTCGAAAGTGGATTGATTCAATATCCGGTTCAAATAATGAATGAAATGCGAATTGGTATAAATATTTTCAAAAGACGATGTAAAAAAAGAAATACCCTCTTCCGCAAAATGAAAATGTTTCAATAGTTTTTCCCGCTCCTGTAATATTTCTCTTTTGCTTTCTTCCATCTGTTCGTAAATCGCCAGAATATTCGATTGAATTTCGCCCCATTCATTATCCATAATTGGGATGAGTTCTGGAGACGATTGAGCCTTTCGGAACGACCATACGAAATACATCAGCTTTCTATAGATTCGCCGATAATGTGCGGCGGTCAGAAAAAAGGGAATAAAAAGCAAAACAAAAAGGAAAACGATGAAACCGATAAAGACAAAATCTGGCCGCAGGAAAACTTCTACATTCGGAGTCAAAGGAAGTCCCGTACGAATCACATAATTGCTCCGATAAACGGCATAATACAAAAAGCGATACTCCGTACCTTCAAACTTTTTGAGTTTCCACTCTTCGCCATAGACCAGCGCTTTTTTTATTTCCGCTTCTTCTTTTCCGTTTTTTTCGCTTTCCTCTGAAAATAATTTGTTGTCATACAACACAGCGCCTTCTTCGTCCAAAATCGTAAGGTGCAGATTTTCAGGGAAAAAGGGTAGAAGGGATGACAAGCTGTCCATCGTTTCCGGTTTCAATTGATTTTCGATCATATATCGACTGGCTATTTCCGCATAAATGATCTGATCGGATTCTACAATTTCCTTTCTGAGTTCTGTTTCTTTTTTCAGAAAGAAAACGACAATCAAGATTGCAAAAAACAGCGAGAAAATACCCCACACATAGACCGGCGAACGTCCTTTACGCTTTATTTTCATTCCAAAAAAACACGTATTGAATCGTTGAAAGTATATCCGTAACCCGAACGGTTGGTAATGCAGGCGCCGTAACCATTCAACTTTTTCCGCAATCGGGCGACATGTACATCCACCGTTCGTTCCAACACATAACTCTCGTCTTTCCACACCCTTTCCAGAATTTCTTCCCGGGTAAAAAACCGTTGAGGATTTTGTATCAGAAGACTCAATATTTCGAATTCTTTTTTAGTAAGAATAATATTCTTGTTTTTCAATTCGATCCGCTTGGAAACCAAATAAAGCTTCAAATCGCCGATCGTGATGATTTCCTGTTCTTTCCGAATCGCCGGAATCGTCTCGTATTCCCTCCGCGTAATGGCTTTGATTCGGGCTATTACTTCCTTGATAGAAAAAGGTTTGGAAATATAATCGTCTGCTCCCACCGAAAAACCGGTCAATAAATCGTTTTCGCTTCCCTTAGCCGTTAAAAAAATAATCGGCGTCTGAATATTCTCTTTTCTTAATTTTTCGGCTACGCGAAAACCGGAAATGCCATCCAACATCACATCCAGTAAAATTAATTTATGTTCTGGCGAAAGCATTTCCAACGCTTCTTCTCCGGACGAAGCCGTATCAATCTGGAAACCTTCATTTTCCAGATTAAATCGGAGTATTTCAAGAATATCTTCCTCATCGTCTACTATCAACAATTTGATCTGGTTCATATTCATATAGATATTTTTCAAAACATCAATGTCTTACGTCAATTCCTTCAATGGCAAAAACGGTCGACTTGGCAATAAGAACGGCATTCGTTCGAACTTTTTCCAAAATATAAGCCATCGTATGCAAATGAATAAGGCTTTGCAATTTTCTACCGCTCAAAGGCATTTCTTGAAAATCGGCAATGATGTTATCGGTTAATTCACAAGAAAATTTTTTAACATTATTTTCTTTTTCTATGATTTGATACGCTTGCTCTTTATCTTCCGTAAAAAAAGAAAACGTTACTGCATGAATCATTTGTTTCAAACAATCGAACATTTGCCTCAAAATAGAAGCCATTTCTTTGCAGTCAGGAGAGTGCAAATCTGTTTTTTGCAAATGTTCTACAAAATCCATCAACAAATCGCCTATCTGTTCCAACGACAAAATAGATTCGTGGCAAGAAATTATTTTGCGCAATTCCTTCGCCTTGGGCGAAAAAAACAAAAACATTTCCTGTAATTTTTTCATAATCGTCACTTCCATCCGATCTAAGATGGTTTCATTTTCTGCAACCTGTTCGTAGATATTTTCCTGCCATCCCTTGTTCAATAAAAATTCAACCAAAGTAAACTGACTCAATATCATGGTAGACATTGTTTCAAAATCGTTGTTTAACTGTTCGTATTGCATTTTTTTGATGAAAGCCATAAAAATTATTGCATTTGATTGGTGATGTATTGCTCCGTCCGTTTATTTGCCGGCTTCAGGAAAATATTGGAAGTGACTCCAAACTCAATCAGTCGGCCTTCTTCCATAAAAATCGTATAATCGGAAATCCTTGCCGCATGAGAAAGATTCTGGGTAGTCACAATAATGGTTTGCTCTTCCTTCATTTGATAAATCAATTCTTCCATCCGATCGGTACGTTCCGAATCGAGAGAAAAAGTAAAATTGTCCATCAACAGAATTTCCGGTTTCAGTGCGATCGCTCGGGCAATACACAAACATTGTTGCTGCTCGATGGAAAGCGTCGTCGGCTTTTTGTAAAGAATATCCTTGACTTCTTCCCACAAAGCCGCAGCTACAAGGCTTTCTTCTACTACATTCATTTTATCTTGCTTAGAAAGAACGATATAGTTCAATTGATACCCCGATATTACATTCTCAAAAATACTCATTTGAGGAAAAACATTCGGCTGTTGAAAGACCATCCCGATTCTTCTCCGCACTTCAACCGAAGGCAGCTTTTGAATGTTTTCTCCTTTCAACAAAATTTCTCCTCGCACTTGAGTAGAAGGATATAATTCGTGTAAACGGTTGATAGAACGCAACAATGTAGTCTTTCCGCAACCCGATGGCCCGATGATGGACGTCACAATATTCGGTGCTATCGAAGCCGACACTTTTTTCACCGCGTATTTATCAGGAGAATACGATACGCTTAAGTCCTTCAATTCCAATATATATTCACTATTCATAAACTAATTCTCTTTTTATTTTGCAATGGATAACTCATGCACTTCGCGAAAACGGTTAAAACAAGAACCATCAAAAAAAGCGTCAAAGAGGCTGCCCACATCCGGTGAATCATATCCGGACAGTTGAAAAAATTCCAGATCAATACAGGCAAAGCTGCATGAGAAAGGCTTTTATCCCCTTGAATGGCCGAAGTTCCCATCACGATTATAATCAAAGGAACCGATTGTGCGATCATTCGGGAAACGGTCATAAGAATGCCTGCGAACAATCCGTTTTTCATCGATGGCAAAACAATCCGAAGCATCGTGTCGGTATAGGAAGCGCCCAGCGCCATCGCGCTTTCTTTTAAGCCGACCGGCAATATATTCAACACGTGCAAAGTATAATGACTGATTATGGGCAACATCATAATCGACAACGAAAGACCTCCCGCTAAAGCCGGAAAGCCATTCAACGGTTCGACAATCCATAGATAAGCAATCATTCCAATAATGACGGATGGTATTCCCGAAATAGAAGCGCCAAGGTAATAAATAAGGGATGCAAATCCATGAAATCTGTTCTCGAAAACATACAAGGTAAACAAAATTCCCAAAGGAACCGCCGGAATCAGGCCAATGATCACAATCAAAAGGCTTCCGCCCATTCCGTAAAGAATATTTGCAGAAACGCTTGTTTCTTCCACTTGCCTGACCATTTCGTCTGAATAATTAAGAAACAGCTGATCGAACAAGTTCGTATGGAATAATTCAAGTCCATGCGAAAGCAGACTCCATACGACCGCAAAAAAAGGAACCAAAGCCAGCAAACAGAACAAACAAACAAGTCCCGAACAGATTCGATTGATCCAAATACGGTAGGTTTGGCGCGATTTCATGCTGTAGCCCTCCTGATTAAACGTCTTGCAATCAAATTCATGCCGAATGTAAACAGAAACAGCAATAAGGCGAGAGCAAACAGAGCGCTCATTTCCAGTTCATGGGTTGTTCCAAACCGGCGAAGGATCATATTCGTGATCGAACTTCCGCTGCGAGTGATTTGTGAAGGAATCAAATAATTGTTTCCAATCAGGATGGCCACAATGATGGTTTCGCCCAAGGCCTTTCCCAGCGACAGAATAAAAGCGGCAATAATTCCTTTTTTGGCGTATGGAAGGCATATTTTCCAGACGACTTCCGTGTGCGTAGCCCCCAAGCAGTACGCTCCTTCCTGGATGCTTTGAGGCGTTCGACGGATAAAGTATGCCGTCACTGCCGAGCTATAAGGGATCAGCATCAAAGCCAAAACCAAGGCAGCCAAAAGGATGCTGAATCCGTCATCGCCTATGTTCAACAACATAAACAATGGGCGCAAGGTAAAGTAACCCCATATTCCGAAAATGATGCTGGGAATTCTTCCGCAAATGTCGATGATAGTCATGACCCAATAGGCTATAGGTTTTTCCTTGTAATAGGCGCCGATAAATAAGGCAATCGAAATCGAAAACGGAATAGAGACAAGCAGAGCAGTCGATGCCGTCAGGAAAGTTCCTGCAATAAGCAATCCTCCTCCATACGTTCCTCCCTCTTTTTCCGGATTCCATTCTTGAGAAATAATGAATTGAATTACTCCCGAATGTCGAAAAACCGGCAATGACTGGAGAATCAGCGTATAAAGCATTCCTGCGATCAACAACAAAACTACCGCCGCCGCGCAAAACAAGGCTGTCTTAAATATCCTCTCTTTCATAAAACCTTTTCTCACACAAAAATAAAATAGAAAAACGGGATGGTTCTCTTTTTCTTGTTAAGATTTTGTTAATTTACGCTGTCGGGGCGTTCTGTCCAATTATTTTCCAAAGAAAATGCTGTTCCGACTATCTTTGTTATATTCGCAATAAAATCAACGATAAGGATTTTTTAAAATTTTATTCTCAAAAATCAATATTGTGGTACACTTTTCGTATATAATAAATTAGAGTCTGTCGTGAATGTTTTATCAAAAAAATTTCTCAAGAAAAATAGATTTATTGAAATTTATGTATTAATTAATGTTTATTATGTGGAAAAAAGTCTTAACCCTGTTGGTAGTAACTTTTACTATCCTCTCTTACGCCCGTGCGGAAAAAATTAATAATAAAGTGAGTATTCCTTCGGAGACTTTGGATAGTATAAGTAAGTATATAGTGGATATGAAGAATGCGAATAAGCAACAAGAATTAAAAATTATAGAGTTAAAAAATACTATAAGCGATTTAAGAAGCAATCAAATTGATTTAAAAATAGCGCTCTCTAAATGTGTAGATCAAATTACAGGACTGAGAAACCTGTTGACCAGAATGACGGAAGGTATGGGTAATGTTCAAGAAAATACCATTACAGTGAAAGACCAGACGGCAATAACTGAAAAATACAATGCAGAGGAAGGGTTTTATAGAAAATATTTAGTTCCCCCAAAAGATAGCGTTAATTACAAGGAAATAGATGATTACGTCTTGAGTTTAAATCTGATGGATCGAAAACCCAATAATTATCAACGACTTGTATCGCAAATTATTAGAAAATCGAAAACGCCTTACGAAAAAGCACGGGCCATTTATATATGGATAGCGGGCAATATTGTGTACGATATTACTTCTTCAGTGCGGGATGCGGACGAAACATTCGTGTATCGAAGCGGAACATGTTTAGGTTATGCATCTCTTTTCAAAAAATTTTGCCAAATAGCCGATTTGGATGTTGTGACCATTGAGGGCTTTTCGCGCGGTTTTGGCTTCAAAAAAGGAGATCCGCTGGGAAATCATGTTTGGAATGTCGTAAAAATAAGCGATTCTCATTCTATTTTGGTTGACGTCACTTGGGGAGCTGGATTTATTAACAAAAATGGCGTTTTTGTGAGGCAAATTGCTTCCTATTGGTTCGATACGAATCCATCTTTGTTTGCATTGAGTCATTTCCCTAAAGAAGAAAAATATCAATTGATCCAAAATACGGCGCTGCTTACGGAAGATGAATTCCGAACATTTCCAGTTATATTTCCTAATGTCGAAGTGATCGGATTGAGCGGAGAATCACTGTTGGCGCATTTCCGAAAAACTGAAAATAAAGACAAATTTCCGGATATTTATCCTTTCGCTGGATTGCTAAAAGCAAATGAGATGCCGTTAACAGGACATCTGACATCGGGCAATAAGTATCGTTTTTCTTTTATTGTACCCGAAAATTACCGAATTGCTGTGGTACAAGAGGGAGATTGGGACTATTTTGTGAAAGGAGACAATGAAGTTTATACCTTGGAATATACGCCTGTACAAGGAGAATTGAGCCTCAACGTGAACGACGGGACTCAATCGACGACATATTCCTCCGTATTTGTATACCAAGTAGAGTGAGAGAACATTTACTTCGATGCTTGGGGGGGTGAGAACGTTTGTCCATTTTTCAGAGAGCAATTCCAAACAATCGGCGGGCATTTTCGGTTGTTTTTTCTGCAACGGTTTCCAACGAAAGTCCATATATTTCCGCCACTTTACGGAGTATAGGAATCAGATAGGCGGGTTCGTTTCTTTTTCCCCTGAAAGGAACAGGCGAAAGATAAGGAGCATCGGTCTCGAGCAAAATCCGGTCAATAGGTGCGAGAGGCAAATAGTCGCAAAAGGACGCTTTTTTGTAAGTAACGATTCCATTGATTCCAAACATAAAGCGGGAACATTGCAACGTTTCTTCCAGCTCATCGCGACTCCCTCCGAAACTATGGAATACCCCGCGCAAGCGAGAGGCGTTTATTTTATGTATGCTTTCGAGAACTTGCGGAAAAGCTTCCCGCGAATGAATGGAAACGGGTAAATCGTACTCGATGCTCCAACGCAACTGTTCTTCAAAAGCTTCTATTTGTTCTTTTTGGTATGTTTTATCCCAATAGAGGTCGATTCCGATTTCGCCAATGGCTTTGTATTTTCCTTTTTCCAATTCTTTGCGGATAACTTTCAAATCTTGCAGATAGCGGACTCCTATGCTGGTCGGATGCAAACCCATCATGGGAAAGCAAATTTTCGGATAACGGCTGCATAAAGCATTTAAACGGGAGATGGATTCCAAGTCAATATTGGGCAGGCATAGAGCAATTATTCCTTCGTTGCAGGCTCTTTGGATTACGTTTTCGATATCGGAATCGAATTCAGGAGCAAAAATATGGGTATGCGTATCAATCAATTCCATCCTTATAGCTTTCTGTTCAGCAATTCTTCCGCCAAATTCTTCAAAATAAGTTTTTTGTCGTCCGCAATCTCCACGAGTTCCAATGCCTGCATCGCTTTTTGATAGGATTTTTCCATCGTTTGCTGCGCTTTCTCTCTAAGACATAAAGTGTTGTACAATGCGGTGACCGCCTCTATTTTTTCTTCCGGTCGATCGTTGATAGTCAGCCACCAGAGCAGTTTCTTTCTCTCGTTTTCGTTTTTCGTATTCAAGGCATTGACCAATAAATACGTTTTTTTGTTGCAGACGATATCTCCTCCCGTTTTTTTTCCGAACAAGACAGGATCGCCATACACGTCCAAAAGATCGTCCTGTATCTGGAAAGCAATTCCCAAATGAATTCCGAACTCATACAAACGGTTTTGATCTTCTTTTCCAGCTCCTCCAACCATAGCTCCCGATTTCAGGCAAGCGCCGAGCAATACCGCTGTTTTGAGACGAATCATGTGCATGTATTCTTCCTCGCTTACATCTAATCGTTCTTCGAATTGCATATCGTATTCTTGCCCTTCGCAAATTTCGGAAGCAGTAAGAGAAAACAAATCCAGCAATTCCTTCAAATGGCCTGCCGGCGATTGCGCGATGTAGCGGTAAGCAAGGATGAGCATGGAGTCGCCGGAGAGAATCGCTGTATTTTCGTTCCATTTTTTATGAACGGTGGCTTGTCCCCTCCGGACGTCAGCCTTATCCATCACATCGTCGTGCATCAATGTGAAATTATGGAAAATTTCCCATGCTAAAGCGACAGGAATAGCATCGCTTATTTCTGTTTGATACAAGTTGCAAGCCAGCAAGGTCAGTACCGGACGTATTTTCTTTCCTTTCATCGCCAGCAGATAAGCAATCGGCTGATAAAGCCGTTGAGGATGCCGCGGATAATTGATCGCCTTTATTTTTTCTTCGACAAGGGATAAAGCTTCCAAAAACGAAATCATTGCTGCGTGGTTCAATTTTAATTTTTCTAATTATTCCCCTAAAATCCGAAATCAATTTTTTCCGGCTTTGTCGGATCTGTTTTTTCCTCTTTGGGAAGTTGAGCCTTGCGATGTACCGCATTTGCCAACACATTGATTGCTTTGACGGGACGTGCCGGACAAATCGATTCGCACCCTCCGCAACCGATGCAAAATTCGGGATAGACATGGGGTAAAGTCAACCCGTTGAGGTAGGGTTCCATCCTGACGGCTTGAACGGGACAATGCTCTGAACAGGCTCCGCAAGAGGTATGTTCTGTGGCCACAATGCAACGGCTTTGTTCAAATTGGGCAATGCCTATTTGAGTGACCCTCTTCTCGTCTACAGTTAATTTTTGAATGGCTCCATTCGGACAAATATTCGAACAGATAGTACAATGGTAATTGCAAAAAGCCATCTCATAATAAACCATCCTCGGCTTAAAGGCATAGCCCAATCCGAAATTGAATCCTGCCGGTTTCAGAACCTGTTGCGGACAATGCGTAACGCACAAATGACAGGCTGTACAATGCGATTTGAAATGTTCCAAACTTTTGGACCCCGGAGGCGTAATCGGCGTCAGTTTAGTAATATCTACCGTTTTACCTGCTGTAGCCCATGCAGGAAAGAAAGGAATAGAGGCCGTAATGGCGGCGCTGGTCGTCAAAAAAGTGCGGCGGCTCGAATTGACAGGAGCCGTTTTTACCGATTCTTTTTCTTTCGATCCGGCAAATTTGTTTCGCCATCCGAAACTCATCGCTTGTTCTTTCCGGCATTGACCCAGACAATTGAAACAAGTTACGCAACGCGAAAAATCAATCGCGCGTTCCTTGCTGTTGATACATTCAGATTTGCAACTTCTTTCGCACATTCCACAGTGGTTGCATTTGGATGGATCAATCACCATGCGGAAAAGAGCTCCTCTGGAAATCAATCCCAGCAGCGAACCTACCGGACAGATGGTATTGCAAAACAACCGGCCTTTTCGCCAAGCCATAATTCCTACTGTCAACAAAACAGCCAACGCAAGAAGGAAAGACGAGATTTCTACCGTGTGCAGAGTTACCTGGTAAAAATGGTAGCTGTTGAATTTCATGGCAAACCAGTTCAACAGATTATTTCCTTCGACTACGATGGGACGGAAAATGCTCACTCCTATCCGTCCATAATTGCTGTATGGATCCAGCAAAAGCGCTGGAAATGTCAGGAATGGAAATGCATGTAAAATCAAGGAAAGCGCAAAAATAGCCAATAAAGTATATCGTAAGATAGGAACAGATTTTCTGTAGCGATACCGATGTTTTTTCTTTTGGCTCCTTTGCGCAAACCATGCAATAATGTCCTGAAAAACGCCCATCGGACAAATAATCGAACAGTAAATCCTTCCCATCAAAAAAGTCAGCAAAACCAATGCGATCAAAATGCTGATACTTCCGGTCAGAAGAGCCGGCACAAACTGAATTCTCATCAAATTAGAAATTGAACGAGGAAATAAGCCTGCAAAATCGCAAAAGAAAAAAGTGATCGTAAGAAAAAATACAAGAGCAAAAAACAGACGAATTGTTTTCAATAAATGCAGTTTCATAAGTATATCCAGAGAAAATATCCGATTTGTTTATAATTTTATTCGTTTAATATTCAGTTTATTGAGTTGTTGCGTACCCAATTTCAATTTTTCGCCTTTGGCAATATGTCCCACTTCGTTGATATCCATTTTTTCCACTTGATTAAATAAACCGATGGCGGCGGTATCGGCGGCTACAATATTCGGCGAAACAATAATCGTTTTCAGCAAGGCTGTGTCGGTAATCGAACGTCCTTGCGGTCCGTTTTGATGGATGCAACGGTAAGCGTCGATGATGTTTAGCGCCGGTTTCTTTTCCCATGTGCAACAGTCGGCAATACATTGTTGCAAATCGTTGGCATGAAAATAGGTACGATCCCATACAATTCCCATGTAATTTTTCATGGCGATAGACATTTTCGCTCCTCCATGATTTTTCAATACAGGAACGTTAAACCATACGTCGGCCTCCAACAGCGCCTGGTGAATTTTAGCAGATTTCAAATTCACGCCTCTCGGAATCTTGACTTCTTTGTAATACACTTCATCGTTTCCCGGAAGCATGACGGCGCCTCCCGCTTTAGCTGCCGATTCAATGCCTGAACTGGTATAACACCTTTGCCAATTGTCGCAGGTATGATCAAAAATGGTTACTTTTTTGGCGCCGGCCTGAAAACATTGTTTCACTAATTCTGCCACCAAATCGGGATTGGTATTGGCGGCAAAATCTGGTTTTTTATCCCAGCCGATATTGGGTTTAACCACTACACTTTGTCCCTTTTTCACATATTTCCCAATTCCCCCCATTTCAGTCAAAGCTCGTTGAAGTAATTGAGCCGGCTCGCCTCCCATTACAGCAACTAAATCCGGAGCGCTTTCTACCGTTAGTTTTTCAGCCTGAGTTGCAGCAAACAATTTGTCGAAAGTCAATACTGCCATGCCGGCCATAGCAGACGCTTTTAGAAAATCACGACGTTTCATATCTGTTTGTAGTTAAAATAAAAAAATATTGAAGACAAATTTAGCATATTAAAATAGAGAATGGCGGTTGTTGGATGTTAAAAAACAAAAAAATCGGTTTTTTTATAGCGCTACTGAGGGAACTTTGAAAGATAAGGTTTTAATAAATTAGTTTTGCCTACGCTATTGTTTACTTTTTTGATTTATAGTCATAGGGGTCCGAATTCTGGATGCTTATGAAATGGTCTATTTATGCCGTTAATTTCAGTAAAATTAGATCAATCAGCTTATAATTTTCTATCTTTTTTGAAAAAAATGAAAATAAAATCAGTTTGTAGAATTTTTAAATCACTTGTTGACAGTTATTTAATTTTTTTAATTCGAGAAAAAATCTGTTCATCCGCTTTTTGCTATTGCAGAATCACTCATAATATGTTTACTTTGCAGCATAATTTAATTAAATAGAATACAAAAATGAATAAAAAAAGGCTTTTGTGGTTAGGAACCCTATGGTTTGGGTTAGTTTTTTACAGTTGCAATCAATTGGATTTTGAAGAAGATTTTAGTTCTAATGCGGATAAGGAAAAAGCAGAAAATTCGGTTTCAGATCCGACGTTTAACGTAAGCCTCAATAGCGCACGCTGTTTGGTGGACATTCTGAATAAAGATCAGGAGGAAGATCAGAAAAAAGAGGTATTGAAAATTCAGCCTATTGTCTATCAAAAAGACACGCTCCTGTACATTGTTAATTATCAAGACAATAAAGGCTGGCTGGTCATTTCGGGGGATAAACGGACTTCGAATATTTTAGCGTATAGCGATGAAGGCAGTTTTGACTTGAAAGCTGCGAATCCGGGCGTCGGAATCTGGACGGACGATTTAGCCGAACAGATTTATGCTTTAAAATGCCGAACAACAGCAGCTTCGGATACGCTGTCAGAAAATTACATCCTCTGGAAGAAAATCGAAGAATACGAAGCATACCAAGTTAATTCTCAATCCCAACTGCGTATCGCGGCTCTTGAGAAGAGTCCCGATCCAACTAGCCTGGTCACGCCTGCTGCTAATGCGAATGGACCATATTGGGAACTCTATGATATGACGGTAACAATTTCTCTTGCAACAAAAGGCCCCTTGCTTGCTGCCAAATGGGGACAATGGGATCCGTGGAATACTTGCGTGCCTGCGATTAATTCCTATTCAACAAAAAAATGCCCGACCGGTTGCGTAGCAGTGGCGGGAGCCCAAATGCTCTATTATCTGCACTACAAATTGGGAGTTCCTGCCTCCATGTATTCTGCGGGATACTGTACGGGATATTCTGTCGGCAGCGGCAATAAAAATTATGCGTTTGGATTCAGCAATGCCACGACCACTACATGGGATCTAATGGCAAAGAGTAAGAATGGAACATCAACAGATCGGGTAGCCATTTTAATGGGTTATATTGGGATGCAGATCGGCATGGATTACTCAAAAGACGCTTCTGGCGCTAAAAGCGAAGACCTTGTCGGCTTTTTCTCCAATCAGGGGATAAAATGCAACTATACGGACTATAACTCTTCCAGCGTAATGACCAGTTTGACCAACAATATGCCTGTCATTATGCGGGCCGATGCCAAGCGAAATAGTCACGGCATTCTGGGAATCGATTTATGGTATACTTATGAAGGAGGTCATTCATGGGTTGTTGACGGTTATGAAAGACAACAAACTCAATATACTGAATATTATCGGTGGGTTGATCCCAGTAAACCCTCCTCCCCTTTACGTGCGACTACCCCCGCTGCCACTAAAACCGTACAGCAGAGTACTACAATGGAGCGATTGATCATGAATTGGGGATGGAATGGCGATTCTGATGCCGGTCGATATACCTTAGGCATAGAGGATAAATGGAATGGAGATGGTAGCGATTACCAATGGAGAAAACAAATGATTATTAATTTTGCAAAAAAATAATAATTCAATGAAAAATTATGTTTTAGGATTAATTACTGTTGCTGTGATACTGGTATCCTGTAAAGATAATAATGAAATTAACGAAGGATATTTTCTTAGCTTCCGACCCAGACAAGTGAAAAGCGTGTTTATCACTTTCGGAGAGAAGCAATTTCGTTATTATGAGGGAGTGAAATATTTTACTTATTATGGTCTGGAGGCAGAGAGGGTAGCTGAGGATCAATTTTTTATTTCGATATTAAGTTCTAATTATGATCCGCGAACGGATATCAAAGATGATCCCGATTACGACCCAACAACTCCGATGCCCATCTATTATCCTCCTTCTTTGAACAATTTGGATGATCCGATTCCCAGTGTTGAACAACAAATAGAGTTGGATTGCAAGAAATGGAGCCGAAGCGGCGAAGTTGGCGGAAAAGACTATATGACTATGATATATGTAGAATACCGCACCACAGAAATAAAATTGCTAAATATCAGCGCTTTGAATACTCCATTGTTTGGAAAAACCGCCGGAGAGCCGCTGAATGATTTTTTTACTATTATAGCCTTTAAGCCGCCCGTTATTGTATCCGCTCCAACAGAACGTTTAGTGTACGGCTATTCCAGTAGAGAATACCCGACCTCTATCGACGAATGGCTGAGTTTATCCCCTTTCGGGCAATCAGTTATGTGGCTGGAGCCTAACCGAAAAATAGAAGGTTTGCCCTTGCAGGTACAATTTGTGGTGCAAATGGAAACAGCAGACGGACTGATGCTGTCCGATACAACGCGAGTGATTACTATTCAAAAGTCTGTCGAATGAAGCGTCAGATAAATAAGAAGGTGGATATTGATTAAACGTAAATGATG
>JGI24699J35502_11133885_pt1 | contig 18160 bp, 18 predicted proteins | sample TergutMp193P4_FD_35502 | JGI IMG/M metagenome (IMG submission 35502) | reverse complement strand
AAATTAATCACTTTTTCGGATGAATTACTGTTGATACAAACAATCGGAATATCTTTGCTTTAATACTACGCACTTATCCCGAACTCAGGTTAATACGGTTAATTCTGTAAATGCAGATGAAACCAAGAAAACTCAATGTATTGCCGAAGCACGTTTTATGCGTGGTTTAGCTTATTGGTATCTGGCTTCGCTATGGGGCAATGTGATTCTTTCCGACGATCCTACTCCTTTGGTCAATGATCCGCTCGTCAATACGAATCCCAAGAAAGATGTGTATGAATTTGCCATGCGCGATATGGAATTTGCCGCTAAATACTTGCCTGAAACTTCGTCAACAATGGGTCACGTAAACCGTTACAGCGCTTTTGGCATGTTGTCGCGCTTTTATTTGGATTATTCCGGTTTTAAGGCATCCAATTTCGGCGACAATCCAAACATAGGCTCTCGCGATCAGGAATATCTTGATTTAGCTAAAAAAGCCGCTGAAAAAATGATTGAAAGCGGCATGTTTAAATTACTGGATAATTACGAGAATTTGTTTAAAATTGAGTATAACAACAATTCAGAATCACTGTTTGCTTTCCAATGGGTGCCTGGTCTTATAGGCGATGGAGGTAGTGGATTTGGCTATACCAATTCGCAGGTTTCTTATTTTGCCTGTACTGGTGTAATTTCCGGCGGTGAAGTTTGGGGACAATGGACAGAAGTTACCTATGATATGATGAAGGAATATGAATCGAGCGATACCATTCGTCGCCATGCAACCTGGATGGGCGCTGGAGATTATTATCCTGAACTAAACGGAGGATTTCGCTTCGGCAATGGTGACGGTGAATATAACAGCGGTCACGATCCGTATAACAGTTGTTTGAATGTTAAAAAAGGCGTTACCGGTAACCAAAAAGACAATCCGGCAATTAACAAACGCAATTCGGGATATGATAATTATGTGTTGCGATATGCCGAAGTGTTGCTGAACTATGCCGATGCCACGCTTGGAAATAATGCAAGCCTCACCGATGCCATAGCTTTGGGTTATTTCAATACCATACGTACTCGCGCGGGTCTGTCGAAAAAAGAGAGCATTACTTACGAAGATTTGCGTCGCGAACGACGTGTGGAATTTTGCTTGGAAGGACGTTATTGGTTCGATCTTGTAGCTCGCGCTTATTATAGGCAACAGGAAGTAATTAATTACCTCACTGCGCAAGATCGAGGAAACAAACCGGCTTTTCTTTTCAATGCGCCGAATAATCTGTGTCTTGACCCTGACAAAAATCCCACAGCACGTGCAGTAGGAAAAGTTACGTCGGGAACTTTTACGCTGCCTTATCCCGAATCGGAATTAATACAGAATAAGAAACTTGGCGATACGCCCGTATCTTACACATTTACAGAAGACAGAATTACGGATTTGTTTAATTAAAAAGGAAAAGAATATGAAAAAAATAATTTTAAAAAACAGTTGGACTTTGGCTCTTTTGCTTTGCAGCATGGTCGTATTCAATTCCTGCAAAGAGAATGATGATTGGGGCGATAACTTTAAAGAAAACTCAGATGCGCCTAAAATAACAAAAATATATCTTGAAGATGCAAAGTCTGGCATTCCCGATCGCGAAGTTACCTTTGCGCGTAAGGGACAGACAATCCGCCTCGAAGGAGAAAATTTTTTGGGTGTAACCAAAGTATCTGTCAACGGCTACGAAATTACTTTCAATCCGACGCTTATGTCTAACAATTCTATGATTATACAAATAAGCGACAAGGTACCAACTATTGATGCTGCCGATGATGTGCGCAACAAGATTCGTTTGGATAAGGGAGCGGATTTTTATGTTTATGATTTTGAAATTCGGGCTGCTGCACCTACCATTACGGGCATTTCCCATACCATGCCGAAAGCTGACGATCGGATTACGGTTATAGGTACCGGATTGCAAGGTATTACGAGAGTGACTTTTCCGGGTAATAAAGTCGTAACAAGCGGTATCGTTTCCGACGACGAAAACGGACTATTCTTTACGGTTGCTGTTCCTGACGGAGTCGCGAATGAAGGCGGATCCATTTTGGCTATCGGTGCAAACGGCGGCGCTTATTCACCCGCCTACTTTAATTTTAAAATAGGTCTGTTGCAAAATTTTGATGATGTTACGAGTAGTAATAAATATGTCAGAGGTTCCGTGTCGGACGACTTGTCGGCTGCAATTCCTTCCACAAGCGGAGTCATTCATTCTCAAGGAAATTATCGTTCATTTAACACGCCCGGAAGTACCGTTGCCGCTTCCAACTCGGAAGTAGGAGCCTATTTCATGACGCAAGATACATGGGCAAGTACTTTGCCGTCTATCATTTCACCATCGCTTTCTACAAGTAATGTTGCTATACAAATGGATATTTATGTGGAAGGAGTATGGAATTCAGGCTATCTGCGCATGGTTATTGCCGATGGTTGGGGTGTGAGTAAATATTGTATGCTTTATGCACCTATTTATTCAGGTGGAAAAAAAGTTGAATTTAATAATCCCGACGAATGGTTTACGGTAACATTTCCTTTCAGCGACAGCCCTGATTTTGCAGGTCTAACATTTAATGATGTGTTAGCGCAAGCTCAAGCTGCCGTTACGGATAAATATAACCAATGGGGTCCTTGGTTTTGCAACGACACTTATAATGGCGTAGAATCTGAGAGTACTAATGTGGTGATTTATTTCGATAATATTCGGGTTGTTCCTTTGACAACGCCTGCTTACAGCGATTTTCCCGATGAATGAATATAAATAAAAAATTAATACAATTTATTATTATGATAAAAATAAAAAATATCCTATCGCTTGCCATACTCGCGGGGGCATTGAGTTTGAATTCCTGCTACGACGACAAAATGAAATGGGGTGATCCTTACACCCATCCTGCGACGGCGGAACTGCCCTTGCCTTTGAAAGAAGCGATTTCCCGTTACGATGTATTAAAGGCTTATACCAATTTTACATTGGGCGCGGGCATAGATTTCGACCTGTATCAGAACAGAGCAGCTTATCGCGATATTGTGAATAACAATTTCACGGAAATTACGCCCGGAAACGAAATGAAGCATTATTCTATTGTGGACGGTAAAGGTGCATTGAATTTCACGTTATTAGATAAAGTATTTCCTATGTTGAAAGCAAGCGGGCTTACGATTTACGGACATGCCTTGGTGTGGCATCAAAATCAAAATGCCAGCTATCTAAACAGTTTGATAGCGCCTACTATCATTCCCGGTAATCCCGGTTCAAGTCTGATTATCAACGGTGATTTTGAAAGCGGATTAGATGGATGGGAGATTCCGTATTATAAGGAAGTTGTTTCTATAACTACGGATGAAGCCATCGATGGGACACATTCGATGAAAGTGGAAGTGGGTGATTTTGGCGGCAATAAATACAATATGCAAATCAATGGGCCTACATTTCCTATCATTAACGGACACCGGTATGAAATTTCTTTCTTTATCAAGTCAGAAGGTGCAGGAAGCGTAGGGTTGGATTTTCCCAATAAAGATCTTACCAATCAATACCCATATACCAATGGTAAAGAGTTAGCGCCAACCTCTCCAACTTGGACAAAAGTAACTTACAACCCAACTACTACTCCGGATGGAATGGTTGCTACCGCTGACAATTCGGCAATGAATTTCAGGTTATTGTTGGGCGATCCGAAAAATATGACTTATTATATCGATGGAGTAGAAGTCATTGACTTGGATGCTGCTTCTGGAGCATTCAATTATGTGGAAAATGGCGATTTCGAAACAGGTGAATTAGCTCCCTGGGTTGCCGTCAATGGAGCGGATGGAGTTAGCATAACTGCTGATGCAAAATATAGCGGAGCCTACGGTTTAAAGGGAATTTCTCCAAACACCGCTGCCCAATATTGGGATTTGCAGCTACAAACGCCGGCAATCACGCTGGATAGTACAAAGACCTATACCATGTCGTTTTGGATCAAATCAGATAATGACGGGATAGGGCGTATTTCATTTCCTGGTTTTAACAATGAATGGCCATGGACGGATTGGATTGGCACCGGTTCTGCATCCGAAGCTTTTACAACCAGTACTGTTTGGCAACAAATGTCATTTGATTTTAAACCGGTATTCAAAGCGGGGACAACTGCCGTAAAATTCAGTTTTGATTTGGGAAAATTTCCGAATGTTACGTATTTTGTAGATGAAGTAAGAGTAATAGAAAAACAGGCGGCTGCATCAAAGTCAATCATGCGTGCAGGTCCGGTTACCATCGATAAAACGCCAGAAGAAAAAGCGGAAATTATCGGAGCAGCTCTCGAAAGTTGGATTTCTCAAATGGTCAGTCATTGCAAAAACAATGTACAAGTTTGGGACGTTGTCAATGAGCCTATGAATGAAAACGGCTCCGTACTCACAGGGGAAGAAAACTTGCAAGCAACGGATATTTTCTATTGGCAATATTATCTGGGTAAAGATTATGGTGTGACGGCTTTCAAACTGGCTCGTCAATACGGAAATGGCGCAAGCGACAAACTGTTTATCAACGACTATAATCTGGAAAGCAATCCTGCGAAACTGCAAGGATTAATTGACTACGTAAATTATATCGAAAGTAAAGGTGCTAAAGTGGATGGTATCGGTACTCAAATGCATATCGGTTTAACAACCGATACATTAATGATCGATCAAATGTTTCAGAAATTGGCGGCAACCGGAAAATTGATTAAGGTTTCGGAACTCGACGTCAGAATGGAAACCGCTTCACCTACGGCAGATCAATATGCAGCCCAAGCGAACATGTATCGATATGTTGTAGCATCATTTATCAAAAATGTTCCGCAAGCGCAACGTTATGGCATAACCGTTTGGAGCATTTCCGACAATAAAGACGAACATGTCTATTGGTTACCTAACGATTCTCCGTGTTTATGGGATGCAAACTATGAACGTAAACATGCCTACAAAGGTTTTGCCGATGGCTTAGCCGGAAAAGATATAAGTGAGGATTTTTCCGGCGAATTGGAATATTAATAATTCATTCATTTCAAGGAAGAGGCTGTTTTCACAACAGCCTCTTTCCTTATTTTATCCGAGTAACTGCTTCACTTTTTCCGAAATCAGCCGACCTTCAGTTTTTCCGGCAAGCGCTTGAGTAGCAGCACTCATCACCTTGCCCATATCTTTGATAGAAGTCGCTCCAACTTGAGCTATAATCCCCTTGATGGACACTTCTAATTCTTCGGAAGATAATTGTTTCGGAAGATAATTTTCCAACACCTCAACTTCGGCTAATTCTTTTTCAGCCAAATCTGGCCGATTTTGTTCTTTGTATATAGTCGCACTTTCTTTGCGTTGCTTCACCATTTTTTGCAAGATTTTCACAGCCGCGTCATCACTCAAATCGCCATCGGATCCTTTGGCTGTTTTTGCTTCCAAAAATTCTTTCTTTGCGCCCCTGAGAGCTTCCAAACGAATTTTGTCTTTTGCCAGCATCGCCGCTTTAATGTCTTCGCTGATAGTATCAAATAAAGCCATAATATATTCAAATAATTAGTTATTATTATTTCAAAAAGATAACAACAAAAGTAATATAATTTTTTCGTATAATTCAAATAAAATGTTACTTTTGCAAAGAATATGACTTCAATTCTCACAGATGAATTTAAATTTCAGCGACTTTTTACAGACAATTTTTCCTTTTAAGGTACAAAAAATATCCATTAATGCGGGATTTACTTGTCCTAATCGCGACGGAAGCAAAGGTTGGGGCGGTTGTACATACTGCAACAATCAGACATTCAGCCCGCAATATGCGGAAAATAAAAAACCGGTCAGGCAACAGTTGGAAGAAGGCATCCGGTTCTTTTCCCGAAAATATCCGCAGATGAAGTACATTGCCTATTTTCAATCCTATACAAATACATATAGTTCAATAGAAAATCTTTTGGAAAAATATTATGAAGCATTGAACTATCCCGGCGTAGTGGGATTAATTATCGCAACACGCCCCGATTGTATGCCGGACGAATTGTTAGACGCTTTAGAGAGGATTGCGCAAAATCGGTTTCTATTGATAGAATACGGTATAGAATCGACTTGCAACGAAACGCTGCAAAAGATTAACCGAGGACATACATACGAAGAAGCTGTTGATGCGATTTGCCGAACCGCCGACCGAAAAATATATACTGGTGTTCATTTGATTTTGGGTCTTCCGGGAGAATCACGTGAAATGATTCTTTCTCACGCAGATAAGATTTCAACTTTACCGATAACAACAGTCAAATTACATCAATTACAACTCATCCGTAATACGAAACTGGCTCAACAAGTGGAAGAAAATCCCGAAATTTTTCACAACTATACGGTTGATGAATATATTGATTTATGCATTGATTTTATGGAACGTTTGAATCCGGATTTTATCATCGACCGTTTTGTCTCCCAATCTCCCGAAAATTTATTGATTGCGCCTACTTGGGGATTAAAGAACTACGAATTTACGGCAAAATTAATGAAGCGATTGAAGGAAAGAGGGTCATAAATCAGAAATATTCCTGACAAGGCTGTTCAAAATTAAAAATTTTTACTACCTTTGAGCCGTCAAATTAAGAAATGAACAAAGTACTGGCTCCTATATTGGAAATCGCTATCAAAGAAAGCTTAACGAATTACGAATCGAAAGAGGAGAATAATTCATTAGGAGATTTATATCTGTATCATGATGAAGAAGATAATTCTTTAGTTGTTTATGACGATACAGATCATATATTAAACAGGGTTCAGCTTCCGGACGATCAGATTTTCAATCTTGTTCATACCATGCGGCAAGTTTTACAGCAAGCGGGAAAAGAAGGGCTTTTTGATCGCAGTTATATTGATAAGCCCTTTACAGTAAGTTTAGTTGATAAAGATTTTATTGTTCTTGAAGAATTATTCTTTTTAGACGACGACACAATAAAAATAAACGATGCAATCTGGAAAAACATTGAAAAAGATTTAGATAATTTTATAGAAAATCTGCTTCAATAACACAAGCCACTGTAGCTCAGTCGGTAGAGCAACGCATTCGTAACGCGTAGGTCACCAGTTCGAATCTGGTCAGTGGCTCTTGAAAATATGGCAGTTACAAAAAATGTAACTGTCTTTTTTATTTGTAAAAATAGTGGATTTAGGACGGTTTTAGTGGAGTTTTGAAAGACAAAGTTAAACCAAGAGTTAAACCAGAAAATTATTATTAATATCTTGTGTTACAAATCAAAAATATTGTCAAACGGAGAACATCCATTAATGATTAGAGTATGTAAAGATGGTAAAAAGTGTAAACCTTTTTCAGGGAAGAACACATAGGCAGGTTGAGGAATTGGTTAACAGTGATTTTTTCCCAAAAATACAGATTTTAATCAAAAACACCCAACTTCACATTTTAGTGTGTAAAATTGGGTGCCTATTCTGTAATATATTGATAATCAATATTTATTGCGGAGAGACAGGGATTCGAACCCCGGGAACCTCGCAGTTCAACGGTTTTCAAGACCGCCGCAATCGACCACTCTGCCATCTCTCCCTTTTAGAAATTCGTTGCAAAGGAACAATTTTTTTTTGTCTTTACCAAACTTCCGACGATTTTTCAATACAATTCAAAAAGTAATTTAAATAATTACTCCCATTTGAGTAAAATTTGTTACTTTTGCCAAATAAAAAATAAATGACGTGAGTAGCATTAATTACGATTTAACAAAAATCAGAGCTTTTATTTTTGATGTGGATGGCGTTTTATCTCCTGCTTCGATTCCTCTGCATCCCTCCGGAGAACCTATGCGAATCATTAGTGCAAAAGATGGTTATGCTATGCAATTAGCAGCAAAAAATGGCTATATTTTAGGAATTATTACGGGAGGAGAATCAGCCGCTATCCGTATGCGTTTCGAAAGCTTGGGATTTACTTACATTTATACAAGGGCTAAAAATAAAATCAATGATCTCCACAGTTTTATTCAAAAAACAGGTTTAGATTTAGAAGAAATTTGTTATATAGGCGACGATATTCCTGACCACGAAATTATGCAAATAGTTGGTTTACCGGCTTGTCCGGCAGATGCGGTTCCCGAAATAAAGGAAATTTCCCGCTATATTTCTTCTAAAGCTGGAGGAATGGGCGTCGGACGGGATATCATAGAACAAGTAATGAAGGTACAGGGAAAATGGATGCAAGACGACGCTTTCGATTGGTAAAAAAGCGCTTGCTATAAGTGAGAATAAGATATTTATGCTTGAAAATCTTTCGAAATATAAAATTATTTTAGCATCTAATTCACCTCGAAGACAAGAACTTCTAAGAGGTTTAGATATTAATTTTGAAGTGAAAACAATCCCCAATATTGAGGAATCATATCCGGATACGCTTATAAAAGAAGAAATTCCAGTTTACATTGCTAAACAAAAAGCGCTTGCTTATCAAAAATATTTAGAAGAAAATACATTGCTAATTACTGCAGATACAATTGTCTGGCTGGATGGAAATGTTTATGGCAAACCTGAAAATGAACAGGAAGCAAAGGAAATGCTGCAAATTCTTTCCGGAAAAACGCATGAAGTGATTACTGGAGTTTGTCTTACTGGATTGAAAAAGCAACAAACGTTTTATGTTTCGTCGCAAGTCAAATTCGCCGAATTGCAGGAAGACGAAATTGACTATTATGTGAAAAAATATAAACCCTACGACAAAGCAGGAGCTTACGGTGTTCAGGAATGGATTGGTTATATCGGGGTAGAAAAATTGGAGGGCTCTTTCTATAATGTAATGGGATTACCAGTAAGAACACTATATACATATTTTAAGGAATGGAACTCATAACTTAATAAAAAAACATCTAAAAAATATATGCAACAACTGACAATAGTAAAGGTCGGAGGAAAAATTGTAGAAGACCCTGATTCACTAACGGCTTTTTTAAAAGAATTTTCTTTAATAGCCGGTTATAAAATATTAGTTCACGGCGGCGGACGTTTGGCTACTGTGTTGGCTGAAAAATTAGGCATCGAAACAAAAATGGTTGAAGGTCGAAGAATCACTGATGAAAAAATGTTGAAAGTGGTGACTATGGTTTATGCCGGACTTGTAAACAAAAATATTGTCGCTCAACTGCAAAAACTGCGAATAGACGCAATCGGATTAACTGGAGCCGATATGAACTTGATTTTTTCCGAAAAAAGACCAGTAAAAGAAATTGATTACGGCTTTGTTGGCGATGTAAAAAACATAAATGCTCCGGCGATTTTAGAACTGCTCAAACAAAACTATACGCCTGTTATAGCTCCGCTAACTCACGATGGAGAGGGGACTTTATTGAATACTAACGCCGATACGATCGCTGGAGAAATGGCTAAAGATTTAGCTTTCGATTGCAATGTCCGTTTGATTTATTGCTTTGAAAAAAGAGGAGTCTTATTAAACGAAGACGATGAAGGGAGCCTTATTTCAACTTTAGATTTTGATTTATTTCAACACTATAAAGCAGAAGGAATCATTCACGGCGGAATGATCCCTAAGTTGGATAATGCTTTTCAAGCTATTGCCGCCGGCGTAAAAGAAGTGATTATAACTCAGGCGTCCGATATAAATACAGGGAAAGGAACATTACTGATATGAAAAATCACTCATTTGAAATGGTTGCTAAAACCTTGTATGGGCTGGAAGAAGTGTTAGCCGGCGAATTAATTGAATTGGGTGCCAATAACGTCCGGATTGGACGGCGGATGGTTTCCTTTGAAGGTGATAAAGAACTACTGTATAAAGCCAATTTTCATTGTCGTACAGCATTAAGGATATTGAAGCCAATTGCATATTTTAAAGCTAAAAATCCTGACGAAGTTTACGAAGAGATTAAAAGACTCAACTGGACGGAATACTTACCCGAAAAGAAAACTTTTGCTATTGACGTAGTGGTATATTCCGAAACTTTCACTCATTCTAAATATGTGGCTTACAGAACAAAAGATGCTATTGTAGATTATTTTACCGAACAAGACAAACCGCGTCCTTCGGTACGGATTAATAATCCAGATTTGCAACTTCATCTGCATATTTCGCATAATGAATGTTCGCTCTCTTTTGATAGTTCAGGAGAATCATTACACAAAAGAGGTTATCGGGTAGAAAACGGAGAGGCTCCTCTTAATGAAGCGCTTGCTGCAGGAATGATATTGAAAACCGGCTGGAAAGGCGAATCTCATTTCGTCGATCCGATGTGCGGTTCCGGCACTTTATTGATTGAAGCCGCATTAATTGCATTAAATATTGCTCCCGGCGTTTTCCGCAATCAGTTCGCATTTGAAAAATGGGACGATTTCGATGCAGAGCTTTTTGAACAAGTCAGCAGCGACGATAGCCGTGAAAGACCGTTCAAATTTAAATGCTATGGATCGGACAGTTCTATTGATGCAATTGCAGCAGCATCGAAAAATGTAAAAAGCGCCGGTCTTTCTCAATACATAGATTTGAAAATTCGTGCTTTTCAAAAACTTACCGAAAATCCGGGAAAAGGAATTTTAATCACAAATCCGCCTTACGGCGAACGAATAAATCCAAGGGATTTAATGGAAATATACGCTATGATTGGCGAACGTTTAAAACATGTTTTTTCGGGTTACGACGCATGGATTATTTCCTCCAATCTCGAAGCATTAGATAATATCGGGTTGAAACCTTCTTTTAGAATGAAATTGATTAACGGCTCTTTAGATTGCGAATATCGGCAATATCGCTTATTTTCAGGAAAACACAAGGAATTTAAGGCGAGCAGCCAAAATAAAAAAAGTTTTTAATTTTGTCTATTTAAATAACATTATGTACCTTTGGCAAGCAAATATATTGAGGATTACACATGAAACATTAGACTAATTTAAATTTTTGAAATAACATAAAAAACCAATTTTTAGTATTAACTTAAACAAGTAAAAAAATGAAAAAGTATTTAGCTGAATTAATCGGAACAATGGTACTTGTTCTGTTAGGTTGTGGTAGTGCAGTTTTTTCCGGAAGCATTGCCGGTGTAGTGGGAACAGGTGTTGGTACACTTGGTGTTGCATTAGCGTTCGGGTTATCCGTTATAGCTATGGCTTATACAATCGGAAATATTTCTGGATGTCATATTAACCCTGCCATTACATTGGGGGTATTTCTTTCCGGAAGAATGAATGGAAAAGATGCCGTAATGTACATGGTTTTTCAGATAATCGGTGCAATAATTGGCTCAGCCATTCTGTTTGCACTTGTTTCAACAGGAACACATGCCGGTCCAACGGCAACAGGAAGCAATGGATTCGGTGACGGACAAATGTTGCAAGCCTTTATCGCAGAAGCAGTGTTTACATTTATTTTTGTCTTGGTAGTGCTTGGCTCCACAGATTCTAAAAAAGGAGCCGGAAATTTCGCTGGTTTAGCTATTGGCTTGACTTTGGTGTTAATCCATATCGTATGTATTCCAATAACTGGAACATCGGTAAATCCTGCCCGTAGTATCGGCCCTGCTTTATTCCAGGGAGGAGCTGCGCTTTCGCAATTATGGTTGTTTATTGTGGCTCCTTTTGTTGGTGCTGCCATAGCTGCATATTGTTGGAAAGCTATTGATACGGAATGATAAATAAAAATAATTATGAATTATAAAGAATGAACATTTTACTAATCGGGTCCGGAGGTAGAGAACATGCTTTAGCGTGGAAAATCAAACAAAGTTCGAAAACAGAAACGCTATACATTGCACCCGGCAACGCCGGAACAGCTGCAGTCGGAATTAACGTTCCGATTGCAGCAACCGATTTTGAGTTGCTGAAAAAGTTCGTATTGGAACATGCAATCACGATGGTTGTGGTTGGACCGGAAGACCCATTAGTCAAAGGTATTTATGATTTTTTCAAACAAGATGCGGAGTTAAAAGCTATTCCGGTCATCGGACCTTCAAAACAAGGGGCTCAATTAGAAGGTAGTAAAAGTTTTGCTAAGGCATTTATGCAACGCTATGAAATTCCGACGGCAAAATACCGGAGCTTTACTAAAGAAAACCTTACGGAAGGACTTGCGTTTCTCGAAACTTTACAACCGCCTTACGTTCTTAAAGCCGACGGTTTAGCTGCCGGAAAAGGCGTTCTGATTATTAATAACCTACCAGAAGCCAAAGATGAATTAAAATCTATGCTGAACGGAAGTTTTGGAAAAGCGAGTGAAATCGTTGTAATCGAAGAATTTCTTTCAGGAATAGAATGTTCCGTTTTTGTCATGACCGACGGCAACTCTTACAAAATTCTTCCGGAAGCCAAAGACTACAAGCGGATTGGCGAAGGCGATACCGGTTTGAATACGGGAGGCATGGGAGCCGTTTCTCCGGTTTCATTCGCAACTCCCGAATTTATGAGAAAAGTAGAGGAACGCATAGTTATTCCTACAGTTGAAGGATTGAAAAAAGAAAATATCGATTATAAAGGATTTATATTTATCGGACTCATTAATGTAGAAGGAAATCCGATGGTGATTGAATATAATTGCCGTATGGGCGACCCTGAAACCGAAGTGGTAATGCTCAGGATAAAATCCGATTTGGTTGATTTATTAGAAGGAGTTGCTCATGGTAATCTTCATGAAAAGCCATTGGTTTTCGACGAGCGTTCTGCCGCAACAGTAATGTTAGTCGCCGGCGGTTATCCGGGCGATTATGAAAAAGGGAAGCTCATCACCGGCTTGGATAAAATCTCCAGCAGTATTCTTTTTCATGCGGGAACAGCAATTAAAAACGAGCAAATACTGACAAACGGAGGACGGGTTATTGCAGTAAGTTCTTATGGCGAAAACAAAGAAGAAGCTTTGTTGCAATCTTTTAACAACTGCAAAATCATTCATTTTGACGGAATGTATTATCGGAAAGACATTGGATTTGATGTATGAACATTGAGAAAATCCATAAACTGTTTCTTTCAAACAAACTGTTGCTTGTTACGATTATAATCGCTTTTATTGCTGTACGATTGTATTCAGTAAACGGTCAATGGGATAATCTTTCCTTGTGGGGCAGTATGCTGATTCAGATTGGGATTGCTTTTTTCTTATTACAACTTAACTATACATTCAACATTATTCAAGTAAACACATTTCTACCGTTTTTATTTTACTTGCTTTTTATTGGGAGCAATCCTGTTTTTTATTATGACTTAAAAGGAAGTATTGCGGCTTTTTGCTTCGTTTTGTGTTATTACCCTTTGTTTATCTCTTATCAAAAGCCTAACTCGCAGATTAATGCGCTGAATATTTCATTATTATTGGTTTTAGGAAGTTTACTATGGACGCCGCTTTTATTTTTTTTCCCTGTTTTCTGGATAGGATTCTATAATTTTCAATGTCTTAACATACGCGTGTTTTTTGCCAGCCTGACGGGTTTCGTAATTGTTTATTTATTTATTTTTGCTCTGAGTATCTTTCAAGGAAATGAGAATATTTTTCTTTCGCTATTACCAAAATCCGAAACGCTGTTGGTCTTTCAAGGAGCAAATTTAACCCTTTCAGAATGGTTATCTTGGGGACTGCTATTGATAACTTATCCAATCATCGGGATTTATCTGTATGTATTTAATATTTCCGAAAAAGTATGGACTATTTCTATATTGAGCTATTTTTATTTTTCGGCATTTGTTAGCTTTATCTTTTTCTTCATACAAGGTGAATATAAATCAACATGGGGATTAATTAGCTATATACCAATTGCTTTTCTAATCGGTTATTTTTTTTCACGCTCAAACAAAAAAGTTGTACACTATTTGACCTTGCTATTTTTCCTGTTCTTTATTGGAATCGGCATTGCTCAACAAATTAGCACGTAACATTTCCCTTTTTCCCAATGCTCCCGGAATACGTTCTACAATAAAACCGGCGTGCTGCATCATCCGGCGAATATTTCCTTTAGCACAGTAAGTAGTAAGCACACCTCCTTGATTCATGGAGGAAAATAGTTTATCGAACAGCTCTTGTGACCAGACTTCTGGTTGTTTGTCGGGAGCAAACGCATCATAATATACTACATCGTAACGGCTTGGAAAATCAAACTCAACGAAATCGATCGATAATTTTTGCAAATTAAAATAAGGCGTAAGCTGAACCGGATTTCCCCATTCAGATTGATGAATTTGTTGAAACAAAAATTGGTTTGCAACCGAATAATTCAATTTATCCGTAATTTCTTGCGATAAAGGAAATTTCTCTAAAGCGATATACTTGATTTTTATTTTCTGCTTTTCTGCTTCCAACGCGGTGAGAAAAGCATTCAATCCGGTGCCGAATCCAAATTCAAGTACTTGCATTCCAGTTTTTAATTCTTTTCTATTGGATTTATTTGCCGAATAACTTGTTTGGATATAGTGAGATAATCCGGCTGCAATATACACATGCTGCGATTCTTGAACGGCTCCGTTCATCGAATGGTAATGTTCCTTCAAATCCGGAACGTAAAGCGTCAACGAACCATCAGCTGTCGTTTCAAGAATGATTTCTTTTTCCAACTCAAGTATTTCCACCATCAAAAAACGGTAAAGTAACATCTTTCCGGTAAGCTGTTGCAATGAACAGAGCAATTAATTCATCCGTTTCATCCGTTACTCGTACTTCAAAAGTAGCTAATCGCTTATGGATATGCACTATTTTAGCGTCTGCAAAAAGAACGCCGCTCCCTACCCCTTTGAAATACCGGATACTCGTTTCAATCGACATTGCCAAATTCCCGTATCCATTGACTGCAGCAGCAAAAGCCAAATCGGCTAATGTAAAAATAGCTCCGCCTTGCACTACATTTCCTGCATTGAGGTGCATCTCACGGATTTCCATTCGTGTTTTAGCTCGTCCGGGTTCTACTTCCAATAATTCAATCCCTGAAAATGCGGCATATCTGTCCGCTTTGAAAAATTCTTTAATAGTCATCGAATAAACATTAGAATTTTACATGCAAGTACATTGGATTGCGGATCGTCATTTACTACCGCAATAAGTTTGTTCCATTGTGCATTTGTCATAATATGTTTTTTTAATAATGATACCTACTCAATTCAAATCAAATATTTACGCGAAATTTATTAGGGGATAGGAGATAATCCTTCCCATTTCACATTCCAATTCCCATCTTTAGGAAATCCCGGATTGATGATTTCGCATCCGTCCCAACCTGCACACATCATAGCGATGGCTGTTAATAATCCGCCATTTCCGGGAAGATAAATTCGCAGCCGATTATCCTGATAATTATGTCCGTTTAATAAATAAGTATTTGTTCTTTTGTCCATTAAAAGGGCATCGATTGCTTTTTCAGGTTCTCCTAAGCGGGCGGCATTCATGGCCGTCATCGGATAATCCCATCCCCAAGTTTTATCCCAATTCCAATTATCCCAAATCCAATGAAGCGTATTTTTCATCGTTCCTTTATTAAACTGTTTCGAATCAGGCAGCATTCCATAAGCACCCAGCACGGCCGGATGATCGGAATAATATCGTATGTCTTGATAAGTATCAGGAGCAGATTCGGCAGCCAGATAAAGTCCGTCTTTTTCCGCTAAAAACGATAACTTTTCAATGAGATCGTCCCATTCCGGACGACGCGCTTTCCCTACCCTTTCCCTCCATTTTTGAGCTATTGTCATTGCGAAATGCCAATACGATAATTCAAAAGGCGGATTAAATGTATTTTCCGGTTTAAGCGTTTCCTGAACGGGAATGACGCCCTTCAAAATATAACGGTCATCATTTTCGTCGTAAGTTGCAAATGAATACATAAATTCAGCGGTTGCCTCTATCAAATTATAATATTTGTTAACGATTTCTTGCGAAAGATTTTGTCGATAAAGCAACTCCGCCAAGTAAATCAAATGCGGTTGTTGCCATATAAGAAACGAACCAACAGAAGAGGGCGCCTCCATCCCGGACGGATCAGTCATTTTCATCCACCGAACTCCGTCAAACCCCTGACGTTCGGCAATTTTTTTAGCTACCGGGTATGCTTTTTGATACCACGAAAGTGTACGGTCTAATAATTCAGGATGTCCCCATAAAGCGAAATGTGCTTGATGCCACCAAATCATTTCCAAATGAAATTTACCAAACCATGAGTTATAAGTAAGTCCGGTTTCTTGCGGCGGAGTAGAACCTGCACACTGAATAGCCAATAAATATTGAGAAAGTACAACCCTGCGTTCAATTTCTTTAGCCCTGGTGTCTTTACAATCTGAAAAATCAACCACTGCACCTTTTTTCCAGTAGGAATTCCAGTAAACTTTTGCTGCATGTTTCGTTTCTGCAAAATTCGGTTGAGGTTCCTTAAACGGTTGTTCCGTAAACGAACAATTAAAAGTTAAATCATTGCCTAAAGCTGACAACACAAAATAATTCTTTTCTTTTTCTATAAAATTTGCTTTGCCTTCCCAGCTGATTGTTACATAATAAACCGTTGCATCTATTTTTCTTTCTAATATAACCGAATGTTCATCTTGATTAATGATAATGGTACTATGCTGTTCATTTTTTGTCCAATCACATCCATAATCTTCAAACATTCCTGTTGGATAAGCAAAATGAAATTTAACGGAAAAATTCTTATCTGAGGATATTTTTGCACTTATCAAATCTTTTTGTGGATGACAAACGGTTATTACATCCATATTATCACTATTAACGGTAAAGTGGCTATGAATTAATCCCTTCCATAAATCTAATTTCTGATTAATATTCTTAATATCAAATGGCTGAATATTATCGTCTAATTCCAAACCTATAATTCCCAAGTGCAAACGGTGCGGATTGGAACGAAACCAGCTAACTGCATCCTTATTTCTTTGATCGGCTTCTTTATCCTGAACGGAGTAAGGTTCAAGTCTGCCTCGCCCAAAATCAAAACTTTTCAGAGTTTCCTCGTGTTTGTAATTATTGGGATTTGGAAAACTGTGCCATCCCCATTGAGATTGTGTTCCCAAAGGAACACCGTTTTTGTAATATTCCGGAAAAGTTTGTAATCCGGTAAAATCAACAGTCATTGCAAACTCTCCGTTTCCGACTGATAACGAAGAAAGGGCGTCAATAGCAGTAACTTCCGGATTATTGCGTGCAACCAATGCTTCTCTATCTATATGCTTCTGCTTACAAGCAATACAAACTACTAAAAATAAAATATATAAAAAATATCTGTATGGCAAAAATCTCATATTCTACATCTAAGTTTATGAAAACACAAAGTAACGAATTAATTTTCAAAGACCAAAATGTTAAAATAATTGCCAGCGATTCAGAAAGAAAATAATTTATCCATACTTCATGTAAATGCTCTTCACAATAATGACATAACTGCAACATTAAAATATATTCGTGTTTATCTTATTCTTTATTTTGAAATTTTTTAATACAGCCATACAACGTTTTGATTGTTTTTTGCATCTTATAGAAGAGAGTAAATTTCAACATGTCATTTCCTTTTGCAATTTCAATTTTTTAATATATCTTTACAAAAATTTATTATTATTAGGTATGAATGTAAAAATTTTAAAATTTATAATGATTCTGTTTGCTATCTGCAGTTTTCATTCCTGCAAAGATGATGATATTGACATGTCTAAAATAGACTTCAGCAATATCGAAAACTTGTACGAACAGCCTTTGCCTGTGATACAAAAATGTGTAGAAGGAAAATGGAAATGGTACGTTACGTATGGAGGGTTTATGGAAATAAGCTATTCTGACAATACTTTTGTTACCATTAATAAAGACAATTTTATTGTAGAGGATTATAATGGAAGTCAACTGGTTTGGCATTTTACATGGGAAAAATGTTCTGTGGATAGAGGATATAAAACATGGGTGATGTGGAATAAAGAACGAAATGAATCAGGCTGGTATTTTCATTCAATAAAAAATGATACTTTAAGAGTTTTATCTGATGTTCCTCATGGATCAGCAGATATTCCTTCCAGCTTTGATTTTGTTAGAATTAAATAGATTATAAATTAATTAAAATAAAAATGATTATGAAAACATATATTTTAACCCATCTTGCAGGCATTGAGTGTTGAAATGTTAAAAAGGGGGGTAAAAATGTTAAAAATAGGGGTGTTTTGAATAAAGGAGAAGTACTAATG
>JGI24699J35502_11133886_pt1 | contig 18286 bp, 12 predicted proteins | sample TergutMp193P4_FD_35502 | JGI IMG/M metagenome (IMG submission 35502) | reverse complement strand
CGCCGCCGGCTTCGACTCCGCCACGCTCTCCGGCGGCATGCTCACCCTGCGGGCCTGGCTCGGCGCCGAAGCCGACTCCATCCTCGTGTGACTCACTAAATGAAAGGAAACCATGTGTTATCCAGTGAAATGTAAGATTTGCGGCAAAACGACCTGGGCCGGATGCGGCCAACACATCGCCCAGGTCAAAGCCATGGTGCCCGCGGACCAATGGTGCGACGGAAAACACACCCCCGAAGAGATCGCCGCTTCCAAGAGTAAGAGATCCCGACCCCGTCTCTTCAGTCGTTGAACCCCATCCCAGTTCTTGGTCACGGGGCAGGATTTCCCGTGATTATGACAGGTTCTCCCGCCTTGGGGACAGAGGAAACATTCAGGAGGTCAGGCCGGCGCCCGTACGGGGGTGGAAGGCGGTGAATCCGGCGTCGGTGAGGAACGCAGTTGCCAGGACGATCACGATCCAATGGCGCAGCCATAAGGGGATGCGGTCCAGCCAGGTGTCGAGGAGGGGAGCCAGGAAGTAGATGACAGCCGTACAGCCCATGCCGAACACCAGGAGACCTTCGAGGCAGACACGGCCCTGGATGTTGAAGAAATAACCGGCGTAGCTCCAGTATTCCAGACCAGAGACATCGTAAATGATGGTTGCGGAGAGATATTCGATGACCCCGCACACGGCCATCGCGGCGAAGAAGGTGAGCACCGGACGCTTCCGGATGGGTTTGAGAAAAAGGAGGACAGCGACCCCGCCCGTGCCATAGATCGGGATCCATGGGCCGTACAAGGTTCCCTTGTTGACCAAATGGCCCACATAGACTAATGACAATGTTGATTCGTACACCCAGCCGATGAAGGAAAAACAGAAGAAGAACAATCCCAGGTTGACAAGGGAGTACGTACGGCGATAGTCGATGTGGTTGAGCCAGTGGGAAGGGTTGGGATGGGGGTACTCCTCGACAATGTTTCCATCGTCGGCGGTCGTCGCTGGTGCGGGCTCGACCAGATAACGATCATTGCATATCTCAACATCCGGGCAATTCTCCGTGATGGCAGCCTCGCGTACCCTCACATAAAATTCAGCGAAACTCAGACTACGGTACGGATTGGCGTAGAAGTAGATGACGAGGCCAAACGTGATGAACCCCAGGAGATACCAGGGCACGAAGCTCAGATCGAGCAAAAAGGCGCGCATCTTGTTCCCCTTCATCATCGCGCGACTGAGACGCAAGGCCTCGCGCGGGCTGGCGGAGGGGTTTTCAGCCAGGATGTAATCGTACATCAAGTAGGAATAGTACTTGACGGGACCCATGACCAGGGTGAGCGACCACAGGCACAGCCACACGATCTTGTACACCCCTGCGAGCGCGATGGCGCATGTGCGGTGGCTCCTGAAAACGAAAACCAAGCGTGACAAGGGAGTACGGGGGTAGATTCGCGTTTCGAGATAAAAGCGCTGGCTCGATATCCGCAGCGGGAAACGAAGGAAGAAGAAGGCCGCCACGGACACTAGGAATGTCGCGCCGACGATGATCGACGAGCTCACATTCTGATGGAAAAACAGGTGGGCCAGCGCGGTGAGGACCGCTCGGGCGATCCCGCCGGAACTTTGGACACTGCTGTACACCATGGAGATGACCCCGGCTGTCGAGTCCGAACCGAAGGAGGTGAGCTCACGAAGGCGTACCAGGAGATCTCCGGCTCGGCCGAGGGCTTCTTCGGCGCCTGTCCACCGCAGGACTCGGAAGAGGCCAAGCAACAGATCATGGCTGGCAGAGACGACCGAACTCAGGTTCATGACGGGCCAGATGAAGGCCGCGCCGATCACGCTCACGACTATGCAATGAACGAGGTTGTCTCGCATGACGAGGCGGGCGGCCTGTTTGTCCTGGCGGCGGAGCAGGCCCGTACGATCTGACAAAGCGGTACCTCCACTGGGGAATTGAGGTAATCGTGATACTACTGGAGAATCCCGATCATGGAAAAATGATACACCTATATCTCTTGATAGAATTTGCGGAATTATCCATTTGACAAGCTGTGACAATAGAACTGTGCTCGGCGCTTCGCACTCGATCTGCGTCGGAGTCCCCGTGACTGGCAGGGGTCAGTCGGCGAGGGGGGCGTACGGAAGGCCCAAACGGCCGAGGGCTTCCTCTCCGCCGTCCAATTCGGTGAGGACCCACCAACCGTTCTTGGTGACGGTGACGGTGTTCTCCCAATGGGCGCCGACGGAGCCGTCGGCGGTGACGACGGTCCATTCGTCGTCGAGGACGTCGGTGCGATAGCTGCCCAAGGTGGCCATGGGTTCGATCGCCAGGGCCATGCCCGCCTCGATGACCGGACCCCTGCCCGGCGGACCGTAATTGGGGATGTCAGGAGGTTGATGCATACAGTGCCCGATCCCGTGACCGGTGTAGTCGCGGACGATCCCGTACCTCCCGCTGCGTTTGAGGGAGCGTTCCACGGCTGCGGAGATGTCGCCGATTCTCCCGCCCAACCGGGCAGCAGAAATACCGGCCCACATGGACTGTTCAGTGGCCTCGCTGAGCCGGGCCACCAGGGGTTCGAGGGTACCGATCCCCACCGAGCGGGCGGCATCGCCATGCAACCCCTCCACGATGGCGCCGAAGTCGATGGACAAAAGGTCGCCATCCTTCAACACGCGATCGCCGGGGATGCCATGGACCACCTCGTCGTTGACCGACAGGCAGCTGACAGCGGGGTACGGCGGAACACCGTACCCCGGCTCGTAGTTCAGGAAACTCGAGGACGCCCCGGCACGCGCCAACACCTCGACGGCGATGGCGTCCACCTCGCGAGTCGTCATCCCCTCACGCGCGGACATTGTCATCTCATGCAGAGCCTGAGCCACGACGAGCCCGGCTTTCCGCATAGTTTTGAGCTCGTCCACGGTGAGGATCTCGACACCGCTGTGCCTTCGCCGCCTCACTTCGTCAGTGCCGCCACGATACGGTCATTGACTTCGTCGACCGTACCCAGGCCATCGACCTCGACGAGGATCCCGCGGTCACGGTACAGAGCCAACAGGGGCTCGGTCTCAGCGGTGTACACCTCGAAACGACGACGAATTGTCTCTTCATTGTCGTCAGAGCGACCCTCGATGGCGGCCCTCTTCATCATGCGCTGGATGAGGGTCTCACCGTCCACGACCAGGCTGAGCACCGCGTCGAGTTCGACATCGAGGGTGGCCAGGATCTGGTCGAGGGACTCCGCCTGAGCGACCGTACGTGGGAAGCCGTCGAGCAGGAATCCGGGTCCGGTGTCGGGTTGGGCGAGCCGGTCGGCCACCAGGTCGACCGTCACGGAGTCTGGTACGAGTTCACCCTTGTCCATGATGGCTTGGACGACTTTGCCCAGTTCTGTCTGATTGGCGACATTCGTACGGAATATGGCGCCCGTTGAAATTTCAGGAATGCCGAACTCCTCGGCGATCTTCTTTCCCTGCGTACCTTTTCCGGCCCCGGGAGGGCCCATGATCAACATCCTCATTGTTGTTGTCTCCTTTCATGTGAAAGATTGTTCAGTACGACTCTATCAGTGCGGCTGAGTGCTGATGACCGCTACGGTATCATGATTTCCGCCCGGTGCTCCCCGCTGTTACTCCTCCTTCCCCGGTACTCCCCGCTGGTCCTCCTCCTCCCCGCTAGTACTCCTCCTTCCCGCTGGTCCTTCCCTGCCCCGGTACTCCCCCTCACTACCGCCCCCCTCACTACCGCCCCCCTCACTACCAAGGATCGTTTCGCCGGTATGACATAATGTGAGACTATGTGTTCGAATGGTGCGAAATATGCATTTTCAGGCTGACAAAATGCATATTTCGCACCATTCGAACACATAGTCCTCCATTATGTCAGGACGAACAAGGAGTATTGTGGATACGAGATGATCAGTGGGTGAGCTGGGAGTATCACAGGCGGGAGACCGTCAGTCATCGTCCAATCGGTCAGGGCCAGCATGGTTGAGGCTTCCGCCGAAAGCCGGCATTCCGCTTTGGCGACCGGACAACGGCTGACGATCTCCCACCTGCGACCGAAGGTCCGATTGGACGATGATCTGCGCATCCACCTGGAGTGAGACAACTGAACTTCAGGGTCTGGTCAGGAGGACCACTGAACCGTCCCGGATGACAGTCGTGTACCCGCTTGCGACGAGGGTATCGATGCGTTGGCTGACCCATGAGGTGGCGGGATTGTCCTGGGCGAGGCTCTCCCGGTCGAGGAGGACCCAGTCGGCGTCGAGGGGTACGCCCTCGGAATCCGTCCAGGACCCGGCGGCCAGGTAGACCGTGTCCGCATCCACCAGATGGCCGATAGCGTACGTGTCGGCGACGATGGCGACATCCGGAGGCACCTCGGCGAGGACCGTGTCGAAGGACTCGACTCTGGATGGCGCCGGCTCCAGTCCGAGCAGTGTCTGCCAGCCCCATTCGCCCTGAGCGATGGCGATGGAGGACGCAAACAATGCACAGATGTACCCCAGGCACAACCGCCGTACGCCCTGTCCCGGATGAGCACGGAGGAGGCTGGCGAAGCCCACCATCAGCGCCCAGAAACAAGCGGTGAACACGGGAGCTTGATAGTGGAGGGAGTACGACCAATAGATCGGGTTGTTCACAATGACCCGCGAGAACAGCACAGGGACAGGTACCAATGCCGCTGCGGTACGGATCCCCGGTCCGCAGGTGAGGACGGCCAGGGCGCACACAATCCACATTCGCGGATGCTGGACCATGTTCCATGCGTTGGCAAGAAGGGCCATCGCACTGCCGGGAGTCGCGGAGAAGTACGCGTACCGTCCCGAATAACTGAAATGTGGAATGACGATTGCGACCACACATACGAAATAGGCCACACTGCTTGCTCCGAGGATCAATCCGGCTCTTATCTGGCGCCGGGCCAGTAGCATGAGGGCGATGCCGCCAACAAGGAATGCCGAATCCTCTTTGGTCAGCAGCAAAAGGGCGCACCAGCCGGCCATCCACCCCCAGCGCCCCTCCCAGGCTGCCCCGACGGACAGAATCAACAGCGGTACGACGAAACAGACTTCGTGGAAATCGAACACGACCGCCGCCAGGACCGTCCATGACGCCCCGAAACATGCTGCGAGAGGAGCCGCGTACTCCGATCCGAGGATTTTGCGCGCTGCCCGCCCCATCAGACCCACAGAGACAGCGAACAATGCAGCTTGGACGATCAGGAGCACCTGCACGTGGGGGAAGAGACGGTAGACGGGAGCGATGAGGGCGACGACAGGCGAGAAATGGTCGCCGAGAATGTTGAACGGTTCTTGCGCTTTCAGAGGGATGAGAGGCACCTCCCACCTGCTGTAGGCCTTGACCGCCTGAGCGAAGATGCCGAGGTCCCAGCCGTCCAGATAGCGTGAGAACCGGATCAACGACACCGTACAGTAGAGGGTGAAAAAGACAACTGGGATAACTAGTTGATCGATGACCGGCCGGCTGTGCCACGGCAGTGTGCCGTACCGCAAGTTCTGCGATGAATTTGGGGTTGGTCGGCTGGTCATGGCGAATCGGGACCGCATTCCGCCCCATCGGGGCCTTCATAGTCCGCGGCCTGGAGGACGGCGATTGACCCCGCCCGGAAGACCTCGTGGAATCCGAGACTGAGGGCGTAGTCGTTGGCCTGTTCCGTGGTCCACATCGCCGGAGTGACAGCGGGTTCCGGCTGCGAGAAGTCGAGTACATAGAAGTCTTGTCTGTGCTCACTGATCCCGGGGACCGTGACCCTGTTGGAGTGGGTCAATTGTCCTGCGATCCGATCGTCAGCAGCAACACATGTGCCGGCGGGGAGCCACGCCACGACCTGTTCCCGGGACCGGGTTTCAGGGGTGAGCATGAAGGCGGTGCCGGTGAGCATGCGCCGGAACGGGAAGATCTCAGTCGCTGCCGAACCGGTCACCATGCAGAGAGACATCAGAACGCACACCACCCCGATCGGGCCAATTTGAATCCATTTATCCTTGCCGTACAGCTGCCGTCGCAGGACGTTATACGGACGGGCAGTCCAACCGGACGGCAAACGCGAGATGGCGTCCGCCGCAGCCATGCAGGCGACGATCCACACGGGAGAGTTGTAATGGTAATGGGTCGTCCACAAGTGCTCGCGTGAGGCAAGCATGCGTTCGGCCATGATGGGCAGGGCCATGAGGGCGTACGGGGAGCGCAGCGGCAGAAATGCCAAAGGAACCAACAATGCCAGCCATGTCCATGTCTTTGTGAGGGGTGCGACGAGCATCCAGAGGACCCGCCAGGGTTTGGTCACCATGAAAACCAGTGCTTCTCGGGGGCTGTCACCGAGACCGGGGTAATCCCAATACTGGTACTCCCCCCCGGCGAAATGGGGGATGACGACTGTCGTCGCGAGGAGGAAGACCGTGATTCCCGAGATAACCAGGATGGAAGAAACTATCCAACGTTTATTGTCAACTTTGGCGGGTTTCACGGTTTGACAAGCTGTGTCAGTGGAACCGTGCTCGGTGCTTCGCACCTCAACCTCTTCCTTGCCCTCAGCACAACGAGCAAGCTCGTCCTGCACTCGGCCTGCGTCGAGGTGCCCGTGGCTTCGGAGGAAGAAGCGGAGGATTCCGACGACGCACACGATGGCGCCCATGTCCTCGCGGACAAGAAGGAGGAGGGCCGAACAGATCAGGAGGGTTCTGTCGTCGCGGCGGTCCAGGGCGTCGACGATCCAGGCCAACAGGGGGATGGCGAAGGCGATCTCATGGACGTCGAAGTCGATCAAACACTGGATGGGCCAGCCGAGCATGGCAAGGGCGACGAAGAGTTTCGCCCATCGGGGATGTGACACATGGCGGCGTACGAATTTCCACAGGGGGAACACAGCCAATGCCACGACGATCGCCTGACCGATGACCAATACACGGATGTTGTCCCATATCCAGTACAGCGGCGCCCACACGGTGATGATGGGGTGGAAATGGTCGGCCCAGATGGTGTACCCATCGCCCTTCAGGGTGACGACGGGCGCCTCGAAGTGGGCATAATGCCGTACCGCCTGGTCGAAGATCCCCAGATCGTACCCACTTGCCAGGTAGGTGTTCACCCGGGAGATCCCGTACACCGCGAAGAGGATGGCGGCGAGCACGAACGTCGTACGCGCGAAATGCTCGTCACTGAATTGGCGTTTCATGCCTTGCCTTTGACCACTGCTGTCAGATTCACCTCTGTTGCCCGATCGAATGAACAGGCCATCCCTGTTCTTCGAGGATCAGCCGAGGATTCGGGCCAGCCACGCGTCGGCGGCGGCGAAGGCCCGGTCCGTCGTGGAACGCTCGATTTCTTGGGGGACTTCGTCGGCGCGGGGGTAGGAACCGAGGAAGGTCACCTCCCGGCATGTACGGTGCAGGCCGGTCAAAGCTTCCTGCATACGACGTTCGCGGATGCTGCCGAGAGCGTCGATGGAGAAATAGTAATTACCCATTCTGTCTTTCTCGGGGCGGGACTCGATGCGACAGAGGTTGACTCCCCGAAGGGCGAACTGCTGGAGGGTTTCCATGAGGGTGCCGGGATGGTCGGCCTTGTGATGGACGACCACGCTGGTCTTGTCATGCCCGCTGGGAGGCGCCGGGGGGAAGGGTTTCGAGACCAGGATGAAACGGGTCACCGCCTCGGCGTTGTCAGCGATGTCGCTGGCCACGGAGACCAGTCCGTAGAGTTCGCCGGCTACGGGTGCGCAGATGGCGCCGTCGTACGCCGAGTCCTCCTTCGCCACTTCGGCGGCGGCGGCAGCTGTCGAGCCCTGTTCGGTGACGGTGGCCTGTGGACAATGATCGGCGATCCACCCTCGTACCTGGGCTGCGGCATGGGGATGGGTGATGATGCGCCGGATGTCCGCCAATGATGTGCCGGGGCGTACGTACAACCCGAAACTGACAGGAAGGAGGACCTCGGCCCTGATCTGGAGGAGGTCGTCCTGGGCCAGATTGTCGATGGTCGCCGAGACCCCGCCCTCGACGGAATTCTCGATGGGGACCAGACCGGCCCGTATTTTTCCTTCTCGTACGGCATCGAGGGTCGCGCCCACGGAGCGGAAGGGCTGAAGCTCCTCATCGATGTTCAGGCTGAGCAGGGCCTGATGGGTGAAAGTACCTTGCGGTCCGAAATATCCGAGCATGGGTACTAGATTATCCCAACACAGGCTCACTCCTTCATGTCGCATCAAATGTTGACGAGCCACGGGGACGGTTCCTACGGCTCAGGCAAGGAATGAAAATACTTTCCACATAGATAAACATGCGTGCATGCATCTTTAGTAAAAATCGAAAATTACCCATCTGACAAGCTGTGACAGTAGAACCGTCCCCGTGACTCGACCCGTGGCTCTTCCCGTCCCTGTGGCTCAGGTGGGGCGGTGACGGGCGATGATGACGGCTTGGGTGTGCTGACGGATTTCGCCGTGCTGGCTGACGGTGTCGTACTCGAGTGCGACGACGCCGCGGTCGGGTTTTGTCCGCGACGCCCTGATGGAGGTGACGCGGCCGTCGAGGTGGAGGCGGTCGCCCGGCCTGGTGGGGGTCGGCCAGGTCAGTGCGATGTCGACCCCGATCACACCAATGAACCCCAGTTTGGTCAGCAGGCGCTGGGTGATGGCGGCGGTGTGCCATCCAGAGGCGGCCAGGCCGTGGAAGGTGGTGCCGAGAGCCGTCTCCTGGCTGACATGGCCCGGCTGAGGATCGTACATATGGGCAAACGACATGATCTCTTGTGCAGTGACCTCGATCTCCTCGCCTGAATACATCCGGTCCGACACATGGAGGTCTTCCAACCACATTTCCTCGTTCATGGGCACCATTCTAGAGGGAGAACTCCGCCCTCCGACCGGGTACGACCGTGTGGGTCATGGCGACCGAGTCACCCTCTGTAGCATTCGCGGATGGGGATTTTGCCGGATTCGTGGCAGAGTTGGGACCAAGGACGACATGCGGAAGGTGATCATGGATATCGAGACTGCCCGGTGGCTCGTGTCCCCAGAGGCGGAGGCCTACCTCGCTCAGGCTCACAGCTTCGACGATCCCTCGTCGTTGAAAGCCGCCTCCTTTTTGCGGCGTGAATTGAGCGCCGACAGGGCGGCGGCCGTCGCGGATGTGGAGTGCTTACGAAGGAAAGGCACAGGCAAGCTAGGTGACATTGCGCATAGTCTCTTCCTCACTCACGACGGGTTGGAACAGGCCACCCGATTCCCGGTCGCCCAATGGAGGGCGGGAAGGATCGCTCCGATGGCCAATCGCCTCATCGACGCCGGCTGTGGGTTGGGGATCGACGCACTCGCTGCCCGCATGGCCGGGATGGAGGTGGATGGGATCGAGGCGGACCCCGTCACAGCAGTGTTCGCGCAAGCGAATCTGGGGGCGGTCGACGGCCCGGCGTACGGGGTGAGTACGGGAGCCGTCGAGGACATGGACCTGGTCCGCAATCTGGAACCGGGTTCTGACAGGGAGGGGATCCAGCCGTTGTACGAACCGGAATTTGCGGCCCGTGCGGACTCCGCTCCCAACCCCGCAATATTCCTGGACCCCTCCCGGCGCACGGCCCACGGCAGGTCCTGGAATGTGGACGATCTCAGTCCTTCGTGGGAATTCGTCCTCGATGTTCTTCAGAATTCCCCCGGCCCGGTCGTGGTCAAACTCGGGCCCGGGTTCCCCCGCCGGCTCCTGCCCACCGCTGTTGACGTCACCTGGGTCTCCCACAAAAGGAATCTCGTGGAGACGACCCTGTGGTCCTGGCCCGGGATGACAGGCCGGCGGGAAGCAGTCATCCTCGACGGTGCCGAGCCCCGCATCCCCACCGAGCCCCGCATCCCCACCGAGTCCCGCCGGGCCGAATCCCGTCTCCCCACCGAATCCCGCATCCCCACCGAGTCCCGCATCCTGGCCGGACCCCCACCGCCAGCCCCCGGCCCCGTGGGCGCGTACATCCTGGAACCCGATCCGGCGGTGATCCGGGCCCAGGCAGTCGGCGCTCTGGCGCGGATGACCAGCACCCACCCGATGGCGGAGTCGGTCGCGTACCTCACCGGGCCTGAGCCCATCCCCACTCCTTTCGCGGCGGCGTTCGAGGTCCTCCAAACCCTCGATTTCTCTGAACGGGAGCTTCGCGCCTGGGTGAGGCAGGAAAGGATCGGCGTGCTGGAGATCAAGCAGCGCGGGCTGGACATCGATCCCGCGAAGCTGCGGCGTACTCTCAAACTGAAAGGCGAACGAAGCGCGACCATCGTCCTCGCGCCAACCCTTTCCGGTGCGGCGGCGTTCGTCGTCCAGCGAATTTTGTGACCGAATATGCCGCCTGACAACGCCATAGAGTAGGATGCGACTATGGTGACAGATATCAGTGTGTACGGATGCGCCCGGGACAGCCGGGTGGCCGATCGGGCACAATTGCGTTTTCAGGTCAGCAGGTGGGGACGGGAATGGGACACTACTCATGAAACGGTGAAGGTTGCTATCGCATCGATCATGGAGGAACTCGACAGGCTCCTGCTCGACCATCCACGCGCTCTCGGGGAACCCTCCATCGCCCAAGTCTGCCAAAAGAGTTGGATCGACGATATCGGTGGTGCTTATTCCGAATCGGCGGACATCACCGTGGTCTTCAACGATTTCCAGGTGATGACCGCCTGGATTCTCATGCAACCGAATGAGATGTTCCGCAACCACACCATCGAATGGAGCCTTTCTCAGGCCGTACGCGCCGAGATGTCCATCGCACTGAGCGTCCAGGCGGTACGGGATGCGCGCAGGAAGGCGGAGATCTTCGCCACTGCGGCGGGGCTGATGATCACGGGGCTTCAGATTCTGGAAGACCCGTGCATCCAGGAGTCCGAGCAGAACGGTTTCCTCGGCATGGCCGATCAGGCGGGTGCCACGGACGAGTCGTCCATCAGTGAGATCGTCATTGCACCCACGACCATCGCCACCGAGGTACGCATCGCCGCCCACTTCGCCGCCGAGCCGGAATCGGAACACACGGCGTACACCCAATCGGCCCAGTTCGTACAGGCGCACCGGCCGGGCGGGTCATTCTTCGACTCCTGAGTTTGCTCAGAGTTTGCTGAGAACCACCTTGATAGACTGAGTTTTCATGAGTCAGACTCGCTTGCCCGACTGGTATCCCGATCCGAGTGATCCATCTGCGATGAGATGGTGGGACGGCCTGTCGTGGACTGAGACCACCCGCTCCGCCTCCGCCCCCGCGGATTCCGCCGCATCCCCCACGTCCGGTGACGAAACTGCGGCCGTACGCTTCACTCCTCCGCCCGCCGACGTCTGGCGGCCGTCGCATCCCCTCCTCGCAGGGCTGGGGTTTCTGATCGCGGGAGTACTGGCCGGGACACAGGCGGTGTACATGACAACGGTCTACTCCGTCAGTTCCTTCCGCGCCACCCGAGTCGGGGTCCCCGTTTCGCTGCCTTTCGATTGGTACCTGGTGCTCTTCCCGTACTGGGTGTGGATGAGATCTTTCTTCACGTGGGGCCTCGTGCCGCCGGTGATCATCCTGCTGGCGTGTTCAGCCAGTGCGCTCGTCCTGCGCCGGCACCCCCGTACGGCCATGCTGGTTGTCGCCGGGTGTCTGACTCTTGAAAATCTATTATTGCTCATTCCTATCTTCATCGACTCGGGGGCGCCGGGCGTCGTCACCCGTCCCATTTTCATGCCTTCCCAGTTTCTGTCCCCGGACGCGACCGCCATTCTCGTGGGCGTTCTGGTCGTCCATATCCTGGTGTGGGCCCTCCCCCTGCTTTTCGCCGGGGCGGCTGTGGGGACGGCGAGGACCCGGCGACGGATGTCGATCGTCTTCCTCATCGTGAGCGGTGCCTATTTCCTGTGGTACCTGGGGTCCTTCCTGTTCGCTTCCGCCACCGCCGCCTATCTGCTCACCCCGGGCCCCACCCGGTACGCCGGCTCCTGGATCGCCCCGGTGTCGACCGTGCTCTGCCTCGCCGCCATGATTGTGTACATTCTCCCCTCTCTGCGAAACCGTTCCTAGAGTGCGACGCCCGTCCCCGTGGCTCAGTTTTGCATGTTGACAAGGTGTGACAGAAGAACCGTCCCCGTGGCTCGCCCGCGGCTCAGTCCATGAGGAGGACGCGGTCGCATCTGGCGGCGACGGATTCATCATGGGAGATGACGACGACGGGACGGCGGGCCACGCCGTCGAAGATTTCGTCCATGAGGGTGTCGGCGGTTTCACGGTCCAGGTGCTCGGTCGGCTCGTCCAGGATGAGGAGGCGGTAATCGCCGACGAAGAGCCGGGCCAGGGCGAGGCGGCGGGCCTCCCCGCCGGACAGGCCGACTCCCATTTCACCCGTTTCACGGTTCAGATCCATGTCCAATCCTGCTTCGGCGAGCGCCAGCCGTACCTCATCGTCGGTGGCGTCCTTGTTGCCGATTCGCACGTTCTCCGCGATGGTCGTGGTGAAAATATGGGCGTCCTGAGCGAGGTACCCGATGCGGCCCGTGGTGGTCAACTCGCCTCCCACGGGAGGGATGAGGCCCATGATGGTCGCCGCCAGCGTGGTCTTTCCGACTCCGGAGGGACCCATCACCCCGACGGCCTGCCCCGGGGCGAGATCCAGATCCAATCTGGATGCGACAGGGGAATGGCCCGGCCAGCCGATGGTCAGATCCTTACAGTGAAGAGTCGGCACCTCGTCGGACGGGCGTACCTCCACATCCCCGTGCCCGACGGGAGGCGCGTCGAGGATCGCGTTCACCCGGCCCAGCGCGACCCTGGCCCTGGTCCATGTCTGGGCCGCCTGGGCGAAGGTGGAGAAGACCTCGTGCAGGGCCAATGGGGTGAGGACGAGTACGGCCAGCAGGCAGTCGCCCATCGTCCCATCCGCCACCGCGATCGAACCGATCCACAAACCCCCGATGAACCCGATTCCGGCTGCGATGGTCTGCAATCCGGCCCCGATCCCCTGGGCCCATGCGGCCCTCTCCTCGGTGCGGCGCAACGCCATGTCCACCTCGCCCATTTTCTCGAGGGCCCGGGGCCCAGCCCCGTACGCCGTCAGGTCGACGGCATTACGGGAGAGGTTGTGAACAACCACGCCCAGTTCACCGCGAAGGGGTACGGCCGCCTCGTCGCTGCGCAGAGACACCCTTCCTGCGAGCCAGGGTACGATCAGGCCGCCGATGATCGCGCTCGCCAGGATGACGAGGGCCGCGGCCGAAGAGAACTGGGCCAGGATGGCGCATACGCCGACGACGACGAGGGAGGCCGCCAAGAAGGGTTGTACGATGCGGACGACGATGTCCTCGATGGAGCCCACGTCGGCGACCACCCGTACGAGAAGGTCTCCTTGTTTACGTCCCAACAGCGTTGTACGGGCGAGGGCCTGGTAGGTCTTCAGCCGCAGAGCCGACTGCATGGACAGGGCGACGTCATGTCCGACCAGGCGTTCGATGTACCGGAAGACAGCCCGGGAGATGCCGAAGACACGTACCCCGATGGCTGCGATGGCAAGGTCCTGCCACGATGGTTGCTGGGCGGCCCGAGAGATCAGCCAGGCGGAGACTCCCATGAGGGCGACGGAGGCAGCCGAGGCGACTGCGGCGAAGATGATCGCCAGGACCAGGCGGGTTTTGGCGCCCTTGACCGAATCCAAAAGGGAGAAGACCAACCTCAAGAGTGGGGAACCTGTGCGATGGTTTCCCCGACTGTCATCCTCCTCCTTCGGGACCAACTCCTCCCTCGGGACCAACTCCTCCCTCGGGACCAACTCCTCCCTCGGCACCAACTCCTCCTTCGGGGCTACCGGGCGGGATTCCCCGTCATCATGGCGGGAAATCACGCCCATTGAAGCTGGAGCCGTTTCGTTCGGGGCCAATGGGCGGGATTCCCTGTCGTCATGAGGGGAAATCACGCCCGATGAGGCTGAGGCGGGGGTGAAGATCTCGACGACACGGGTGGCTGCGAGCCAGACGGCTTCACGGTGGGAGACGACGAGGGCGGTGGCGCCGGATTCCTTGAGACTCAAAAGGACCGTGGCTTCGGTGTCGGTGTCGAGGCCGGCGGTGGGTTCGTCAAGGATGAGGAGGCGGGCGCCGCCGATCTCGATGCGGGCCAGGGCCCGTGCGATGCCCACACGGCGGCGTTCGCCGACGGAGAGGCCCTCACCTTCTTCACCGACGTTGCGATCGAGGTCCAGGTTGGCCGCTCCGGCCGCGTCGAGGACATGCCGTACCTGCTCGTCGGTGGCCTCGGGACAGCCCAGACGCACATTGTCGGCGATGGTGCCGTCGAGCATCCCCGGAACCTGGGGGACGTAGGCGATCCCACGACGCCAGGACTCCCAGTCGAGATGACGGGAGTCTTGGCCTCCCAAGAGGAGGGTCGAGGAGTTGGTGGGATCCGATGTGTCGCCATCCGGGAGAAGACGGGAATTCCGGGCATCGGGGGTGAGGAAGCCCAGGATGCAGTTGAGGAGAGTGGTTTTCCCGCCACCCGATCGACCGGCCAGGGCGACGATCTCACCGGGGCGTACGGTCAGGTCGAAGGGGCCTATCGGGGTGTGGGAGCCGGGATAGGTGTACGTGAGGTCCCGGGCGACGATGGACGTGTCCTCGGGGAGAAGACGAGTGCCCGGCATGGGGGTGGTACGGCGAGAAGAGGCGGCGGCATCGTCCGACGAGTCGGCTGCGGGCGTGCCATCCGGTTCCCCGGCCCGGTCGATCTCGGCGAAGGCGGCCTCGGCGGCGGCCAGGCCGTCCGCGGAATCGTGGTAGTGGACTCCCACCTGACGGATGGGGAGATACACCTCGGGGGCCAGAATAAGAACGAACAATGCTGTGGAGAAATCCATGCCCTCGAAGACCAGTCTCGAACCGATGACCACTGCGACGACGGCCACGGCCAGGGTGGAGAAGAATTCGAGGACGAAGGCCGACAGGAAGGAGATGCGCAGGATCCCCATGGTCTCGCGGCGATTGGCATTTTCCGTACGCCTCAACCCCTCGGCCTGGGCTTTGGCGCGCCCGAAGACCTGCAACGTGGGAAGCCCGGAGATGAGGTCTGCGAAATGGCTTGCCAACCGGGATTGGTACGCCCAGCGGCGGGAGACCTGTTTCTCGGTGGTCCAACCGACGAGGGCCATGAGGACCGGGATGAACGGGATGGTGGCGGCGATGATGAGAGCCGAGCGCCAATCTGAGAAGAGGATGGCGACGCCGATGATGACGGGCACGGTCACAGCAAGGAGCAACTGCGGCAGATACTTGGAGAAGTAGCCGTCGAGGGCGTCCAATCCCTGGGTGACGAGGGTGACCAGAGACGAGGACGAGGAGGTCTGGTGGGCGGGGGTGGCGAGGCGTGCGGCAAGGATGTCGCGGCGCAACTGAGATTTCACAGCGGCGGAGGTGCGCTGAGCCAGCCAGGAGGAGGCCCACGCGAGCACCCCCCTGCCGACGAGCACGGCCGTCAGCAGGCCGAGAGTGAGCCCGAGGCCGTTCAGGGTGTGGGTGGAGAAGACCGAGGCGATGGATGTGGAGAGCAGCTTGGCCTGCGTCAGCACCAGTACGGCTGTGAGGCATCCGACGGTCACACCGCAGATCATGTACGTCCTGGTGGCCTGCGCACGCCGCACCAACCGGGGATCGATGGGCGCAGCCGAATGACGTTCTTTCGGCACAGCCTCGTTAGAAACCTCTGTGTCCTTCGTGGCCCTCATGTGCTCTCCTTCATCCCCCCCACTATTGTGTCCCGGAAACCTCAGGAATGCGAATACGGGGCCGCCTGAGGCGACCCCGTACTCTTTGCACTATATGTTTCTATGTTTCAGGCGGCTGTAGTGACATCCAAAGCCGGAATATTCGCCGTGCTCAGGCGACGCCTGAACACGAAGAAGTAGCTCCAGATTGTGTACGCCAGGACGATCGGCACCAAGCAGCAGGCGACAATGGTCATAATCTTCAGGGTTGGTTCGGAGTTCGCTGCCGTGTACAGGTTGATGATGTTCACGTTGTTGAACCCGATGTTCGGGAACAGGTGGCAGAAGAACATCACGACAAGCATCACTGTGGCCAGTGCGCTTCCCACGAAAGCCCATCCATCACGCTTCTTGGAGTTCATGAACCACGCGAATGCGAGGCCCACGACGGTCAGAATGCCCGTGATCCATGCCGCGATCATCAGCCAGCCGACTTTCCCATTGGTGTCGCTGGCGCCGTACACCAGGTTGGCCCAGACCACGAACACCAGAGCCAGCACAGTCGCAATGATCGCGAGGGTGCCACCGTAGTTCTCGGCCCGGTCGTGGATCTCGCCCCTGGTCTTCAGGGCGACGAAGAACGCGCCGTGGGCCAGGAACAGAGCAACGAACAGCAGTCCGCCGATCAGGGTGAACGGGGTGAACAGGCCCCAGAATGTGAACGGCACCACTGGCACTGTCACGTTCGGGAACAGGGCAAGAGAACCTGCCTTGACCGTGTCCGCTGAGAAGACGCCGACGCCCGCCACGAAGTTGGCGAAACCGACGCCGAAGACCAGCGGAGGCAGGAAGGACCCGATGGCGAGCAGCCAGTCCCAGGTGTTCCTCCAGGCCTTGGACTCCCTCTTGGAGCGGTACTCGAACGCCACACCGCGGAGGATGAGGCCGACGAGGACCAGGAAGAGGGGAAGGTACAGGGCGGAGAACAAAGCGGCGTACCATCCGGAGAAGGCGGCGAACATCGCGCCTCCAGCGGTCAGCAGCCACACCTCGTTGCCGTCCCAGTGCGGTCCGACGGTGTTCATCACCAGTCGGCGGCCTTTGTCGTTCTTGCCCAGGAAGGGTTCGAGCATCCCCACACCGAAGTCGAAGCCTTCGAGGAAGAAGAAACCGATCCACAGGACAGCGACCAGGATGAACCACACGATCGCATAGGGTGCCGAATTCAGGTCAGCGCCGGGAATATCAAAAATAGTCATGATTGGTTCCCCTTTCTCAGTACGCGAAGGACAGAGGCTCGGCCTCGTCCGTGACGGTGACGTTGATGTTCTGGGGCGGCAGACCGATCTTGATGTACTTGAGCATCAAGCCCACCTCGACCACGGCGAGCACGCCGTAGATGAGGGTGTACAGGACCACTGTGAGCCACACAGGAAGCGACCCGACCACCATTGTCGGCGACAGGCCTTGCAGCGTGGGCAGCACGCCGTTGACGATCCAGGGCTGACGACCCATCTCTGTGAAGATCCAGCCGAAGGAGTTCGCGACCAGCGGAAGCAACGGCAGTGCCACAGCAAGAGCTGTGATCCCTCCGCTTGCTTTCGGCGTCCTATCCTTGCGGACGATGATCAAAGTGATGATGCCGAGCAGAACGGCCAGAAGGCCGACTCCGATCATCAGCCTGAACGACCAGAAGGAGATTCCCACGCTCGGGACCGGATCGACGCAGTTGGCGGCGTCCGAGGATCTGCCCGTGCACACGGGGAGCGTGCCCAACGTGGTGGCGAAGTCGGTCTGGAGAGCGTTGGAGGGATCAGCCCAATGGCAATCCGTGCCATCCGTGCATTGCCACACCTGGTAAGCGATGTCGCCATTGCTCGAGTACGCGGCTCTGACCTCGTCTTGTGTCGGAACTGTGTCGGCGCCGTACAGCCAGTTCAGCAGGCCGGGGAACATTTCCCAACCCGGAACGATTGTGAAAGGAGCCTTTCCAGCATCGTACACCGTGGTGATGTCCTCGCCGGCTGCCATCTTGGCAGGCTGGTTGATGACCATTTCCTTGCCGAGCAGGTCGCCGGTCACGACGGAGCAGACGCCCGCGACGATGAGGACCCAGGCGCCAATCTTGGCACCCTTGCGGTACGTGGCGAGATCCTCTTTGGAGCCGCCCTGCTTGCCACTCCTGGCCAGCATGTAGATCGCGACACCGGCCATGAAGGCGCCTCCGGACACGAAGGACGCGGCGATGGTGTGCGGCCACTGGGTCAGGAAGACCGGGTTCGCCAACACTGCCATGAGCGAATCCAGTTCCGCACGGCCCTGCGAAGCGTCATACACGGCGCCCACGGGGTTCTGCATCCAGGCGTTCGCCGCAATGATGAAGATCGATGAAATGAAGGTACCCGCGGCGCCCAACCAAATGGTCGTCAGGTGTACCCCCTTGGACAAGCGGTCCCACCCGAAGATCCACATACCGAGGAACGTGGATTCGAGGAAGAACGCGATGAGGGCCTCCAGGGCGAGAGGAGCACCGAAGATATCACCGACGAAACGGGAATATTCCGACCAGTTCATACCGA
>JGI24699J35502_11133887_pt1 | contig 18289 bp, 17 predicted proteins | sample TergutMp193P4_FD_35502 | JGI IMG/M metagenome (IMG submission 35502) | reverse complement strand
TACTGTTTCCAGTTGGACGGGATTCAACTATATCGCTTTTATGGTTATTCTTCTCAAAAAATTAGAGAAAAGAAAAAAGTTTAGATGAGTTCAATATCTTAAAAACGCTTTTGCTATCAAAAAGTCCTTTCAAATAAACACGCTATGCTATTTGAAATTGTTGAAAAGATACGAAAGTCTTTTCATTTTATGCAAATATTTTTACATTTTTTTCAATATGTCGGAATTGTATTTTTTTGACTGAGGCAATATTAAGACATTTTTTAATGAAAATAATTGATGAAATGCTTGCGGGCAATAAATTTATTACCTATCTTTGTGATTGAAATTTAAACAATAAAAATATGCCTACGATTTTTATCATTTTCGGACTTCGATTTATGTTTTTTGCAAATGACCATGAGCCTGTCCATATTCATGTGGTAAAAGATGATACAGGAGCTAAATTTTCTGTACTCCCAGAAATAAAAATGATATATAATCACGGATTAAAGGCTTCGGAAGTTAAAAAAGCGAAAAGTTTAATAAAGGAAAATGCCGAGATAATTATTGAACGATGGAATGAGTTTTTTAACGATAAATAAAACAATATTGATTATGAAAACAATAACGAAAAATGAAATAAAAAATGTATGGCTTACGGACGAAGCCATATATATTGAAACTACCGACGGAAAGAAGGCAAAAGAATTGTTCTCCGAATTTCCACGCTTGCGGTTTGCAAAAGCAGAACAACGTAAAGATTATACATTAGACTTCTTCGGAATACGTTGGGAAACGTTGGATGAAGATTTGAGTTATGATGGTTTTTTTCATAACAAAATGCCTGAAAATTCTCTCGGAGAAACTTTTAAAAAACTATACGGAATCAATGTGAGTGCAATTTCACGACGAGCAGGTATGCCTCAAAGTTTGATGGCATCGTATGTGAGCGGTATCAAAAACCCTTCACCCGAACGAAAAAAAGAAATTGAAAATGTTTTGCACCAATTGGGAAAAGAACTTTTAGCTGTGAAATTATAGTTTTGAATTGACAACAAACTTTTTGCAGCTTTTGCCCGCCCTAAAAAGCGGGCTTTTTTATTTAACCAAAAAACTTACACATTTTTTCTTTTCAGCGAAAAACAATAACTTTGTAGCGGAAAAGATTTCACAATATACAAAAACAATGCAAAAATTCGGTCAATATGTGCTTCTAATGCTGCGAACACTCACTATTCCGGAGCGATGGAGCGTATTTTTTAAACAAATGATAAAGGAAATATCCAAATTAGGCGTCGATTCGCTTTGGATTGTTATTTTCATTTCCACCTTCATAGGCGCTGTTATAACCATACAAGTTTCATATAATATTCAATCGCCACTCATTCCCGATTTTACCGTAGGTTATATCGCAAGGGAAGTTATTTTACTGGAATTTTCATCGACTATTATGTGTCTTATTTTAGCTGGAAAAGTGGGTTCAAATATTGCGTCGGAATTAGGAACTATGCGTGTTACCGAACAAATCGATGCTTTGGAAATTATGGGCGTCAATTCTGCAAATTATTTGATTTTGCCTAAAATAGTCGCATTTATTATTTTTATTCCTGTATTAGTAATTTTTAGTATGTTTTCCGGAATAATCGGAGGATATATCATAGCTACATTCACCGGTATAATAACGGTTACCAAATATGAATACGGTATTCGATATTGGTTTGTTCCTTTTTATATTGGCTATTCCATTGTTAAATCCATGATTTTTGCATTTATTATATCATCGATTGCTTCTTATTATGGATATTACGTTAAAGGAGGCGCATTACAGGTAGGGAAAGCAAGTACAGATTCCGTCGTGTTAAGTAGCGTTTTAATTTTAACTTTCGATTTGATAATAACTCAATTACTGCTTGCAAAATGATTGAAGTAAAACATTTATATAAATCGTTTGATAATAAAGTCGTTTTAAAAGACATTTCAACGATTTTCGATAAAGGGAAAACGAATTTGATTATTGGACGAAGCGGTTCGGGAAAAACGGTTTTGATGAAAACCTTGATTGGATTGATTCGTCCAGACTCCGGAGAAATCTTGTATGGAACGCGGAATTTGATAACCATGAATAAAAATGAGTTAAAGAATCTTCGCCGGGAAATGGGTATGCTATTCCAAGGTTCTGCTTTATTCGACTCGATGACGGTTTTGGAAAATGTGATGTTTCCTTTAACTATGTTCACTCAGGACAGTAAAAAAGAGAGGGAAAATCGTGCAAAATTTTGTTTGGAAAGAGTTAATCTGACAGACGCCGACGATATGTATCCCGGAGAAATAAGCGGAGGAATGATGAAACGTGTAGCCATCGCCAGAGCAATCGCTCTGAATCCAGATTTCCTCTTCTGCGATGAACCCAATTCCGGTTTAGACCCTAAAACCGCTTTGCTAATTGACGAATTAATTCACGATATTACGAAAGAATATAATATCACTACGGTAATAAATACGCACGATATGAACTCCGTAATGAATATTGGGGAAAAAATCATCTTCATTTCTGAAGGTGAAAAAGCATGGGAAGGAACCAAAGATGAAATCATGTCATCGACCAATGCGAAACTGAACGATTTCGTTTTTGCTTCCGATTTATTTAAAAAAGTAAAAGAAGTAGAAAATTTATTAAATGAAGAAGGTTAATTCAATCATCTATCTTTTGACTGTATTGTTTTTGCTTAACTCTTGTGCAAAAAAACAATACATGATAAAAAGCGTCAATGGTTATTTAGTAGAAATGAATAGCCGTTTTGATAGTCATGCCGACCCCGAAATGTTATCTCTTGTCCAACCGTATAAAAATGGATTAGATACGAAAATGAACGAAGTCATCGGGGAAGCGGCTCAAACATTAATGAAATTCGGAACGCAAAGCCTGTTGGCAAACTTCACAACCGACGCGATGCAGGAATACGTAACCGGATTGGGGAAAACGGTTGATTTTGCAGTAATAAACAACGGCGGACTCCGGACAACTCTCAATAAAGGTCCTATAACAGTAGGCAATCTGTATGAAATTTATGCATTCGAAAATCGTTTGGTTTTACTTGAATTATCGGGAAAATCCGTAAAACAGTTATTTGATGGTTTTGCCGAAAGGAAAATAGAAGGTTTTTCGAAAAATGTAAAGCTGGTAATTAAAAACAAAAAGGTAGAATCGTTAACGATAGGCGGCAAACCTTTGGATGAAAATGCTACTTACAAAGTAGTGACAGTCGATTATTTGGCAGAAGGAAACAGCGGAATGGAAGCATTTACACAAGCGACGCAATATACCGATTTAGATATATTGTTGCGCGATGCGATGATAGAATACATTAAAAAATTAACAACTGAAAATAAAATAATCTATGCGGAACCTGATGATAGACTTGAAATTGAGGAATAAATTATTCCTGTTTCTACTTGTTATTCCATTATTACTCAGCGCTCAGGAAAAAACGCTGGTAGTACTGTATTTCAACGATACTCACAGCCGGATTGAACCGTTTCCGTCTAATGATGCTAATTATGCAGATAAAAGTGGCGTTATTCGTCAGGCTTCTTATATTCATGATGTACGAAAAGAAACAAAGAATCTGTTAGTTTTCCACAGCGGCGATTTGGTACAAGGAACGCCTTATTTTAATCTGTTCGGAGGAGAAGTGGAAATCGCAGTCGCCAACCAGCTGAAGACAGATGCCTCTTGTCTGGGAAATCATGAATTTGATAATGGATTGGATTTTTTAGCAAAAATGATACGCCGGGCTAATTTTCCATTCATCACTACCAATCTTGATTTCACTGGAACACCGGTAGAAGGATTGACGAAAAAATACCTTATTTTAAAACGCAACGGACTGAAAATCGGGATAATCGGATTGACAATAAGTCCGGAAGATTTAGTAGCAAAGAAAAATTACGAAGGAATGAAATATCTCGACCCGATTGAGTCGGCAAACCGAACGGCGGCTTTTCTAAAAAATGAGAAAAAATGCGATTTGGTAATCTGCTTATCACATTTGGGTTATTATCCTGAGGAAGATCATGTAGGCGATATTACTATAGCTAAAAACAGCCGCAATATAGACATTATTTTAGGAGGACACACTCATACGTTTCTACAACAATCCGACCGACGGCTAAATCTCGACGGTAAAGAAGTGATTATTCAGCAAACAGGCGCTTACGGCATCAATATCGGAAGGTTAGATCTTGTTTTAGAAAGAATAAAATGAAACGAACCGCCTTAATAGGGTTGCTATTCTTATTGCTATCCGGTTCTTTTGCATTCACACAAGAGCTTCCGAATTTATATCGGGAAGTCAACCAACAAAAAATGAATCAATGGGTAGATTCCATTTTTGATTCAATGACATTGGACGAACGGATTGGACAACTTATAATAATAAAAGCCAATCCTGAACCTTCATATCAAGAATCCATATTAAAAAATATTAGCGACTATAAAATAGGCGGGATTCTCTTTTCAAACGGAAGTCTATCTGACCAGGCAGAAAGCACGAATGTATATCAACAGGCGTCCCGTATTCCGTTGTGGATAACGTTCGACGGTGAATGGGGTTTGTCTATGCGGCTCGATGATACACCTCGTTTTCCTAAAAACATGATGCTCGGCGCTATTGTAAATAACAATCTAATACGTTCCTACGGAGAAGAAATGGGACGCGAGTGTCGTGAGATGGGTATCCATATCAATTTTGCCCCTGTTTTGGACGTAAACGATAATCCGAGCAATCCGGTAATCGGGATGCGTTCTTTTGGAGAAAAGCAACAAGCGGTTTCTGAAAAAGGAATCGCTTATGCTAAGGGTTTGGAAAGTCGAAAAATTATTTCCGTAGGGAAGCATTTTCCGGGACATGGCAATACATCCGAAGATTCACATAAAACTTTGCCGCTTATAAATCGCTCTAAAGCTTATCTTGATAAAGTCGAACTTTTTCCTTTCGCTAATTTTGCTCAGGAAGGTTTTGCCGGAATCATGACTGGTCATTTGTCTGTCCCAGCTTTAGACCAATCGTCGGAATTAGCGACGTCTTTATCGCCCAAAATTGTAAACGGTTTATTAAAAGACGAATGGAAATTTAAAGGTTTATGTTTCACTGATGCTTTAGAAATGAAAGGCGCGGTTTCTAATAAAGGTAATTCCTGCGTTCTGGCTTTACTTGCAGGAAACGATGTGTTGGTATGTCCTTTACGTATCGCTTCCGATTTTGCAGCAATAAAAAAATCAATAGAATCCGGCATTGTAAGTATTTCAATTATTGAGGAAGCTTGTAAAAAAATACTTCAATATAAATATATTACCGGATTAAATCAATACGAGCCGATTGAAATGAAAGGACTTCAGCAGCGCATTAATACGGATCATGCCGATTGGCTGGTTCAAAAACTAAACGACGAGACTGTTACCATTCTAAAAAACAACAACAAAGTTATTCCTATTAAAGGATTGAATAAAAATAAAATAGCTGTTCTTTCCATAGGAGTGAATGATGAGCATGAATTTTGGAAACGAATAGCTTTGTATGATAAATTCGATTTTTTCCAAATGGAAGTAAATGCTACTCAAAGCGAAATTGACAGTTTATTCAACCAATTAAAAGAATATTCCCGGATAATTTGCAGTATTCATGCCGAACAAATGAATGATTTTTCATCCCTTCAACTGTTAGCAAAAGAAAAAGAAGTACATCTGTGCTTTTTCATTTCTCCTTATGCGCTTTGTAAATATACCGGAAGCATTGCATACGCTCAATCGGTAACTTTAGCCTACGAAAATACTCCGGGAGCTCAAAATGCAGCAGCAGAAATCATAATGGGCGGAATTCCCGCAAAAGGAAAATTACCGGTAACCATCCCCGGTATATTTGAATGTGGCCGTGGGTTAGAAACAGCCAAAGTACGGTTATCCTATCAAAAACCGGAAGAAGTAAAAATGGATGATAAAACATTGAAAAAAATAGATGCAATTGTTAATCAAAGTATTAAGGATAAAGTATTTCCCGGTTGCCAGATTTTAGTAGCTAAAGATGGAGTTGTTATTTACAATAGATCCTTCGGTTTTTTTGATTATGCAAATACGCATGCTGTTCAAAATTCCGATGTTTACGATTTAGCCTCTGTAACCAAAGCATTAGCTACGGCGCCGGCTATTATGAAATTAGCCGATATAAATAAAATCAATTTATCTGATAAAATCAGCAGATATGTTTCAGAATTGAAGCATACGAATAAACAAGATATAACGATTCGTGATGCTTTGTTCCACGAGACCGGTCTGCCTGCTTTTCTTCCTTTTTATCAATTATTAATTGATAAAAACAGCTATAGCGGTCCGCTCTATTCCAATCAGCGAAATTTAACTTTCCGCACATTGTATGATACAAATGTATATATGCGTACCGATTTTAAATTTGATTCTACCAAAGTTTCAGAAACACAAAAACCGGGATTTTCAAAACAAGTAGCCGAAGACTTTTATGTTAAAGACGATTTTCATAAAGAAATTATGAATGAAATTATCAAAGCTCATTTAAATAAAAAAAGAAGTTATTTATATAGCGATTTGAATTTCATACTATTGAAAGAAGTTGTAGAAAATGTTACAGCTCAATCGTTTGATACTTACTTGGAAACTAATTTCTACAGCCGGTTAGGAGCTTATTCGACCTGCTTTCTTCCTTTAAGAAAAATCGACAAATACGCAATCGCCCCAACTGAAAATGATGAATTTTTAAGAAACCAGGTTCTTATTGGTTATCCCGATGACGAAGCTGCTGCCGTTATGGGCGGAATATCGGGAAACGCAGGCTTGTTTTCAAATGCTAATGATATGGCAAAAATCTTGCAAATGTTTTTAAATTCAGGAGAGTATGGAGGCGAGCGATACTTGAGCAGGGAAACAGTTCAAACGTTTACCCAAACAAAGAGTTCCATCAGCCGAAGAGGATTAGGATTTGATAAGCCCGAACCATTACATCCGCAGAACAGCCCTACCGGCACATCTGCTCCAGCTTCTACCTACGGACATACCGGATTTACAGGAACTTGTTTCTGGGTGGACCCTGATAATCAACTTATTTTTATATTTTTATCAAATCGAGTATATCCTTCGAGAACAAATAAACAACTGATGGAAATGAAAATTCGTCCTCAGATTCAAGATATTATCTACGAATCAATTCGATAAATGAGATTTTAAAAATATTTGTTTTATCATAAATCGAAGTTTGGCACAATATTTGTTTAATATAATATCGAATAGGCATTACTTCCTCCTTATGATGAATATTGAGGCGGTCAAATTAAAGATTATCTCTTTTTGGTGTTGCTTGTGAAAGTTGTATCAAGATTTTTTCAATATTAGTTACAGAGTGTGTGAATGAACTTTGTCAATATAAAGTTGTAAGGGGGAAGGAAGTGTCTGTTTATTTAGGCTATTAGTTACTGGAATCCGTTATTTTTTAACGGATTTTTTTATTTAATAGAAGATACAAAATAAAACCGCAGAGAACTAAAATCATCCCCATAAGTAAAGTCGTATTCGTTTGACATTTCGCAAAAAACGGCACAATGAGGAACAATTCCCCAAAAATCAACACAATTATTCCACAGTTTTTTAAAAATGCACGCATATAAGTAGAATATATAATTAATAGTTTTGTTTTTCATCTGCAAAATAACGGATTATTTATGAAAAAAAGAAAAATTATTTCAAAAAAACACAATATTTTCTTATTTTTGCATAGAAATTTATAATAACATGATGAAACGTTTTGTGCTGATATTTTATCAGTTAATCATTTGGGTTCCGTTGTCTTTAGCAGCAACGTTTATTACGGCAATAACCACATTTGTGGGTTGTATCTGTGGCGGCGAGCGTTTCTTCAGTTATTACCCCGGTGCATTATGGGCGCGGTTAATTTGTCTTTTCACTTTATGTCCGGTGAAAGTTGTAGGGAAAGAAAAATTGGATAAAAAACAATCGTACATTTTTATATCCAATCATCAAGGGGCTTATGACATTTTCCTTATTTATGGATATATCGGACAACCTATCAAATGGGTAATGAAACAAAGTTTACGGAAAATACCTTTTGTTGGAATTGCTTGTGAAGCCGCCGGCTTTATTTTTGTGGACAGTTCCTCGCCTCAAGCTGCAGCAAAAACAATCCGATTAGCAGAGGAAAAACTGAAAAATGGAGCATCTATCGCTATTTTTCCGGAAGGCTCCCGAACTCGCACAGGAAAAATGGGGACATTTAAAAAGGGAGCCTATCAAATGGCGCTGGACTTAAATTTACCTATTGTACCAATAACCATCAACGGCTCATACGAGGTTATGCCGATTGGTTCCTATTTGATTAATCCTCACAAAATGGAAATGATTATCCACGATCCGATTCCTATGGATGAAATCCATCCTGAGAATCTTCGGGAAGTTGCAGTAAAAGTTCGTGAATTAGTGGAACAATCGCGAGGCATCATTGCCTCTGGACTTTGGGAAAAATACAGATGATTTATTTATCGCTATAAATCGAAAAATTGCCTTTGCTCAGCTTTAGACAGTTTTCTCGCTTATTCTTAATTTTCAATGCGCTTCTAACCAGTTATTCCCTACGCCGCAATCCGCGATTAACGGAACATTCAATTGGGTAGCATTTTCCATTTCATGCACAACAATTTCTTTTACTTTTTCCATTTCATCGGGAAACACATTGAAATTCAATTCGTCGTGTACTTGCATAATCATTCGCGACCGGAGTTTTTCCTCTTGAAAACGTTTGTGAATTCTATTCATCGCCACCTTGATTATATCGGCAGCAGAGCCTTGAATGGGAGCATTAATCGCGTTTCGTTCGGCATATCCGCGAACAACTGCATTTCGCGAATTGATATCGGGAAGAAAACGTTTCCGGTGAAAAATAGTTTCCACATACCCATTCTGACGTGCTTTTTCAATACTTTTTTCCATGTATTCCTTCACGCTGGGATAAGTCGCAAAATATCCGTCAATAAGTTCTTTAGCTTCATTTCGCGGAATATGCAACTGCTCGCTCAATCCGAATACGGAAATTCCATAAATAATTCCGAAATTCGCTGTTTTTGCTTTGCGCCGCATATCGCGCGTAACTTGATCGAGAGGAACATTGAAAATTTGCGCCGCTGTAGAAGCATGAATATCTTTTCCGCTACGGAAAGCCTCAATCATGTTCTTATCTTCACTCAGATGAGCCATAATTCGCAACTCAATCTGAGAATAATCGACCGACATAAACAAGCAACCTTCGTCGGGAATAAATGCTTTCCGGATTTCTTTCCCTTCTTCGTCGCGAATAGGGATATTCTGAAGATTTGGATTGGTTGAACTCAAGCGCCCTGTCGATGTAACAGTCTGATTATATGTCGTATGAACTTTACCATCCAAAGGACTTATCAAAGTAGGAAGCGCATCGATATAAGTAGTCAGCAATTTTTTAATTTTCCGGTATTCCAATATTCTTTCGACAATCGGATGCTTCGATTTAAGACTTTCCAAAACATCTTCTCCGGTAGAGTATTGTCCCGATTTTGTTTTCTTAGATTTTTCAACAATTTTCAAACGGTCGAACAAGACTTCACCCACCATTTTAGGCGAACTGATATTAAATTCAATCCCAGCCATTTTAAAAATAGATTGTTCAATCTCCTCTAAATACTGAGTTAAACCGACAGACGACTGCTTTAGCGCAGACGTATCCAAGCGGACGCCGGCTTCCTCCATATCAGCTAACACATAAACCAAAGGAAATTCAATATCATAAAGCAATTCGGTAAAATTATTTTTTGCAATCTGTTCTTCGAAAATAGGTTTCAATCGCAGTGTAATATCGGCATCTTCACTGGCATAATCGACTAAAGGTTCTAAAGCTACCTGCCGCATATTCAACTGATTTTTCCCTTTTGCTCCAATTAATTCTTCGATATGGATTGTCCGGTAATTTAAATAAGTTTCTGCTAAATAATTCAAATTATGATGATATTCCGGATTTATAAGATAATGAGCAACTAAGGTATCAAATATAGGTCCGGCAACGCGAATGTCATATTTTTTGACGACATTGATATCGAATTTAATATTTTGTCCGATTTTCAATATGTCGGGACTTTCTAATATTTCTTTAAAAAGGCTTGTTTTCTTCACGGCTTCCTCTTGTTTGGAAGGAACAGGAACAAAAAAAGCTTCTCCTTCCTGCAATGCAAACGACATTCCAACTAACTCGGCGGTCAGAGGGTCAATGCTTGTTGTTTCGGTATCGAAAGCTACCTGCTTCTTGCTTTTGATTCTCTCTACGAAACGGGCAATATCACTTTCCGCATCCAAAAGTGAATATTTATGCGGAACGGTTTTAATAGATTCTTGTGTGGTATTAAAGTCTTTATTGGTAGTTTCACCGGAAGGCATATCAAAAAGTGAAGTTTGAAATGACTGATTTCTGGGTGGAGTAACTACCGGAGCGCTTTTTGTTTCACCAAAAATCCGTGCCGAAAGTTGACGAAATTCTAATTCATCGAAAATTTTCCGAAGAGCTGGTTCGTCGATTTTTTGTCGAGCCAGTGTAGTAGTATCAAAATCAACAGGTACGTCTGTTTTAATAGTCGCTAAAAACTTGGAAAAACGGATAGCTTCTTTGTTATCTTCAATTTTGGTTTTCAGGCTGCCGGTCAATTGACCGCTATTATCAAGCAGGTTTTCGACACTTCCAAACTCGGCTATTAATTTTCGGGCAGTCACCTCTCCTACCCCCGGACAACCAGGAATATTATCCGATTTATCGCCCATCAGCGCCAATAAATCAATAATCTGAATCGGCGCGCTCAAACCATATTTTTCTTTAACTTCTTCTATCCCTAAAATACTAAATTCGTTTCCCTGATATGCAGGTTTATACATAAAAACATGTTCATTAACCAATTGTCCATAATCTTTGTCGGGAGTCATCATATATACTTCGTAATCAACAGGTGCTTTACATGAAAGCGTTCCTATCACATCATCAGCTTCATAATAAGGAACTTCCAATATAGGAATATTATACGCATGAATAATGTCTTTGATGATTGGAACCGATTCCCTGATTACTTCAGGCGTTTCTTCCCGTTGCGCTTTATAGGCTTCATAGGCTTCATGGCGAAATGTTGGTCCGGGAGGGTCAAAAGCCACTCCGATATGCGTAGGATTCTCTTTTTTTAAAACATCTTCCAGCGTATTCACAAATCCGAAAATAGCGGAAGTATTAAATCCTTTAGAAGTAACGCGAGGCATTTTAATCAATGCATAATACGAACGGTAAATCAATGCATAAGCATCTAATAAAAATAACTTCATTTTTTTTAAATTTAGGGTAAAGGTATAAAAATTTAACTATATCATACTAATTTTATTCTTTTCTCTTAAATATTATTTTTACCTTTGCGAAATATTGAGGTTTTTTTACAAAATGAATAACTTACACACCATCGCTAAACCGGTAGAAAAAGAAATGGAAGTTTTTAACCGGCTTTTCACGGAATCTTTGCATGGCCACAACAGCGATTTTCAATCGATGATTGATTTTATTTCCGGTAAAAACGGCAAACGAATCAGGCCGTTAATTCTTATGTTATCGGCAAAACTATGCGGAGAGCCTAATGAAAAATCCATAGATTATGCGGTAATGCTTGAATTGCTGCACACGGCAACTCTTATTCACGACGATGTGGTGGATAATACGATGGAGCGGCGCGGGCAACTTTCGGTTAATGCCAAATATGACAATCGTGTAGCTGTACTTCTGGGCGATTATATTCTCGCTATGGCAATTGCAAAAGCCATTATGTCGCAGAATTTTGCTGTTTTAGATATTATTTCCCGATTAGCACAAAATTTAGCCGAAGGAGAATTAGCTCAATTAATTGCTTCAAAAGAATTACTGTATAATGAAAAGCATTATTTTGATGTTATTTGGAAAAAAACCGCTTTTCTTCTTTCTTCTTGTTCCGAAATGGGTGCTATTTCAGTAAATGCAACTACAGAAAAACAAAAAAAACTTCGGTTAATCGGAGAAAATTTAGGAATGTGCTTCCAGATTAAAGACGATATTTTTGATTATTTCGACCAAGGTAATATTGGAAAACCCACCGGAAATGATATACGGGAAGGAAAAATTACTTTACCTTTGATTTATGCTCTGAATACAGCGCCAAAATCAGTTTCCGAACGTATGTTCGCTATAATTCAAAACAGGGATTTTTCACCTGAAACAATTCGACAATTAATCGACTTCGCCAAAGAAAACAATGGAATCGAATATGCACAATCAAAAATGCAAGAGATTAAAGAAAATACGATTGCTTTATTAAGCGATTTTCCTGATTCCGAAGCGAAAACAAGCCTCATTCAACTAACCGATTATATTATTGAACGCGAAAAATAAGTATAGACATGGGTCTATACATGTATATATTTGCGACACGCAACTTTTCTATTGTGAAATGGATTGCATTCTTGAAATAGCTCCCAAATAACCGCCATGATGGCGTTTGGCATAATCGGCAACCGAGAAACCGATGCGCTTCATAGTTTCCACGACCAATAAATCGCCAATTACCGTCATAACTGTAGTTGAGGTAGTCGGAGTAAGTCCCAAAGGACATACTTCCTGCGGATTACCGGTTAACAGGCAAATATCTGAATTTTTTGCCAAGTTGCTTGTTTCGTCACTCGTAATTACAATAAATCGAATATCAGGAATCAATTGGCGAGCTAACCCGACTAATTCGAGGATTTCCCTCGTTTTTCCGGAATTGGAAATCAATAACATCAGGTCATTCTCGCGCAGAATGCCCAGATCGCCATGTTGCGCTTCGCTTGGATGCAAAAAACAGGCAGGCGTTCCTGTCGAACTAAATGTAGTAGCGATATTAGATGCTACCTGACCGGCTTTCCCCATTCCGCTGCAAACCAATTTTCCACCTTTTTGATGTACTTGTAATAGAATCAAATCAACAGCCAAATTGTAAGCTTCCGACAGCGGAATTTGTTGAATTGCCTGTATTTCTTTTTCAATTATTTCTTTCAAATTAGTAATCATTGTACAAATTATTATGGTACAAAGATATTTATTTCTATTTTTGTACACTAAAAAATACAGCAAATTATGCAATATTCTTCATTTGTTTTAGCCAACGGGCTTCGAATAATTCATTTACATTCCGATTCTCCGGTTTCATATTGTGGTTTTGCCGTTAATGCCGGAACGCGCGACGAACAATCCAATCAATATGGATTGGCACATTTTGTCGAACATATATTATTCAAAGGAACCGAAAAGCGGAAAGTTCGGCACATCCTGAACAGGATGGAAGCGGTAGGCGGCGAATTAAATGCATATACAACTAAGGAAGAAACCTTTTTATATACAGTTTGTTTGCATGAAGATACCGAACGAGCAATTGAATTGCTTTCTGATTTGATTTACCATTCCCAATTCCCCGAAACGGAAATTGAAAAAGAACGGGAAGTGATAATTGATGAAATTCATTCGTATGAAGATTCACCTTCAGAGCTTATTTTTGATGAATTCGAAAATTTGCTTTTTGCCGGAAACGACTTGGGACATGCTATTCTGGGAGAGGAGGAAAACCTCAAACATTTCACCTCAGCTTCTTGCCGAAATTTTGTAAATGATTATTACTATCCGGAAAATATGGTTTTCTTTTCCTACGGTAAAACGCCTTTCTCTAAAATTCTCCGGTATGTCGAAAAATATTCGCCGTCAATTTTATCCTCTACTTCAAAGCATCTGTTTCGTCATTGCCCATGTACAGAGTTATTGCCGATTGAAACAAACATACGAAATAAAAACCTGCATCAAACACATGTCATAACCGGAGGAAAAGCCTACGGACTTTTCGAGGACAAGCGCATAGGATTGTTACTATTAAACAATATTTTAGGAGGACCCGGAATGAATAGCCGGCTCAATGTGATTCTGCGTGAAAAATACGGCTTGGTTTATACTGTGGACGCCGAAGTAGTTTCATATACCGATACCGGCGTGTTTACTATATATTTCGGGTGCGACCTTGAATCGATGGAACAGTGTTTGAATTTAGTAAAGAAAGAATTAAAGCGTCTGCGTGATAGAAAATTATCGGGTTCGCAACTTGCTGCAGCCGTCAAGCAGTGGAAAGGACAATTGGGAATTGCAAGCGAACACAAAGAAAATGTTGCTCTACGCATGGGAAAGAATTTTCTACATTTCAATAAATATGAATCTCTGCCGCAAATGTATCAAAAAATTGATGCACTTACGGCAGAGAGTTTACTGGAAATAGCTAATGAAATCTATGAAGAAAAACAATTGTCTTCTTTGGTTTATCAATAAGCTTTTACTAATTTTTCAGTATAAGTTTTATCACCTATGGTTATTTTCAGCAAGTAAACGCCGGGCTGTTGCGTATATTTCGATATATCTTGAGAAAGGGTTTGTGAACCGCTTTGCTCTTGATTTGATATGAGCGTTACTAATTTAGCGCCGCCGGAAGCGTACAATGCTACCGTTACAGGGGCTTTTTCCGGTAAAGAATATGAGATCTGCACGTTATTATGGAACGGATTCGGATATACTTGATATGAAAAATTGTCTGCCAAAGGTTCAGCAACTACCTGATTTTTAGCCAATGTATTCATAAATGATTGAGTAGCCACTAATTTCTTAGTTCCGTCGGCAGCAATGGAATAATCTTCCATCGTAACAAAAAGCGGTAAACGTACATTTTGTGCATACCAAAGATATTTTACCCTTTCGAATGAAGTATATTCTTCTGTTGTTTTAACCCGCAAAGCAGGGAAAGACACATCGCCCGGAAGCATAATCATACCAATTCCATCAGCATTAGTAGAATATGTTCCTTCAATTTGTTTTTTGTAGTCTGAACCATCTACAGTTATCGTTCCTTTAAATTTTCCGGAAAATTGGGTATTGTAAGTCTGTGGATATTTTGTTTTAACAATCGGTTCAGTGAGTTGAAGCCGTGTATTGCCAACTTTATATCCCCAATATTCATTAGCGGTTTCCGTAGTGTTAAAAAAGAATTCGCATCCATCGTTTCGGATAGCTTTGACCGTTCCCTGTCCATAAATTTCATTTGACAAACTGGATGTTGATTCTGTTTTTTCCAAAAGCGTTGCATTGCTGAAATTCCATACACAGTTTTTTCCGGATTCTCCGGGAGATTGATACTGTACTTCCTGACATTCATGATTTTGCCCTGAAAAAAAACCATGACTTGTTTTCGTCATCGTTACTTGTGAATAGAGCAACGGAGCTGCTCCAAATGCAATAAGTAAAAAAGTAAAAAAGCGTTTCATAACCTGTTGTTTTAAAAAATAATTATCAAAAGAAAAGCAAAAGTAATATTTTTTTTTGAAAAAAGGATAAAAGAAAGAAAACTATATTGTCTTTTATTCACTAAGGTAGCGTCCCGCGATTATTCACCTTATCGATTTCTGTCTTTATTGCGCACTGTCGTTCATGCTACAAAGATGAATGTTAGAATCGATTGAGGTCGTCTGGGGCTGCGCTGCTGCCGCGATATTTCTTCTTGTAATTGTTAAATAGATAAGTGATAGACAGTGTTGCATAGCGTGTTTCATACTTTTTGTCCGCAGTCCAGTCTATATTATTTATTTGCATGCGATTTTTATCTTTTACCCAGTTAAAAATGTCATAAACCATCAAATTTAGGCGCAATGTATTTTTAAAAAACGATTTGCGGAGTCCAAGGTCTATTCGTTGATAACTTTTTGATTCAAAAAGAGCATCCTGTATGTCGCTACGATAACGGAAATTGCACGATAGCACAAATCCTTGTGGCAACAGAAAATCATTAAATACCATGAAAAAATAATCAACCTTATTATAATTCATCATTTGCCCATTGTACATTGCCGAGAAAAACGGCTGTTCCACGCCCGCCGTATAATTAGGCTGCCAAAACTTCATCTTGCCGCTCCAGTTCAAAGTAGCGTTTAAATTCTGATATTTTGGAAAATTAGCAGACGTGGATAAAATAGTATTATCTTCCTGCTCTTCCAAGAACAATAATACAGGATTTTTGGCGTAATAATAGCCGATGTTTAAGTAAAATGGCTTCAGTGTTGCCTGCAAATTCAAGTCGTAAATATTACTTTTATTTAAGTAGGGGTCTCCTTTCTGAAAAACAAATGGGTTGATATAAACCACATTGCCGTTTAACTGCTCAAAACTTGGACGTTGTGTACGTTTGTTGAAAGCCAGACTCAAGTCCACTCCTTTTACTTGACCGGAAAGCGAGATATTAGGGTAAAGATCACTGTATGTCCGGTCAATAACCGGCTTTTTATCACTTCCTTCGGTATAATGTTCAGACGTAAATTCATAACGCAAACCTGCAACCACATTCACTCCCGCCAACTTATGAGAATAACTTACAAATCCTGCCGCTTTTTGCTCCGTGTTGGTAAATTCAGTATTGTCTGTATAACCGTTGCTGCGGACAAAACCGTTACCGGTAATATAATTCCATTCGCCGCCAAACTCAACGAGTCCCCATCTCGACTTCAAGCTGTTGGTCAGTTTACTTGCATACAGGTTGTAATCAGTTTGGTTGAAAATCTCTATATCCCTTGATTCAGTATAGTCTGTTGCTGTAAAAATGGTTTCGTTCGAATATTGCTCCCTGTCATTATGGTATTTCATATAATCAAAATCAAAGTGGAGCGAATATCGTTCGCTGAAATCGCCATTGTAGAAAGCGTTAACTAAATGCTGATAATCATTATCCTTGCCATCTGTCGGCGAATAGGTAGATTCGTAAAAAGCACCGTTCTTTAATGTTTGAGACGTTATTTGCTGAACATCGTTCATCTTTGAAGTATTATACTGATATTGTCCTCCAACAGCCTGCTTGTCATTTATGGAATAATCCAATCCTGCTGATGCCTGCTGAGTATGATTGTCCCAACGATTATTTAAGGGCGTATTGTATTGCCATACTCCTTCTGTATTATTTAACGTAAGATAGTGATTTTCGGTTGATTCCTTTTTCACGTAATTATGGTAATAGCTTACAAACAAATCCATTTTGTCTTTGGTATAGGAAATACTGATATTTTCATTGTCGCCCAAGTATTTACCTTGCCATAGCCGTTCAATTGCCTGTGCCGAGAATCCATCCTTTTTACTTTTCGTTTTTATGAGCAAAACCGCACGGCCCTCGGCGTCATATTTTGCACCCGGATTGGTGATTAATTCTACGGTAGATATTTCCGATGACTCTAAGCGTTCCAGTTCCGACATATCCTGTATCTTGCGATTATTTATATACACAATGGGAGTTTCTTTCCCGAAGACCGAAACCTTGCCGTTATCGGCAGTTAAGCCGGGTATTCGCTGCAGAACATCATTTGCAGTACCGACTGTACTTAGCAAAGTTGTTGCGACATTGGCAATTATTCCACCGTTGATACTGGATTGAAATGGCGGTGTTTTTGCAGTAACAACTACTTCTTTTAAAGCATTTGATTCGTTTAACTGAATATCTCCTAATATTATTGGTTCTGTTAAAACTTGCAGGGGTATGAATTGGGTTTCAAGCCCTATATATAAAACTTTCAGTAAATATTTGCCACTATTAACGTTATCAAACTGGAAAGCTCCATTTCCTTCACTTGTTGCCCCTGTTACAAAGGCAGAATCGGGTAATGACAGCAACAGGATATTGGCATACTCCAATGGATTTCCGGTTGTTTTTTCAATTATCCTGCCGGATACAGGAACAGCAGCTTTTACAATATGGGAAAAAAATAAAATAATGAGCAGTACTCCCAAAGTAATTTTTCTTTTCATCATCATTACATAAAATTCATCTAAACTTTTAGAATAAAATGATAAGTTATTAAATTTTATATTTTAAATGCTAAAGTATAGAAGGGAGCGTTTTGTATAAAACAAAAAAAAATAAATCCCTTTTATGTACCAAGTAATGGACAAAGATACTATAAATTTGGAGATGCAACCACAATCAAAAACTTTTTTAGGATTTTCTTGGAATTTCAGAAAAAATGACTTATATTTGCATTGCTTTACAATTATACTTCCACTCCTCTAAAGGAAGTTTTACTTGTAATGATGTAACAACCGATAAACTGAAAAAGGATTTCAGGAAACTTTTCAAGAAAGAGATTGCAATT